>Ga0116183_1003922_pt1 | contig 14808 bp, 8 predicted proteins | sample AD_UKC078_MetaG_FD_89753 | JGI IMG/M metagenome (GOLD analysis project Ga0116183, IMG submission 89753) | Active sludge microbial communities of municipal wastewater-treating anaerobic digesters from USA - AD_UKC078_MetaG | ecosystem: Engineered > Bioreactor > Anaerobic > Digestate | place: USA... | reverse complement strand
CATCCTCCACAAATTACAATATGATCAAGATAAATAAACACTTACGCCACCTATAAAGGATTATAGCTCCTAGACTGTAAGACAATATCGTTTATTCTTAGATCATCCAGGAATTCTGAAGCTGGCTCCACACTCGTTACGAGCAGGTGATCCCGTGCACGTGTACAGGCAACATAGAGAAGGTAGCGCTCTGTATCGTAAACCTCCTGAAGATCAGCATCATCGCCGACAGTTTCGATCCTCTCCTGGAGGGGGATTACCTCATCATCACAGGCCATCACCACGACAGCACGGAACTCTAATCCCTTTGCCAGGTGCATGGTGCTGATGGATATGTACCCAGTGGTTGTCTCCACATTCTCATCGAGGATCTTGTAAGCTATCTCTGTTTTTTCGACTGCATCAATGGCCCGTTCCAGCTGTTCAGCAGACCGGACAAAGACTCCTATCTCGTGGGGAACCACCCCTTCCTTAGCAAGTTCTGAGATCCACTCACACACAACCCTGCTCTCTTCTGATTGGCTGTCCAGAACATGTATGGTGGGTGCAGGGCCGTTGAACACGGACACGGTGCTCCTCCGGTCCTCGATGTTACCGTCAACATCTGATACCTCAGGCCCTAATAACCGGTCAGCTTGCATTCGGATCTGGTGCGAGGTGCGGTAGTTGATTCGGAGGGTACGAGAGCGTCCTCTGATATCGATGCCTAATGTTTTCCAGGAAAACGGCTGCTGGAAGATCCGCTGCCCCAGATCACCGGCAAAAAAGAGTGCATTGGGCCTGTTCGCTCCGAGAGCTGCGAAGAAACGCATGTACTGGACACCCATGTCCTGAGACTCATCCACAATGGCGTAATCAAGGGGCGGGTTCTTGGACTTTGCAACAGCCTGAGCCAGCTTCCCGTACAGCCCGGCATACGTGATCTTGGCTTGATCCTCCAGCCCTACTCTGACCCGCTTAAATATGGACCAGAGAGCAGCACGCTGCTGCTCAGGCAGCCGGGTCTTACGGCCCAGTCGCACGACATCACGGTAAGCTTCCCAGCTTTCTAACTGCCAGGCATCAACAATCTGGTCCCATTCTGTTATGAGGAATCTGAGACTGAACTTGTGCCCCTCAACCTGACTTGAGGCCCCTTCCAGCAGCTTCCGGACATCATCATGAGTGGCGATGTTTACCTGCCCGAAGTGTGCCTTGTACAGGCGAATCCCCACGGCATCAATGGAGTGGACCTCAATCCTCTCAGCCAGACGTGGCTCGTTGCTCACCAGCCTTGTAAGCCTGTTCTTCAATGCGTTAGCCATCGTATCGGAAAATGTGGTGAGCAATACCCTGGCATCCGGATGGCTGCGGGCCAGAAAGACAGCTCGGTGCAGAGCCACAATAGTCTTTCCTGTCCCGGCTGACCCAGAAACCCTTGCCGGTCCGGAATACTCCCGTTCAACCAGCTGACGCTGCTCCGGATGAAGAAACACTGTCCACTTGTCCCATGGATAATCGAGTGCCCGCTGCAGTTCCTCAACATTGGTCATCATGCGGAACCGCCTCTGAGCATCGGGATGGTTGAAGGGATCAGTAACCGTAAAAGCAACTGCAGGCTTGATCGGTTTACCACCGGTTGCCAGCTCCAGGAGAGCCTCAGCTGCTTCTCCAGGCAGATGGTCAGTCAGGGTCAGGAGGGTATCTTCTGTAGCCTGCCGGACATCCTGGAGCCACTCATCGGGTACTCCGCAGCCAAGCAGTTCATCATCGGATACATCCAAGAACAGTGGTCTTGGAGCCTTTGCCGGTTGGGCTGCCTCTATGTATTTCGGAACGAGGATCTCCTGAACTGTTTCTCGGATCTCCACGATTTGGGCTGCCCCGGTTTTGGGATGTGTTTCCAGCTTCCTTCTCTCTGCCCAGTCATATGCTTTGTCGTGGTGTCCCACATAACACAGCAGGAGACTGTTCGAAGTCCTGTGGACAATGAGTCTGAGATCATCGCTTACCCGGACAGACCAGAAGTTCTTGTCCCTGGCCCTGTCAAGTTTGTGGAAACTCATTCCAGGGTTTGCCGGGTTGAGCTGGAGATCAAAGGCGGTGGTCTTCACGGCCTTCTGTTCATCACAGGTCAGCCGAGCGAGGCTGTCGGTAAAGGTGTCGGCTATCCGGAACTCCATCAAGTCTCAACCGTTATCGGAACTGCGATCTTGTTGGCGATGGCGGTATAGAGATCAACATCGATCTCCGGTGCATGTATTGAGACAATCAGTGCATACCGAGCAGGCATATCATACCTTTCATGGCGTAGACGGGTCTTCCACCAGCCAAGGGCAGGATAGACAGCCAGTACTCCTCGGCTGGCAAGATCCGCTGCGCTTCCCCGCCAGATATCAGAATGCAGAGAGCCCTTATGCCGGTTATTCTTTCCGATTACCCAGTCAGGATCATTCCCCCTTGAAACTGTTCCCTCCTCTTCGTCTCGTGCAGCAGCATTGATACGTGTGCGGAAGTCAGTGTCTGATTCTTGTGCGCGTTTGACCTCAAACCGCAGACCATGCGACTCATAGCGATACCTCGACCGGATACCCCTCGCAGAAGGATTGGGTTCTATGAAGTATGACAAGGTGACCCGCATCTCCACCTGAGTTTCACCAAGCGATTCAAGCTTCTCCAACGGCCACGGGAGCCTGTGCAGGTTCATGTCTCTGATGGTGGGCAGTTTCCCTTCCTCACGCCGGAACGGATGCAGCTGATCCTGCAGCACCATCGTGAGCGAGTTCGATACGCTCCACAGTGCCCGGTCAAGGTCTGGAACTCCGAACCCGCAGTGCCTAACAAGGTTCAGGAAATCTCCCTTCGATGGATTGGTTCTCGGTAGGAAAGCCTGCTGCATGGCTTCTGTCCATTTGGCTGAGTGTACGATGAGGCCACGCACAGTCTCCGGCCAGAGGTCCGGGTACTCAGCCATGAGCTGCGCTGCCATCCGAGCTGCAAGTGCCGATGCTGCACTGGTGGCGTTTATTGTCGTGAGCAATCGCTCCTCAAATTTGTGGTTGGAGGTCAAAAGGCTCAAGCTGGGCATCGTTACCGCCCCTTGCCCATCATCGGCTGCATTGCCCCCTTCGAACACTACGTCCGGCTTCAGAGGCCAGTTCTTTTGCCAGGTGGAAGAAGTGGTGCTGAAGGGACTCAGACCGCCAGCAGGTGCTATGGGGCGATATCCTCCTGCATCAGACTCAGTTATCCGAATGAGATTCGTATATGCCCCTATGGTCAATGCATTCCAGGACTGTGCAGGATCGTGAATACCGTCGCTGCTGTTGCTGGTGGGACATAATTTCCAAGCATTCTGATCAAGGATATTCCCTGCAGAGAGGATGAATAAGCGAGGTGTTGCCCCTGCGCCATCAACATCGGCTGCCAACCTGTCCACCGCTGCCGACCATGCTGAAGGACGGCCTCGATCCCGGTTATCTCTGGCTGTAATGGCCATACCGAACACACGTCTGCGAACGGGATCGGTTATCTCAGGACGGCTGACAGCCTCAACGGTGAGGTATCCGTGATGCCGTGCATCCCCTTCATTTCCCCCATCATCCCGGAGCAGCTTCACTGATTCCAAACGATGCAGGAACTCAACAGTTTTACCGTCATCAAGGACTTCGGTAAGATCCCCGGCAAGGGCAAGACCTGCCATCGCAGTTCCATGTCCCTGCTCATCATGTGTTCCCCATGCAGGTTCAACAGTGTGCATATCGTCATCATCGAGCACAGAGGAGATAAGAGGATGGGCGTTGTTCACGCCGGTATCAAGCAGACACACGTAGGGCACGTGATCGTCCGGATCAGGGAAGCTGCAGCGATCAACAAGCTCGTTGACCCAATCCGTTTGTTCCTCAGGACGTAAAGAGTCGAAGAAATCAGCCGTCTCCTTGGCACGCCTGAGTTCAGCAATGCTGTTGAGCGTCATCATGGACCGGCTCATTTCTCTTGCAGAGGCCCTGACAAGTACTATCGTACGCTCCGGGAATTGAAGCTCACCCGGTACCACCTGAAAGCCCTGGGCTTCTGCCATCCTCCGGAACATATCGACAACAGCCATGCGGTCATCACGGACTGGAAGCCATACCTCCCACCAGAAGATCTCATCTTCGGACTCAGGGAAGACGGCTCGATCATCGGTCCAGAGAGCCTTCAGTGTGGCAGCATGAATCTGATGGATTGCATTTATCAGAGCCTTATGATCACGGGATCTGTTAGCACTGTCTCGCCTATCCTCAAGATAATCCCGGATGAGTTTTTCAAAGACAGCCAGCTTTCCGTCCGGGACAAAGACAGTCGCATAGGAACGGTTCTCTTCATGCCGGACATTCAGTAATTCGATGCCTGATCTCTCCCTGGCAAGACTTTCAAAAGCCAGCTCTATATCCGGAAAGCTCTCGAATTCAACCTGAAGGCCGAAACCGCCCTCATACCCGGCATCTTCCTGGGCCTGACGGGCTGTCCGGAACTGTTGCTTCAATGCATCTACTTGTCCGAGAAGGGCCGTCCCATGACGATGACGGTCCCGTTCTGGAATCCGACTGCGTGGTATGATCTGTCGTGGTGGGGTGTATCGTTCGGTCTCGGTGAAGCGATCAAGGATGAAATGCCGTCTCTTCTCTTGCTGATCTGTCATCTCAAAAGATGCTGCCCCCTATTATGTTTTTTTATTCAACCTTCCTGCCAGTATTTGGCGTTCATCCAGTGTTTTCAGTATGCCTGCCTCGTTAACCTGATCCTGATCATGGATCAATGCTTCCTTGAGCACTTCCTCGGCAGCCTTGCTGATCTCAGCATAGCTCAATCCGGTAGCTTCCTCTGCCAGTTTTTTCCACGAGACTCCCTTGGTGGAATATCTCGCCAAACGTGCTTTCAACAGCGTGGTGATCTGTTTTTCTGCGGGCAGCTCGTACTGCAGCACGTCATCGAAACGACGGAACAAGGCATGGTCGAGTATTTCCGCATGGTTGGTGGCAGCAAGAATAAGGCTGTGAGACAGGTCCTGCTCAATCATCTGCAGGAAGCTATTCAGCACCCGGCGAATCTCACCCACATCGTTCGACAGACCCCGCTGGGAGCCGATGGCATCAAATTCATCGAATAAATAGACCCCACGGGTCTGCCCGGTTGCCTCAAATATCTGCCTGAGCTTGGCCGCAGTCTCTCCCATGAACTTTGTAATCAAGCCATCAAGACGAACCTGGAGAAGGGGGATACCCAACTCGCCAGCGAGGACGGATGCGGTCATGGTTTTTCCGGTACCTGGTGGCCCGATAAGGAGGAGCTTCCTGCGTGGAGACAACCCATGAGAAAGGATACGTTCCGCATGCCGCTGCTCTCGTATGATCCGCTGTAGCTGCTTTTCCAGGGTGTCATGCAGGACCATATCACCGAGGCGTGCCTTCGGGTAGGAGACGGATAAGAGATTCGCCAGATCACCCCTTGGGCGGATTATGGGGGTCGGCTGCCCGGTGCTGTGCTGACGTTTGACTTTGTCGATCAGGGAGCGCAGATCTTCCGCCAGTTTCCCATGACCGAGCTTCGCCGCATGTGCAGCGAGCTGCATGGCTATGGAATAAAACCGCTGATCATCCCCTTCCAGGTGCGCCTGAAGGAGGGCCTTCAACTGATCAGCACTTGCCATGGTCGAACCTCCCTGGTATGATGGCTTATATCATACCTTAAAAACCTTCATCACTTCATCACCTAAATGGTTAATAACCTTCACTGCAATACGGCCGGACTTGGGCTTGTCAAAGGGTCTGGACGTGTCGCTGTTCAGCGTGGCCCAGGCTTCTTCATCGACTTCGGCCTGGAGCGTTGTCTTAAGAGCCTTGTAAGGATCGTTCGCTCCGAGGAAGTAAGCATGTCTGACGAAGAAGCTCTCTTCATTATATTCGGTATCAATGAACCAACAGGCAATACCGTCAGCTCCGTTGCTCCGGACCTCTCCTGTGTTGGGATGAAAGACATCGACCCCATTAATCTTCACTCGAATCGTATTACCCTCAGCGGGAAGGATGGAGAGGTCCGGCTCACCGAAGATAACGAAGAGGTTCCCTTTGCCGGTATTCTTGAGGTCGTCAGCCATATGTAAATCGGCATTCATCCGTGCCTTGAGCACAGGGATGCGACCCAGCTTATTGAACTCGGTCGCATGGGCCTCGTAGTTGAAGGCGCAGGCGATCAGCACATCGAAATCGGCATCGGCTGCCTCACGGGCAGCCTCCACCAAGTCTGGCCTGGTGACGGTCCCGAATTCAGGGCCGATGAAAATGGCTGCACGCTTTTCCTCCCCTCTCTCTGTACCCCCCTCATAGTATCGTCCTTCAGCACAAACGAGATCTCCTGGCCACGGAATGAGAGCCGTGAAGGTGATCTTGTCTTCCTTGTGCGCCTGCTGGACACCAGATGTCTTCAGATTCTCTAGGATCATCTGAGTGAACGACTTCTCTTCACCATAGCCGGTTCTCGGTTCCTTTATGCTGTCAATCAATTCATCGTTCTCATCCACCCCCAGTACACGATGCGGAGAGAGGCTCTCTACGGTGAACGGTCCGGCAACACGAACCTTTTTGTTGTCAATGTAGGGCTTGTCATAGAGGTATTCGAACTCGGCCTTGGCTGCAATGGAGGCATCGATCTCTTTCTGCCTGTTGATGCGTGCCTGCCACCAGTCAGAGTGCAGCTTCTTCACCTTATCCGACCATCTAGCATCTGCATCACGGGGAATCTCCCATTCCTGCCAGTTCTTCTTGAGTTCTGCATTCAGAGCCTCTCGCAATGGCTCCAGTTTTGTCTGCCACTTATCACAGATCACATCGATCTCAGCGTTGTTCGCTATGGACTTTAGTGTGATGTGCGGCACACGCTCATAGACGAAACCAAGACGGATGTTGTTAGATACTGGCTGTGAAGATGGCGCAGTTCGTGTTATTTCTGCTTCCTTGATTTGACCTTCATGAGAGTCAGCAAGAAGATAGAAGGGATACCGGCCACCCATGATTCGGGCTCGGGCAAGTGCGAGTGCAACACGTGATGTATCGATTGTAATCCACCGACGGCCCCATTGCTCTGCTACGTATGCAGTCGTTCCAGATCCGCAGGTCGGGTCAAGGACCAGATCACCCGGATCTGTAGACATAAGGATGCAACGCTCAATGACTCTTGTGTTTGTCTGTACTACATACATCTTGGGATCGGCAAAACCACTTGTGACTGTATCCGACCAAATATTTGTGAATGGGGAACAAGGAAAATCATCCAAGTAACTCACAAATTCTACGGAATTCCCAAAAGAGAGAAGACGGTTCGCTGATATTAGCCGCTGAAGACCTTTAGCTGTTGTTTTCCAGTGTTGATCTAATCCAGGATGGAATGTTCGTCCATCAATCTCAATCGAAAACGTTCCGGTTGGGCTTTTTCCAGCAGATTTAATCGAAGTATGCCGGAATAGTTTACCTTTTTCTGACAGTTCAGAAAGATCAGCATTTTTATTAACTTTCTCTCGCCATCCATTTGAATATTCGATAAATATTGATTGGCCTTGAAAAGTTTTACTGTCAAGTTTGCTAAACCAAAGTTGGCGATATTTTGCTGAGGTTATTGACTTCGCATACCAGAGAATATTGTCGGTAACAAAAGAAAGTAGGTCGCTCTGTTTCCACCCAGTTTTTTGAAAAGTGATCGTTCCGATAAAATTTGTATCGCCAAAAGTTTCATCTAATAATAACCTTACTCGATGAAAATTCTCATCTCCAATCTGAACGAATATACAGCCCGAATCGGAAAGCAGATCTCGTGCTACGGTGAGCCTATCCCGTAAATAGGTCAGGTACGAGTGAATCCCATCTCGCCAGGTGTCACGGAACGCCTTCACCTGCTCCGGTTCTCTGGTGATGTGATCGGCCTTGCCATCTTTGACATCCCGGCTCGTGGTGCTCCACTGAAAGTTGCTGTTGAACTTGATCCCATAGGGGGGATCGATATAAATACACTGCACCTTTTCCCGGAGGCCCTCACGCTCGGCCAGACTGGCCATGACCTGCAGGGAGTCCCCCAGAATCATACGGTTCGACCAGTTCTGGTCATGCTGGTAGAACTCGGTCTTGGCTCCCTCGCTCGGCAACCCATTGAAGTCGGCGAAGAGATCCATCTGATATCCAGGCTTCTCGGATTTGGCCTTTTCGGTCTGTCGCATCAGGTCATCGATGAGTACTTTCGGATGAACCTTCTCCTGAATGTAGAGTGGAGGTGCCTGGACTACCAGATCGCTCCAGTCTTTTTCGTCCTTGCCTCTCCAGACCAGCTGCGGGTCCAGATCACGGTTACGGTTTTTCTTCTCTTCTTCCAGTGCCGCTGATCCACGCTCGTAGGAGATCTTTATCGGTGCCTGCTGCTCTTTGGGCAGGACCGGCTGATATTCTGCCGTGGGGATGTTCTTTCGTGTTGCATCCTCATGGGTGATGGACTCGACTGTCTTCTTGGTTGGTGTTTTCGCCATGTCTCGATCCTATGATTCCAGTGATTGCGTTGCCTGATGATTATCTGACTCTCCATGATCCTGAATGCCTTTCTGGATCATCTTATCAAACTCGGCCTCTACCTTGGCTTCAAAGTCTGCTTCCATCTGGTATACATCACCAAATTCAGCAAAGGCCCACCTGCCGTACATGTCTAAGTTGTTCACTCCCGGAACCCAGTAGGTCTCCATGGTAGATTTCTTCTCTTTGGCATCCTCCCGCCTGTACCCCTTTATTTCCACGACCAGATGCAGCAGGTCATCATCGCCCCGGCCGTCATCAACCAGCACAATGAAGTCAGGCCGATACCGGCGAACATCCGACCCATAGCGGTAAGGCACTTCAAAACCCAGGTTGTGGTTCTTCACATACGCCCGCACCAGCGGATGCTTCTCCGCCACCCGGCAGAACTCGGCCTCCCAGTCGCTGTCGAGGATAACCCAGTTGACGTGACAGCGACGGGAATCAGTTTCCCAGCGGGGCTTCTTCGATGTGGTGAAGTTCACATGGATGGTCGAGCCCACCGGGTTATAAGGATCGAGCACAGCCTTGATGGGACGCTTACCCAGGAACTCACGGGTTATCCCGGCGGTAATGCGCTCACAGGCCATGTCGGCCAGCATCTTGTACTTGAGCTGGGCAGGATAGGTATTGCCCTTACACACCAGGCAGGTGTCAAGCCACTGCTTGGCGATACGCTTGAGCTGGCCGAAGAGATGGAGCTTGGGCTCCTCGTCCGGGTCCCGCCACTTGGTGAGCACGAGATAAGACGCAAGCTCATACAGCACCTGAGAAGGCCGAACGTCTCCGGTATGAACTAGGTTGAGTTCTACCCTTTCTCCGATAATGCCTGAGTTCTGAGTCTCCGTGGCCCCCACGAGATCCGGAGTCAACTCAAGAACGGAGTCTTCATTGAAGGTAGCTCTCAGTCGTTCCTCTGGAAGCTCTATCCTGTAGCCTTCAACCCGTGGGAAACGGATCTCCAATGCATCGCGCTCAGGCCGTACGGCCCTGACATGGATTGTCTCACGAGGTGGCTGAGGTAAAGCAACAACCGGCTTGGCAGTGAAATCGAAGGGTATTCCCAGTACATCGGCGTATTCAACATTGAAGAGGTTCTCTTCGTTGAGGTCATAGGACTGTCGGCGCAAGGCCCTGCCTATGACCTGTTCACAGAGCAACTGTGTGCCGAAGGCCCGGACACCCAGGACATGCGTAACCGTGTTGGCATCCCATCCTTCCGTGAGCATGGAAACCGACACCACACAGCGTGTCGAGCCGCCAAGCCGGCCTTTTTTGCCCACAGTGTTCATAACCTCCCTGAGCAGGTCCTGGTCCGTCAGCGAGTTTGCCTGGCGGGCATCACCAGTACGCTCGATGATCTCTCGCCTGAAACGCTCTATCTCATCTGCTGCCATGCCACGGAAGTTGTCATCTAGAGCCTCTCCCGATTCAAGCTGTTCGCTGTCGATGAGGAGAGTATTGGGCCTCGCGAGAGGGTTGCCGTGCTCATCGTAATTTCGGAACAGCGGGAACCTGCCGTTGTGAAAAGATATCGAACCGTCTTCATTCTCGTGGCTGAAACCTGAGATGAAGTCATACACCAGCTTGGATATGGAGGTGTTCTGGCATACCACGATGAAGCATGGAGGGACACTGATCCCGGCCTCTTCCCATAGATGGAACGTCTTTTCATAATGCCCGTAGAGGGCTTCGAGGGCTGTCTGGAGTTGTGGGGGCAGGCTCAGGGGATCGAGTAAGCTGGCCTTGCCCCTGCCTTTCTTGGGCATTTTTGCCCGTATGTGTGACCAAAGGTTGCGGAACATGGGCATGTCAGAACCGGGAATGTTATCGGCCACCGGGACACGTGGAAGCTTGACTATGCCGCATTCGATAGCATCCATGAGGGAGAAGTCGCTCATGGTCCATGGAAAGAGCGTGCCTTCCCTATAACCTGAGCCCCTCAGGAAAAACGGGGTTGCGGAGAGGTCGATGATCCGGGATATGCCCAGCTTGCGCTGTACCGCTTCCAAGCCGGAGAGCCATAGCCGGGCTGCCTTGTTGTTCTCCTCAGCCTCGCTCTTCGCCTCTTTCTTCTCTGCACCCTTCAGTTCATCGATATTTTCTTCTGCATCAGGTTTTTCCCGATAGCAGTGATGCGCTTCATCGTTGAGCACCAGGATATTCTTCATTCCCATCAGGTCGGGCATGACGCGCTGCATCATCTGTCCTTCTGTTTCCAGGGTGTTCAGCTTCTCGCCTCTCCCCTGAAGCAATGATCTCCCTCCCTTGGAAAGGTCGATACGTTCACGCAGCTTGAATGCATGATAGTTGGTGATTATGATCTTGGCCCGGTTGATCTCGTCCAGCATGTCGTTTGGGACAAGCTCCCTGCTGGCGTAATAACTGTCAGGATCATTCGGTTTGAGTACCCGCAGGCGATCCTTGATGGTGATGCCCGGCGTGACAATGAGAAAACCACGGGAGAAACGATTGCTCTGGGGGTGCCGTACTGCATTAATGGTCTGCCAGGCGATGATCATGGCCATTACTGTGGTCTTGCCTGCACCCGTGGCCAGCTTCAGTGCTAGGCGCATCAATCCCGGATTCGCCTCTTTATTGACCTTGGCCAGATGATCGAGAAACTCTTTCCCTGCCTTCGACTGTGGAGCAACCTCGGTGAGCCAGATGGCCACCTCAACAGCTTCGATCTGGCAAAAGAAGGGGCGGATGTCGCTGAATTTGTGATGTCTCCAGTGCTGGAGAAGCCGTGCTGTCTCAGGGGTCACCTGCCAGTGGTTGGGATTGGATAGTGACCTCCAGAGGTCTACCTGCTGCCGAAGTTTGTTGATGATGATATTTGTGTCATACTGCTGACCAGCATCGGTGAATCCTTCTTTATCACCAAAGAGAAGTTCAGCCTGGTCAGGTGAACCTTTCTGCTTTTTGGGTTTTGGTATCGGGGTGATGAACTCTGCACGCCTGCGTTGCTCGATGATTTTCTGTGTTGGTTGTCCTTGGGCATCAAGCTCCCAGTGCCGCCTCGGGCATGTGTAGGGAGAATTCAGGATGGGATAATCGAAGAAAGGATTGGACATTGTTAACCCTCTACACCTGTCCAAAAATCTGCCGTATGGATACCAACATCAAGCCCCCTCGGTATTATATATGGGAATATTAAATACCTATATTGACTTGGATGATAAAAACCTCTGAGCAGATCAGCAACTGAGCAGTTGAAGTATACTTTGCCCTGAAAATTAAGTTGGTTCATTGCAAACTCCATGTACATTCAAAAGCAATTCATATAGTATAGTAACTATAACATATATTTTTGATGATTAGAAGTTAAGGAGCCCGATATTCTTCGGGGTATTCATTCTTATGATGATATCTCAGATAGATTGTGAAATAACAAATGCTTATATGATAGCGGGAGGAGTATTTAATCTCCTACCCCTGAACTATGAATCCGCTACTAGACTTGCTATGATAATACTATGTGGCTACCAGCCAGGCAGTATATCTAAACATTGTGTTTTTTCTTGATACCTACCAAGGTCAAAAATATCAGTAACCCGGCAAGAATAAAATCTGTCACCCTTGGATTTACTACATTGTGTTCAATGCCTTAACCAACTCATTGTAACGATTGATATTACGAGAGATGTGCGTTCTCATAGCCGGCGTTTTCGTTAGATCTTCAATAATAGCCCGAGTGCAAGATTTATACTCTGACATGATCCAGATAAATTCCATGACATAATCCGGTATCATCTTCAGGAAAGTGCGTCTTGCTTCATTGATATCGTACCGGTCACTCGGTTCCCACCTGGCGCCATTCCTCGCAAGCATATGGATCATTTTGATCTTCTCTCGTGATCTGCTGGTATCAATATCCTTTTTCTGCCTGGTGAACGAGAAAGGATCGAAGTTCCAGTCCATCGACAAAAGAAGGGATCGTATCAGTGATGAGCCTTTATCATCCATATCCCGCGGGCTGAATCCCTTCTCCAGAAGCATCTTCAATAAGTCGGCACTGTCATTGTGGCAGGCATTTCTCATCAGATCCCGGAAGACCTCTTTGTTAGGGTCAAGCCGGATGGCCTTCAATTTGAATATATCCAGGTGGCCAAACCAGGCAGCGAGTTCCAGGGCACTATTGTCCTCTTCCGGATCAGGTTCATATCCAGGTCTGTCCGGCCCCTTTGTATAAGGGTCAGCACCTGCCCAGAGCATGAGGGATACCCATTTCAGGTTGCCTTCCTTGCAGTGATGTCTCAAAGCAATATTGACCTGCTCCTGAAAACTGGGAAAGCGGTCTTTATAACGCATGAATATGGCCAGGGCAGTGCGAATCCTTGAACACAAGGCAGCAGCTAGAGGATCACCCCATTCAGCATTCGCCCCTTTTTCTATAAAGTATTCGACAATGTCATTGTTCCAGGTATGGAATACCTCTTCCATATCGACGCTGTTGATGTCAGCACCATGCTCTACCAGCAGTGACACCATATCATGCCGGCGTTTCCACAAGGCATGGAGAAGGGGGTTGTAACGAGGGCATTCTACTGAAGCGCCGCCATCGAGAAGCACCTCCACCAGGCTATGAAAGCCTGTTTCGATCGCGACCTCGAGAGGGCCCTTCTTTCTAGCCTTCCCTTCTACCGGCAAAGGGGGATCTACCGGTTTGCCTTCTGATATCCAGGCCTGCGCATCAAAGAACTTGCCAGCCTTGCACAGTTCAATCAAGGGCTTGATCTCATCATAGGTCTGAGCCTGTTTCATTTGTGCTCGGGCTCTCCTGCCTCATTAGTCTCTTGGTTGAGCAGGCATTTCTTTTTCCTTGCAGCCATTCTGATCATACTCAAGACAAATTCTTTCAGGCAGTCCTCGAGTTTCCTGGAGTCAGAATCTCGCCATGACTTTCCCTTGGTGCTGCCAGCTCCCAAGTCAAATACAGAGAAGCACAGTCTTTTCGAGGGGAAAGTTTTATACTCATACAGACAGTACCCGAAGCGGTAGTATCCCTCGAGATCGTGATCGACAGCCCTAATCCTTCTCCTCTTGTTTAATTCCTCGTATATGGTGATGCCCAATGAGATCCCATCAATATTCACCTGCGTGGATTCATCCGTAATGAGGATCTCAAAGCCTATGTTGGCCAAAACTTTGATGAGGTTATCCAGAATGCTCAAGGCCCGGTGCAGAGAATCTCTGGAGACTTGAATGCTGAGGCAATCTTTCTGATAGGGAATGAGACCGTTTTCATCCTCTTGTGCAGATGCCAATGTGATGGATGCGCTTCTTACAAGCGGATGCGGGTCTGTCTGGTCCGCAGGGATGATGATCTTTTTTGACAATCTCTTTGTTGGAATCCTCTCTTTCGATAAAGCCACCTCCCTTTTCGTATTGTGATCGTAGGTTTCAATCTCGATAACCTTGCTGTTATCTCCCTTGGGAAGCGGAGTTTTGCGAGCTTTCCCGCCTGATTGTACTATTGCCCAGTAACCGCGCGGAGGGCGAGGGATATTGTTTTTTCTACAGATCCTGGCAAGCCAGACATCCGAGAACCCATATCTCTGGGCGAGCCTCGAAATCGGTTCTGACCACACCTGATCATAGAGTTCTTTTCGTGTCAGTTGTATGATGTCCATATCTTTGCGGAATTAGCTATGAGTAGCCACTTGTTCTAGAGTCATATCGTTTTATTTTGTTAGGCAGATATTAGCACTGATGGCGTTAATTTTCATACCATTTTAACCCCGATTTTGGCTCCTACGGAAAATTGGTTCTAGCGTTCAAGCCATTTTCCGGGCAAAAATAGCGAGGACCGAAAATTTAACAAGTTGTCGTGATATACCTTAGATCAAGTGACATGTATCAACCTCCCAATCTCGAGCTGTTTTGAGGGTCCTGATCAATAAGTAATACACTACCCATTTGTGTTTAACGATCATCCTTGATGAAATTAAAGTGATCTAGGGGGAGTACCTCAACCTAGAGCGAGATACAAGTCGAAGAGGATACCTACTAAAAGCCCAATCTTATATTGGCTGCCTAAAGAAAGGAGCTATCATCAAGCCGGCAGGTAACGAGGGAATTTTCCCCTGACGTTACCCATATGTTACCCGCTGGCTTTATTAATCTATGTAAATTGGCTTGCGCCCAGCAGGATTCGAACCTGCGACCTTTGGATTCGTAGTCCAACGCTCTATCCAACTGAGCTATGGGCGCATGGAGACGATTGTGTGTTTAT
>Ga0116183_1003919_pt1 | contig 14814 bp, 10 predicted proteins | sample AD_UKC078_MetaG_FD_89753 | JGI IMG/M metagenome (GOLD analysis project Ga0116183, IMG submission 89753) | Active sludge microbial communities of municipal wastewater-treating anaerobic digesters from USA - AD_UKC078_MetaG | ecosystem: Engineered > Bioreactor > Anaerobic > Digestate | place: USA... | reverse complement strand
GTTAAATGTATTTATCTTTGAATTTGCTATTGGTGTGTGTTCAATGAGCTGTGGTAATTCTGGGCTAAATAGGTGAAATGGTATGTTTTCTGTGAAAATGTTCCCAGCTTTATCAGTAGCTTTTATTTTAATTATTAAATTTTGGTTTGTATTGTCAAGATTAATAGGGTTATTCAAGAGCCAAGTAATTCTGCCTGTATTTGTATCAATACGACGAATACCATTAATAATTTGATTATTATCATTATAAAGCTGTACCCTTGTCATATTTGTAGCATAGTCTATATCGCTAAGACTGTCATCAAGATACACAGAGATAGAGTCAATTTGAGATGAGAAATAATACTGGTTATTTACTTTGAATAACTGACTTTGATTGATCTTGATAGATGTAATAAATGGGTTTGTCGTATCATAATTAAACATTGTATGTCCAGTAATAGTTTGACCAACCTGATTTTCTGCATTGTATATTATTTGGTATTGAGAATCGTCAGCACCGTCAGAGCTTAAAGGATTAATTAGTTGCAATATAATGTGGTAATTATTTTCTTCAAAATCATAATCATAATTTAATGTTGCACCATTATTATGAGAGATTTCTTCTCCAGATAAGATGTTTTTTAACACTAAATAAGTGGCTGTTGTATTTAAAACAAGAGGGTTGTCGCTGGATATAGTTACTCTTATCTGGTTATTTGCTAAGATTCTTAGATTTGAATTATCTTCTGGATAAGAATTTTCAAAATTAGGTGGGTTGGTAGCAGAAGGTTTGAAATAATTATAACTGATAGGATTTTCTAAGATAATTCTATTATTCAGATTGTCAGCAGACTCAATAAACATGCTTATGGCTAACTGTGAAATATTTTCATTTATATCAGTATTAGTTAAATTACATCTGTAAATCTCTGTATCAGGGTCTTTTATACCTGTTTTCCAAATAAGGTTAGGGCTATTATTGAACGAAAAGCCAAAGCGAACGAAGTTTACGCCAAGACCATTGTCAGTAACTTGTGCAGAGAATTCTTGAGGAATAGAAGTGAAAATAGTGTTAGCTGGGGGTTGAATTAAAGAGATAACAGGTGCTTGCGAGTCGAGATAATAGTTAATTTGATTGGAAGATTCGCCAAGATTATGTACAGAGTCTCGCAGCTTTACAAATATTTCATTGTTTCCTTCTTCTAACAACACATTGAATTGGAAATAGCCAGGGTATGCTGGGGTAGTTCCAACAACTCCTTTTTCTATACCATTTTGAAAGAGAATGATACTGCTATTAATTTCATCCGAAATACCTGATACAACGATATTAGGCGAGCTTAGTTGATTTGGTGTGCCTTGTGTTAAGTTTGGTGCATCAGGGGCTTTATTATCAACTAATATGCTCAGATTGAGACTCGTAACATCTTCATTGATATTTCGATCCACAGCTGTTATTTCAACTCGATACAATTCTTCACTATCTTCAGATACGATTTGACCTAAATTGTTTGAACCATTCCATAATACATAATTACCGACCTCTTTTAAGTTGAGTTGATTTTCGATAATCGTTTTGATAAGCTGGTTATTTGTATCCCACACTTTTACAGTTATATAAGCATCTTCACTTGGGGTATATTGTATTATAGTTTGGTCAAAGATACCGTCTATTATTTGTGGAGAAATCTTATCAGGATTGACTTCTCCGTCTATACTAATTGGATGATTATTGATAATAAACTCTCCAGAAATAAAGGTGCCTAATTCATATTCGTTAGAAACAGTGAGCCTATAAAGATACTTGCCATCGTCAAGCTCATCTCCTGGTATTTGTCCTTCTTCAGTGCCAAGATTTATAGAATATGCTCTACCCAGACTTATATCAATATCTGTTCTGTCGAATGGGTTGTCATTAAATGAACCAAAAAACATATGATACATGTCGTTTAATGAAATCTCTTCCCCATTAGTTTCATATACATTAAAAGACATATTATTTGGCATAGCATAAACAGCAAGATAGTCAACTCCGTAAGAGATTAAAGTATTATTTTCAATGCCAATATCAGAGCTAATTGAGCCATATGAACGATTATAGTTTTCCCCAAGCTTGTAAAGGGTATTGCCTCTTGTAATGTTTTCTTCAAAGCCATTTACAATTATATTATAGTCAATATTTGAAGGTACAGTGATATTAGTTGCAAGCTCTGCTGGTCTATTTAAAAACAAATAAGCACCTTCTGAATAGGGGATAGGGTTGGGGCTTACTCTTGTAGTTAGGTCAGTATCATCGACAAATTTTGCAGTTGAGTCTTGAAAGTTTATTTTGATAGTACCTAAATAGTGAACGTCAGAATATTTAATTAATGATCTAACTATTTGTACGTCTTGATATCCATCTCCGTTTGGTGAGAAAGGGTTAGGCGAAGCAGATATTAGTTCTATTTCTGGATAGGTTGTTTGCACAATTATGCCACGATCGACTTTATAAATCTTTTGTGGGTTATTAAACTTGATCTGCAAGCCGTAATTGCCATCAGCAACAATATTATCCATTTCATCTTTACCATCCCAGATATATTGGTTTTGACCATGATATGGAGTGTATACTACTTGTTTGACAATGTCAGTAATATCGCTATTTTTATATATTGTTAGTTCAACTTCTGGATTTGATAAGCTATTTGGAAAATATAGATAATAGCTAATTGTTGTATTGTCTCTTTGCCCGTCATTGTCAGGTGAAAAAGGGTTTGGGTTTATTGAAACATTTGTAATAGTTACATTATCTTGAGCTAATAAGAAGCCAATACTCACTATGAATGCAAGTAAGAGAATAATATTTCTTTTCATATCTGTCTCCTATGGACGAATTTGAATTATTTTACAAGACGATTGAGTACAAATATAAGCATATTTGTTTTGAACAAAAACAGATAGGACATAGCTTGTTGTTTCAAGCTTACAGAGCGAATATAATGCTAAAGGATTTACAGCGCTTACTATTAGAAATCCTTCGTCTCTATCTGAAATATAGATGTTTCTTGAGTCGATAGCCAAGGAGTTGGAATACCCTTGTGTATCGTAATCAGATATTAAATCAAAATTGGTTTTATTGAGCAGAGCAATACCCCGATCTCCTCTTGCAACATATAAATAATGTTGCGAAAGAGAAATATCTACGATTGTGCCGATATTTGTTTTATGATTTATTAAAGTGGGGCTGTAGGGGTCACTGATATTAAACTGTCTGACGCCATTGGTACCCTCAGCAATATAGATGGAGTTTTCTGAGATTATACTTTTAAAACAATGAGCACCAGGAACTGTGCTGATAGCTTTAATCACAATTGGTTGTGGCATATTTGGCATATCAAGGGCAATAATCTTCAACCCTGAGCTACCTGCTGCGACAAAGGCGTATCTTTTACCATCAATCATACCAATATTAATATGATTTCCTTGTCCATAAAACTGTATATCGTCATATAGTTTAACAGGATTACCAATATCACTGATATCATAAACATGCATCAAACCCTGATCATTAGCCAGATAGAGGGTATTATCATAAACTGCAAGGCTGAGTGTTCGTCCTGGCATATTAATATTTTTGATTAAGCTTGGGCTGGTTGGGTTTTCAACATTATAAATCAAAGTGCCATGATAATCGTTTGCAATAAAGAGATAATTATCTTTCACAAATAATTGGTTACCGCTATTTTGCAAGTTAATTGTACTCAGTTCAACAATATTAAAATTGATGTTTTTAGGCATTGAATAGTTTGAATACAAGGTGTCTTTTTTAGATCTAATACGGTATGCGAGAGTCGCAGACTCTATACTGAGGTTATCAATATAATGCTTTAGGTTGCCATTTACTTGAGCAAGATTTGCCCAATCATTAGTGCCTATCTTTCTTTGTAGGTCAAAGATATCAGGGCTATCTCCCACGTAATTCCAGCTCACTTTTATCTGGCTTGATGAGATTTGATCAAGCGCCAAGCTATCAGGAACCTGAACCGATGGCGTAAAAGTCACTTCATTTGCTGGGCTATTTGTATTTCCCACAAAGGCATAAACACGATAAGAAATGCTTTGATACTGTTGGTCAATTATGTCGATATATGAGTCTGAATTTTCGTCCAATACAGCATAAGCAATAGACCAATTATTATTATTAGTTTTTCTGTCTATTTTATAGCCTGCTTCGCCTTCAATATTATCAGTCCATGAGATTTTCAGTTGATTCTGGCTATACTGCTGTACCTGCAAGTCAGATGGTTTAGATATTTCTGGGAAGAAAGATACAGGGTTTGAGAAGAAAGACTCACTTCCTGTTTCTGTTTCTTTTGCTTTTACTTTATAACTGTAGATGGTAAAGCTATTTGTTGGTATATTATCAATAAAAACGCGCTGATCATTTGTTGTCTGATAGTAATTTTCGTTCCAGTCTTCTGCCCCTTCTTTTCGTGCAATGACATATATTACATCTGCACTTTGTGAGGAATACTGCCATGTTAGCTGAATTTGTCCATCAGAAGTCTTACTTATTTCCAAATTATAAGGAGTATCATATTCAATAGAACCTGCTTTTTCATCTGAGCACGAGCTTAGTGCAAACATGATTATTAATAAAAACAAGACTTTAATTGCAAAAAAAGGAATTTCAGATCCTGTTGATTTTCTGTATTTAATTCTCTTCATAATCTCTCCCCTCATCAAAACAATACAGGTTATCTCTTTTTCTCTTTGATTTTAAAATTTCCATCATCAAAGATTGATTCATCAATACGTTCACGTTGGCTTTCAATCAATTCTTTTAATTCTTTCTTATCTTGCATTCTCTTTTCGATAGGGTCATAAAGCTCTGCTTTAATAATGACAATCATTTCACGATTATGTTGTTCATAGCTATTATAGCCAAATAGATATTTCAGACCAAAGACCCACCATGGCAAGTCTTTAAGAATAGGTATGCCCGCGCGTTGTTTTGTATATTCTGTATCATAAAGTCCACCAATAACTGTCTCTTCTCCATCAAAGAGAAATACTTCTGTGTTTGCCTCGTTTTTATCGATAATAGTAGTTATTATACCTGGTGTAGCATTACTCTTTTCTACAGAGATAACCAAATGAATTATATCAGTTCCATTGTGATCTATCACTGTTGGCTTAACTTTTAAGATAATACCCGTTGAAAAAAACTCATCTGTTACATTACCTGCTTCGTCTGCTTTTTTAACAGAGAAATCTTGTCCGACTTGGATTTTGCCTTCTTTACCTGATAGTACAGAGATATTTGGATGGGCAATTACTGATCCTTTTTGGTTAGATTCAATCACTTTGAGCATTGAATTGATATCGAGCACATAATTGTTTTGATTAATTTGATACGAGCCTGAAGCTTGCACCAAGTCATTTGCAATAGGGTTTGCACCTTTAAAATCGAGATTTGCGATAACTTTACCATTAAATAATGTCTGCCAGTTAATACCTGCAGAGTTTAAAAAATCTTTATCTGCTCTAAAAAAGATAGAGGTAATTTTCACTTGTTTATCAGAGCCTCTCATGTCTTTAGGCACAGCTTTTTCATCTTTATCTTCATCTTGAATATTATACACTCCACCAGACTCTGTCAGTTTTAATTTATGAGTTTGGCATAATAATTCCAATGCCTCTTTCCAGTGCAATTGATTAACAGGGATAGCAGTCCCTCCTGCAAAAGAGCTGGAATTAACTATTCTTTTAGACTCATACTGATATGCCAATGTCTCAATGATTTTCAAGGCTGTATTGAACTCTGTGCCTCTTTGTATTGTCAAATAGCTATCATAATCAACCTGTTTTTGTGCAAATAGTGATACACACATGAGTGTTATTATTAAAAGAAAGATTATTGTTTTGTTCATTATTACTCCTTACTGAGCGCTATGGTGAAGTCCTTGTAAATGCCAATTTTATTCAATGAAAAGGTTATGCTTTGCTTTTGCCAATTGATTGATTTTAAAAACCCATAAGCAACCTGATGCCCTGGTTTAATACGATAAACTTGTCCATTTTCTGCTTTAATAAAGGCAGAGCTTGCTGATAAACTTAATAGCTCAAATTTCTCTGCATTGAGTTTATTCACTTCATTTGGATTTTCATAAGGGCTATAAATCTTAGGTTCAAAGAAATTTCTTGCTTGTTCTGACTTAATTCGTCTAAATGATTGATTATCTTGCTCTGCACTTGTTGCATTTACTATTGACTGTAATGCCATATCAAATCCTACCAATGTTATGCGTGTACCATCTTCTTCATATTGTGTGCTTGCACTAATTCGAGGCTCACTAATTATATATAGTTGTTTTTGATTTTCTATATGATTTAAAAAGTTATAAAGGGACTGAATATCGGTTGTTCCTGATATGCGGTAATTATGATTGATCATATCGTCTTCGTCATCACCGCTTGTTTCAAAGCTAATCTCTAATTCAGGGCAATAAGTATTGATAATGGAAGATAAATACGACCATGTTTTTCGTGAATTATCTGAGTTTACAAACGTTTTCCCGTGTTCTCTTTGCCAATCATCCATCTTAGCTATTTTTTGTTTGATAAAGTATACCTGCATTGTATCGACGATCACATTTTGTAGTGAAGCAAGCTCTGCTTTGTTTTTTTCTAATAATGCTGTTTCTTGTTTAATGAGTTTTGCAGGACCTATTGAGAGGATAAGCTTCATGATGAAGATTAATACTAAAAGGGTTGCTAAGACAATGCTATTTCTGACTTCATTCCTCATCTGTATCACCTTTCAAAAGCCCTAATTTAGCTTTAGCTTCCTTTGTCTTATATGACTTTGGATATCGTCTGACAAGCTCTGAAAAATATTCAATAGCCTTGTTATTATCGTCTAAATATTGATGACAACATCCCAACTGATATAGCGATTCAACCTGTTTAACTTTTTTTAATTCTAAAACTTTTTGATAATAAGGCAATGCTTGCAGATAGCGATTTGAGAGAAAATAAGATTCGCCCATCAAAAAGTTTGCCATAGGTACAAGCCTATGTTTAGGATATCCTGCCAGGAACTCTGTAAAACCCTCAATTGCTTGATCGTACTTGTTATTTTGTACATTCTTTCTTGCTTTGGTATATATTGCTGAGCCTTCTTTATAATTTGATTGCTCATTATTCTTTTGTTTCGTTTCAGGCTGTTTGTCTGCTTTTTTTTCTTCTATTTTTTCTTTCTTAGTCTCTTTTTTAGGTTCTACGCTTTGTTTTTTTTCTTCTTTTATAGGTTCTGTTTCAGCCTTCATTTTAGTCATTGCTTCTCTAATTGCAAGTGTATCAATGTCAACTTTGAGCTCTGTAAAAAGTGGATTATACAGTGCAGGGTCAGGGTATTCAAAGCCAATTTCATATGTCCAAACAGGCTCATTTTCAATACTTGTCAGGTTGATTTTTCTGATATTCCCTTTGGGTAATATATTAGAAAAAGCTTCGATAGTCCCTTTATTATATGATGTTCCACGTACAAAGAGGTTTAATTCGCCGCCGCTTATTTCTTGAATCCAGAAGTATGAATGATTATTTACAAAGCTTGAAAACTTACTTATTATATGTGCCCATTGATTACTTTTACCGATAATACCAGTGATACTGACTCTGTTTTGTTCAAAAAAGTCAACCTGTGAGCTATATTCAAACAGGATATTTTGAAATGCTTTTTTCTCATTTATTTTGACATCATATGTTTGGTTTTCAGCTTGCAGCCCTTTAACTTCAATCTTCTTTTGCAAAATATCATAAGTGCTCCACAGAGTTGTCAAAAAGACAAAGATCATGATTAATATACCATGCCAGCTGAGCTTAAAGATCTTTTGTTTATCAATGATTTGCTGAGGCAGCAAATTCAGCAAGTGTAATCTTTTACTTTTAGCATTTATTGCACGATATGCCAGCATAATTGATGGCACATATTTTGGTATTATATCTTTATTGATTTCAGGGTTAAATTCTATTGGTAGCTCATTTTGTATAGTATATTCCTTGTTAAAGGCAAAAGTATCGATATAGTTTGATTTAAAGCTCAAGATAAAAAAGTCAATATCTTCTTCACTGATAAAGTCACCAAATATTATTATATTCTGTGTGATATTAAGCTGTGAAATATCTTGTTCAAGCATTATTTTTGAGACTATTGCCTCGCGAATAATATCCGGGTCACTGGCTTGAATAACTAATGGAATTGATTTAATATAATTATCATTTTGCAAGATCAAGGCAGTTTTGTTTTCTTTACTCAAATACAGTAGTAAAACATACTCATCTTTTTCGAATTTATACTGAGTCAATGCTGCATTAATCAATGTACTTTCGAGTGGCTCTGTATGAAAATAGTTGATGTTTTTGATTTTTAGAATTGGCTGCACATTATCAAACATATTGATCACATCATGCTGCCCCTCATACACTAAAGAGTATGCGCTTTTATTATTATTAACAAATAGATTAAACTGAACTGAAGGGTTTTTCTTTTGTTCTTTTGATAGGCTTTGTTTTTTTATTTTCTCTTTTTTTATCTTTTTAGCAGAATAGGGGATATATGTCCAAAAGAGCTTATCTTCTGTTGTGATAAATGAGACTAATGCTGTGTCAAGTGGGAATTGATTAAGAAACTTCGATATTTCAAAATAAACGGAAGACCCTAAATTGTATTGTGGGGCGATCTCTTCATTAATTGTGATTTCATCTAATTCGAAGTTCTCATCTTCAGCAGGTGGCGTAGGAGCATTGCTTTCGCTGCCAATTCCCAAAAAGTCATCATCATCATTGAGCCCCATAAAGTCATCGATATGTTCAAACTCAGCTTCAATATCTTTTGGTTTTGAAAAGCTAAAACCAGCATCTTCTTCAGTGTTGATAGATGCGATATCGCTGATATCTAATTCATTAATTTCAGGTTCGATTAATGGTTGTTTTAATTCAAAATCAACCAATCTTTTAACATAAATGGATTCAAATTGAACTTGGCATTCTGCGACCCTTAAGGTCAAGCCGTCAAGAAACAATCCTAATACTGTTTTTTCTTTTTTGCTCATTTTATCCTTATGCCTGCATTAGTTGTAGCATTCTTTTCTTATTATTAGCGTAATTCACAGCTGTCTCCTTGGTGATTTTACCAAGTTTAAACAAGTTAAACAGATCTTGTTCGATAGTAAACATTCCATATTTTCTACCTTCAGAAATCATTTGGTAAATCTCCGCAATATTATTATTGCGTATAGCTGCAACAACAGACGAGGTAACGGATAATATCTCTTTTGCCAACACTAATTTGCCATCAACATTTGGCACCAATTTCTGTGAAATAATCACTGATAATGTATCTGCCAAGCGTAAGCGTACACGTTCTTGTTCATCTGCGGCAAACTCGCCTATAATACGGTGTATACTTTCAACTGCAGAGCTGGTATGCAATGTAGAGAATACCTTATGTCCACTATCTGTTATTTCCAAGACCATCGCCATGGTGCTTGCATCTCTCATTTCACCGACGACCAGTATATCTGGATCTTGTCTCAATGCTTCGCGTGCACCGTCTTTAAACGATAAAACATCATCACCGAGCTCACGATGTCGAACAATGCATTGATCTGAATCATGAATAAACTCTATTGGTGCTCCGATGATAATAATATGTCCGCTATTAGAGTGGTTATTGAGGTCGATAATTGAGTCCAATGTTGAGCTTTTTCCTGAGCCTGTAATACCCGTGACAAGGATAAGTCCACTTTGTTCATAGCCAAGATTAATTCTTTTTGATATAGGATCTGGAAATTCATAGCTGTCGATAGGGAATAATTTCTGATTAATACGTCTAAAACTACCTGCAAGAGAGCCTGTTTCATAATAAACATCAGATCTAAATCTGCTTGGCTTTTCTCCTGGCGCCAAAGAAATACCAATTGAAAAGTCAATATTCTTATTTTTAAATAATTCTAATTTTTGCTCATCTGATAATACACTCAACATCATACAGGTAACATCATCTTCTGTAAATGTGCCAAGATCTTTTTGAGCTGTTTTTTCTCCAAATATACGAAACCAGATCAGGTTTTTTGCGCCTGGACCGCCAACTTCCATATCTGATGCGCCAATTTCACGCATCTTGATAAACAATTCTTTAAGTTTACCCCACGATTCTTTTTTCCAATGTTGGTTAACTACAAGCAGCTTATTAATTGCTTGAAAGCGGTTCGTTCCTGCGATATAATCTGGTATTGATAAACTAATCTCTGATGAAAAACTAAGTCCCATATAATAAACACAATTTATAAAGACTCCATGTATAAGAATACATTTTTATCTTAATAAACTGTGATCTCCCTTCTTCGACCTTTTTGTTAAGTTATATACTAATCGTTACTTGTAACGAGCTTTAACATTACGATTCTTTGTATAGATTTTCTCCATTTTACAAAGACCCCTGATGAAATATTTATGATAAACCGTTTTAAGAGCTTTTCTCCCTTATAACTAAAGTAATCCAAAATCTTCTTTCGTTCAAAAAATCTTATCACAACTATACCTTCAGCTCTCAAATTTACAGGTACGGATCCTGTTAAGATGATGCTTTCTTCGCCCCAAGTATCAAACTTTTTTAAATAATCAATGGAAGTATTACTCATCCAGACTGAAGCTTCGCCTGACTCAACAACGACAATAGATCCATCTTTGGAATCGCCAATAGGAATTGTCTCGCCTGCTTGGAATTGTTTCACGCGTCCTAGCGCCATAAAATCTGCCTTATCTTCAATAGAAAACCCATGCAACATAATTGGTTCGACAGGGTCAATACTTGAAGTGCCTGGATCGAATGCCTTTTGTAAAGGTCCATATAAATCTTCTGAATAATCTAAACCCTTGTCTACTATCTCAAAAAGGTCTTTTGCCATTACGGGCTTTGATAAATATTGATATGCGCCAGCATGAATTGCATTTACTGCACCTTCAATGCTTGAAAAACCAGTTAAGACAATGACAACAGCTAAAGGTTGTATCTTTTTTATCTCTTTTAATAAAGCCATACCATCCATTTTTGGCATAGACATATCAATTAAAAATAAATCAAAAGATTCATGCTTCATCTTTTCAAGCGCATCTTCTCCATCGGAGGCGGATACCACGCGATGACCTTTTGTTTCCAAAAGTTCTGTTATTAACTCTCTGATTTCCTGTTCGTCGTCGACGCAAAGAATATTCTTCTTCATAAACACCTACACTTTACCTAATCTAAATTTAGTAATTATTTATAATATATAACATCCAAAATGTTATGATTATTATTGCTGTAAATTTGTCAATCAATTTAAATAAGTTTTTTTAAATGACTTCCAAATAGTCATATAAAAGTAAATCAATTCCGTCTCATCTCCATTCCAACCTTTTTCAACAAAGCCTAATTTCATCTTAATATTGTTTACACTATCAGGCGAGGCGACCTCTTGCATGTCACGATTGTAATAGGTAAAGATATCATGTTCTGCGATTATATAAGATCCCGCATCCCACTTGACTTCACCTGTGGCAATGTCTGTTGTCCTTACTTTCAGGGGAAAACCTACCCCTTCTTTTTCATTATCTATTATTATCTCCACTAATTTTCTTTGCCCTCCTTCAAGGTTTGCATGAAAAGAAAAATGATTAGGTTCTACAAGCACGATATCTTCTACATTTGCCATATAATACTGGTCAAATACACGATAGATCTTTTCACTGATATTCGTCAGATTTGTCACGGTAGTGATATTATAATTCAAATGCTGAAAATTGAGTATAGACACGATGATGGTTACAAGTACCATAGAACCTACAAAAATCGCTCCAACTGCGTCTAAAAGAGAACCCATGAATACTCCAATGTATAATGCAGAGTGTTGAAGGCAGGATTATTCTTGCTCATTACATTTACTCTGCTATTTTTTAAAAGATTAACCAATGACATATATACGCACTTAATATATTTACTTAAAAAAAACAATGCCCCTTCATATATATAGGGCTTACAAAACGGTGTTTTTGAAAAACTATTTTTACTTATTTTTACAAATGGCGTATCTATGCGGTTTATAGGACTAATTTTTTTTAACAAGTCTAATAAAGTTTTCATAAATCCATCCTGACTGAGGTAAGAATTTAAGAAAATACTCAGCTTTTTATCAGAAAAAACAAAAATCTCAATTCTGCTCAACAAGAACGTATAAAATAGAATTATTTGCTTAGCGAATGCCATTCATAGCTCCTAATGAACTTTATGCAATTTAATGAATTATCCCTTGTTTTTAATCCATCGAAAACACATCACCAAAGATCTTATTTACCGAAACGTTAATCATACCAACTTGTACCGAATCGCCAACTCCTCTTTGTGTGACAACTCTGGCGTGCATTTTCATATATTGTGGAGGGTCAGGTACAAACATTGTATCACCTGTTGCATGCGATGGTTGAGCACGCATATAGAGTTTATAGGGCAGGTTATTTATATAGAAGGTGTCAACAGCCGTGTAGAAATCCTGATATTCAGGCATTATGCTACTGATACGCGTACCGCTAATAACGCGTGATTCTATTCTTTGAAATTCAAAATCTATTATTCTTAGTGCTTGTTTTTGAATTTGATTTTTTTCAATCCAATCGATTTGATTAGTAAAGACATTATAATAGGACATTATTATGGTTGAAAACAGCGCCAAGCCTAATAATACCAATAGCATTTGCCCCATATTCATGATTTAATCCTCCGAGGTTGCATAGATGATTTCTTCCAAACTGGTCAATCCATTGCGTATTCGATCCAATCCAGACTCTCTCAAAGAGAGCATTCCTTGGTTTTCTGCAATTTCTCTAATTTTATATTCATCAATATCATTACCAGAGGAGAGTATAGCTTTTTTGATTGCAGGCGAGAAGTATAGAGCTTCGCAAATATTAACACGCCCCTTGTAGCCTGCATTGCACTTTTTACAACCAGGTCCTGGATCCCACACGCGCCCTTGCTCAATATCTTCCATTGTCAATCCGAGAGCTAAAGCGCTATTATATTTTTCTTGGGGTAATGGCACACGGCATTCTGGACAAATCTTTCTTACCAAACGCTGTGCGACAATGATATTGATCACATTTGCCAATAAAAATGGTTCAACTCCCATTTTAAAGAGTCGCGATACTGCTGCCACTGCATCATTAGTATGTAGAGTGGAGAGAGTCAAGTGTCCTGTATTTGCCAATTTTACGCCAATATCTGCTGTGATTTTATCACGAATCTCACCCACCAAAACAATATCTGGGTCATGGCGCAAAATAGCTCGAATTGCTTGGTCAAAGCTCAGCTTATGCCCAATTTTGATTTGTCTTGCACCCTGTATTACATATTCAACGGGATCTTCACAGGTGAGCACATTTTTGGAGGGGTCCATAGTGTGAAATAATGCAGCCATCAAGGTAGTACTCTTACCGCTACCAGTTGGACCAGTCACTAAGACCATACCTTGAGATACGGAGATTGCTTTGAGGAAGTCTTGTTCTGCCTTTTCTTGAAAGCCGAGCTTTCTCAGGTCAGCAATCACGTTTCTATCGTCAATTACGCGTATAACAACACTTTCAAAGCGTCTTTCAAATTCGGCTGACACAATTGGGATAATAGAGATTCTAAAGCGTATCAAATGTCCATCGACAACTCTTTGTGCAAAGCCGTCTTGTGCACCATCACGCTCAAACCTATCCACGCCGTTTGATCTATCTTTCACCACAGCAGCCATTGCTTCAGGCGAGGTATTTTCTTGTCTATGCCACAGTTGCAATTTACCATCAACTCTAAAATAAATATCGACAGCATTCTTTTGATAAGGTATAATGTGTACGTCAGAGACGCCACCTTTTCTCACAGCCTCGAGTAAGCATCCTTCGAAGAGGTTTACCAATAAACTCTTATTGATTTCTTCATCAAGCTCGCCTTCATCTAGTCCTTCTTCAACGGTAGCAGAGTCCGTGATAGTTGTTTCACTTGCCTCTTGTAATATGTCTAAGAACTCATTTTTTTGCGGCGCCAAGATTTGAATTAGCTCCTCAAGTGTTTTTAAAGGGCAGTAAACAACTTCATATTTTTTGAATTCTGTATTTAAAGGTATTTTTTCTACTGCTTTTTCTGTGACATCAGCAGCCAAGACGATTAGACTAGACTTTAGGCTTAGATTTGCTTGAAAGGGCAAGATCTTTTTATAAAGAAGCTCTTTTCGAAAATCTTCTGAGAAACGATTGAGTAGATCTTTTGTATGTTTTACTTGGTTGGCATCGAGCTTTGATGGATCGATTGTTATAGATCTAAATGCATAAATCTCTGCCAATGTCGAATAGATCAAATGATGATCTATCCCAAAATCTTCAACTAATATCTGCCCAAGCTTGCGTCCATGAGCCCCCTCTAACTGTTGCTGCTCCAATGCCTTTGCCAGCAGCTGGTCAGTTATAATATCCTTTTTTGTTAAAATATAACCTAAACGAGATTTTTCAATCACATTAACCCCTATGTAATATTTTTTCTTATCATGTTAAACTCTCTAAAATTAATACCATATTCTTCACCTTAAACAATTATTATAAATTCCTCAATCTTGTCAACAATAACATAAATAAAAATAAATTGCAAGCATGAGACCTTTGATTTAGAAATTTACAAAAAAAGTGAGAATATAATGCCCTAATTTAAGCTAAATCTATACCTTTTTGTCAGAAATCTATGTATTTTGGAGCTTTTTTACCTCCCTTTTGTTG
>Ga0116183_1003908_pt1 | contig 14851 bp, 13 predicted proteins | sample AD_UKC078_MetaG_FD_89753 | JGI IMG/M metagenome (GOLD analysis project Ga0116183, IMG submission 89753) | Active sludge microbial communities of municipal wastewater-treating anaerobic digesters from USA - AD_UKC078_MetaG | ecosystem: Engineered > Bioreactor > Anaerobic > Digestate | place: USA... | reverse complement strand
TTTTGGGGAGCCCAGATATTCAGATACAGACAGTCTTCATCGCCCGCCACTATCTGGGGCGTGGCCGGATTGCGGTCATGGTCGATATACTGGGGGCAAATCCGGCAGAATTTATTCGTCGGCAGCGGAGCCTGTCTTTTTGCAGGTGCCTGCGGAGCCTTCCAGCGCAGCTCGCCTACCGGCGGGCCGGCATAGGGAACGCCTTTCCAGGAATATGTGCCGGTTTCGGCGTTTTCTTCGCCGACGACGACGCCTTCGGCGGTCTGGCGTTCCACCGGCGTTAAGGCTTTGACTTCGCCGGCAGCGGGCGCGCCCGCGCTTTTAACAGAGGCGCAGCCCGTCAACAACAGCAGGCAGATGAGCGCAATAAAAACAAACGACCGGAGCCGGTTAAAGCGAGTGAACACCCATATTTTTTCTGACATAGATTTTCCCTCCTTCAAGATGATCGGTAAAATCATGTTTCCGCGCCGAACACGGGCTCAGCCGCCGGCAAGTTCTTTAGCGCGCCTGGCCGCCGCCTCGACAGCATCGATGAGTGTGGCGCGGATTTTTCCCTCTTCGAGAACCCTCAGGCCGGCGGCGGTTGTTCCGCCGGGCGAGGTGACCATGTTTTTGAGCTGCGCGGGGTGCTGCCCGCCTGTAAGGAACAGACCGGCCGCGCCCAGCATCGTCTGGGCGGCAAGCTTTTCGGCAAGCTCGCGCGGCAGGCCCAGCTGCACACCCGCATCGGCGAGAGCTTCGATCATCACAAAACAATAGGCGGGACCGCTGCCGCTGAGGCCGGTGACCGCATCCATCAGACTTTCATCCACTTCCACGGCCAGACCAACCGCACTGAATATGGCCAGCGCGTATTTGATATCATCTTTTTGGGCAAACTTCCCCGCGGTGACAGCTGACGCTCCCTGACCGGCCAGCGTATTGATATTGGGCATCACGCGCAAAACACGCGGACTTCCCGTCAGAAATTTTTCGATCGACCTGGTCGGAACACCCGCCGCGATGGAAATAAAGAGCTTGTCTGCATTGACGACGGGACGAAGATTTTTGAGGGTATCCTCAAACTGCTGCGGCTTGATTGCCAGAATAACGATATCCGCATCTTTCACCGCTTTTTTGTTGTCGGCGCTTGTGTGCACCTTGAGAGAGGAGTGCAATTCTTTAAGCCGCAGCGCGTCTATATCGGTTACCGTGACGCTACGAAAGGGAATCATTTTGCGGGCGATCATCCCCTGCACGAGAATGCCTCCCATCTTACCGCCTCCGATAACCGCGATTTTCTTACCGGCAAACATCGTCGTCATATAACCCCCTGACAGATATGACATTACATGCCCTTTTTAGCCTGGTCATGTCAATATAAATCCAATCTCTCATTGCATAAAAAATTGTTTTTGTGATAGTCAAACAACTCAAGGAGCCGGACAATGATTAAATATTTCAATGTGAACAACAATAAAATAGCCTGCTGGGTCAATCCGGCTGATTTTGGAGCGCACGCTCAGAGTTTCGTTTTCATCCACGGCTCCGGCGGCACATCCGATGCCTGGAGCCTGCAATACTCAAAGCTGCATACGGATTTCAACATCCTCGCCGTCAACCTCCCCGGACACGGCGGATCAGAAGGGACGGGAGAGCAATACGTTGAAGGTTATGTATCGCATTTGAAAGAAATTCTCGATACGGTCGGCCTGAAGCGTCCCATACTGGTCGGCCACTCGCTGGGCGCGGCCATTGCTCTTTCCTTCGCTTTGCGCCACAGGCACGAACCGGGCAGCGTGGTTGCAGTAGGCGGCGGGCTGACCATGCCCGTCAATCCGGACATCTTGAGCGGTTTTCAAAGCAACCCGGAAATGGTCATGGATATGATGTGTAAATTTTCTCTGGCAAAGGAAAACCGCGCGAAACTCTACGACGCGGCGCGCGCCCGCCTCGCCGAGGCGAACCCTCGCGTGGTGCATGCAAACATGCTGGCCTGCAGCAGGTTCGACATCACCGCAGAAGCGGATAATATTAGCGTTCCGGTGCTGGCCATCTGCGGCCGCGAGGACAAGATGACGCCGCCGGCTGCATCGGAGGCGATTGCATCCGCCGTCGAAGGCGCGAGGTTCGTTGTGGTGGAGGGAGCGGGGCACATGGTCATGATGGAGCGGCCCGACGCCTTCAACGCCGCGCTTATTGATTTTGCCGCGACACTTTCCACGATGCCCCCTCAATAGACATCCCGAAGGAATTATCTTTATGCTGAATATCGCCACCGGCAATTTGATTATTGCCATTGCAAAGGTCATTGATATTATCCTCACAGTGTACCTGTGGATTATTATCGCGCGGGCCGTGATCTCGTGGGTCAATGCCGATCCCTACAATAAAATCGTCGTCTTTTTATATCGTGTGACCGAGCCGGTGCTGGCCCCGATACGCAGAATGATTCCCCGGCATTCTTTGCCCATAGACTTTTCGCCGTTGATCGTTCTGCTGGTCATTTTTTTCCTTCAACAGTTTCTTGTGCGAACCATGCTCCAGATGGCCGGCCGCTTTTAGAAAGGTCTGTAACTTGACGCAAACGCTTCTGATCCGCGAAATAAAGAGCGGCCTGTCTTTTGACATCCGTGTGAACCCGCACTCCTCCAGGGCGGTAATCGCCGAGATCGCCGACGGAGTACTTAAAGTTAAGGTAACCGCTCCGCCGGTAGAAGGGGCAGCCAATGAAGCCGTCATAGCACTTTTATCCAAAAAACTCGGACTCAATAAAAGTCGGATAACAATATCCGCGGGAGCTAAAGGGAGAAAAAAAACCATTCTGGTCGGAGGGATCACCCGCGCTGAACTGGAGCGTAGAATCAATGCTCTGGCAACACAAAGCTGATATGCGGCTTTTTGCGTATTTCACCCGGGCGATATTTTAATAATGAACAGCCAGCCGGCAAAATCGGAAAATGTCAGAGTAGCCAAAGCGGCCGGAATTGTCGGCGCCGCCACCATGGTGAGCCGCGTTTTCGGTGTGGCCCGCGACATGGTCATTGCGGCCTTTTTCGGCGCCAGCTGGATGACGGACGCCTTCTGGGTGGCGTTTCGCATCCCCAACATGCTGCGGCGGCTGCTGGGCGAGGGCTCTTTGACCATCTCATTTGTACCGGTCTTTACCGAATATCTGAAAACGAAATCCCGCCGGGATGCTCTGGAACTGGCCGATAATGTCTTTACCCTCCTGTCTGCGATTCTTGCCGCCGTAACCGTGCTGGGCATCGTCTTGTCCCCTTTGATCGTCGGGCTTATCGCTCCCGGGTTCATTGCCGATCAGGAAAAATTCGCTTTGACTGTTTTTCTGAACCGTCTGATGTTCCCCTACATCTTCTTTATCGCCTTGGTGGCGCTGTGCATGGGCATTCTCAACTCCTTCAGGCATTTCACTGTGCCGGCCATGTCTCCGGTCATGCTCAATATCGCCATGATCGCAGCCGCCTTCTTTCTGCGGCGCTATTTTTCTTACCCGATCACCGCACTGGCTGTCGGCGTGCTGGCCGGCGGTGTGCTGCAACTGGCCATGCAGTGGCCCGCTTTGCTGAAGTTCGGCGTCAAGCTGAAATTCCGGTTCAACCTGCGCCACCCCGGGCTCAAGCAAATCGGCCTGCTCATGCTGCCGGCCGTTTTAGGAGCGGGTGTGGGCACGATCAATGTCTTTGTGGGCACAGTGCTGGCTTCGCTTCTGCCCGGAGGCTCCGTAACATATCTCTTTTATGCCGACAGGATCATGGAATTTCCTCTGGGCGTTTTTGCCATTGCCGTCGGCACGGCGACGCTGCCGAGTTTTTCCGCTCATGTCGCAGCCGGTCGTATGGATGATTTGAAATCAGGAATTTCTTTTTCCTTGCGCCTTTTGCTCTTCCTTACGATTCCCGCGATGGCGGCGTTGATGGCGCTGCATTTACCGATTATCTCCGTTTTGTTTCAAAGGGGCGCTTTCGACGCGGACGCGACGGTTAAAACGGGACAGGCTCTTTTTTGTTATGCACTGGGATTGTGGGCTTATTCGGTGCTGCGCGTCTTCGTCTCCTCATTTTATTCCCTCCAGGACTCCAGATGGCCGCTTAAGGCCGCCATCGTCGCGCTGGTCGTCAATGTAGTGGCAAGCTTGGCGTTGATGATTCCCCTGAAACACAACGGCATCGCCCTGGCCGGCTCGATTTCCGCAACGATCAATGTGGTGATCCTGGCTTTTGTTTTGAAAAGAAAAATCGGACCCTACCTTGACCGCTCTTTTTGTGTTTCCATTTTAAAAATTGTGATTTCCTCTGTCCTGATGCTTGCCGCCATCGGAGCGATCGAATATTTCATGCCCTGGAACACGCAAGCCGGTTTAAAAACAAGATTAACCTATCTGGTCACTGCCGTTTCGGCCGGCGCCTGTGTTTACTTCCTTTGCGCTTATCTGCTGAAAAGTCCGGAAATACACTCGCTTATCGGCAGACTAAAAGGCAGGGCGGGCAGTGCCCCAAAGTGAGCACAACTACAAAACCATTGACTTCAAAACACTGAAGTGATAGTAAATTCCGTCTTTTGCAGACGTAAACGGCAAATACATACATAGGTGAATTATGCTGGATATCAAATACTTGCGTCAGAACATCGAGCTTGTCCAAAATAAAATGGACCAACGCGGGCAGAAAATCGACTTTGGTCGTTTCCTCGAACTGGAGGCCAAAAGAAGAGACATCCTGCAGGCCGTGGAAGCGCTGCGCAACGAGCGCAACAGCGTTTCCAAGCAGGTCGGCGAACTGAAAAAGAAAAAAGAAGACGCCACGGCGCTGATCGCCAGAATGGGCGAGGTATCGGCAAAGATCAAGGAGCATGACGAAAACCTCAAGACAACAGAAGAAGACCTGAATTCTTTCATCATGATTGTACCGAATGTACAGCATGAATCCGTCCCTTTGGGAAATGGATCAGAAGACAACGAGGTAGTGCGCATCTGGGGAGAAAAGCCTGTTTTCAATTTTGAACCCAAACAGCATTTCGACCTTGGCGAAAACCTGAATATTCTTGATTTCGCGCGGGGCGCGAAAATTTCAGGCGCACGCTTCACCCTTTATCGCGGCGCAGCGGCGCAACTCGAGCGCGCCCTTACCAATTTCATGCTGGATCTGCACACTGCCGAACACGGCTACACGGAAGTATTCACCCCCTTCATGGTCAACGCCGAAAGCATGACCGGCACGGGCCAGCTTCCCAAATTCAAGGAAGACCTGTTCAAAATCGAAGGCATGGAATATTATCTGATTCCGACGGCGGAAGTACCGGTCACCAATATCTACCGGGACGAAATCCTCGATGAAGATATGCTGCCTGTTTATTTTGTCGCCTACTCCGCCTGCTTCCGTGCAGAGGCGGGCTCCTACGGGAAAGACACACGGGGGCTGATCAGGCAACATCAGTTCAATAAGGTGGAGATGGTTAAATTCAGCAGGCCGGAAACATCTTATGATGAACTCGAAAAACTCACGGCTAACGCGGAAGAAATTCTCAAGCGCCTGAACATTCCTTTCCGTACGGTCTGCCTGTGTACGGCGGATCTGGGCTTCTCATCGGCTAAAACTTACGACGTGGAAGCGTGGCTCCCCGGACAGAATACATACCGGGAAATTTCCTCATGCAGCAACTTTGAAGATTTTCAGGCCAGGCGCGCGGCAATCCGTTTCCGTCGGAAGGAAAGCGGCAAAGTGGAATTCGTGCATACCCTCAACGGCTCGGGGCTTGCAGTAGGCCGCACGGTTGTAGCGGTTATGGAAAACTATCAGCAGGCCGACGGCAGCATCGTCATTCCCGAGGTTCTACGTCCGTACATGAGGGGACTGGAAAGGATAACCCTTTGAGGCTGCCTGCAGGGATAACTGAAGAAACAATTTATGGAGGGATGGCCGAGTGGTCGATGGCGGCGGTCTTGAAAACCGTTGGACGAAAGTCTCGCGGGTTCGAATCCTGCTCCCTCCGCCAGAATTGAAAGCGGCAAGTCAATATCATCGAGCGGGTTTGGAGGACAGCGTCTGGACCCGATACAAACTTGACAAATTATCATTGCCGCACCCTTAATAATCCGGTCTTCCGGAACCGCGCAAAAACCCGCCGTCGCGGCGGGTTTTTGTTTTTCCGGCGCAAATGCCGCAAAGGAGTGTCCATTTCACCACACAAGGACAAACTTCCCGCACGCACCGATCCTTATGAGTAAAATAATACAAAATAACTCAACAAAAAGGAGAAGAGAAAATGAAGGTAACTTCGATAGACCATATCAGCTATGCGGTAACGGATATCGACAAGACCGTCGAGACCTGGTCGAAACTCTACGGCATTACGCCATGGACCTACAGGGAAAACGGCGGCACTGATGTAAAGGGACGCCCCTGGAAAATACGCATGGCCTTCGCATATGTAGGGCCCATGGAAGTTGAACTTGTCCAGTGCCTGGAAGGAAGGATATTCCAGTCCAAATTCCTGGACAAGTGGGGTGAAGGCATACATCACATCGGTTTTTTTGTCGACGATGTAGACGCGGAAGTTGCCGCGCTGACCAAAGACGGCGCAAATCTCCTCATTCACGATCCGGGCAGATTCGCCTACCTTGACGCGGGCGGTCCGGGCGGCGCCATTTTTGAGTTGATGCAAAGAAGCTGAAAAGCCCTTCAACAAATGAGCAGTCCGTTATTTCGGCGCATTGCCGGAAATCATTTCTTCGGACAAGACACAGCAGCCGGAAAGCTAGATGCAGCATCATGCCGCTATATTATAAATCTTATGCCGTGTCACCATTTGTATATAATATATACAAAATGACCTGACATTGGGTCTTTTGTATACATTTTCGTTGATGAATACTCCAACCGACACGCGGTTCCAACATATTCCCCCGGCAAAAACTCATCATAATCTCAACAGGTTTCCATCACTGGTGACTCATGTTACTAACCTCAGTAAAGTGGCACAGATTTCGCTAGTTTTTTCAATAGGTGTTTGCTGTCGCTGAGACGATTATCGTCAACCTCAACCCTTTATACACAGCGGTAGAGCCGCAGGGGCTGCACACACAACGGGCATGTCGGCGCTCGCCACCTCAGGCGTGTCTTTGGACGTTGCATTCGTTCTTGCTAAAACGGCTGATATCAAAAAGTGGTTTTCGCCAGGCTTGGCGATTATTCGCGCACACGCGGCAAAAAAGGGAACTCGTCTGTCGAGCCGGAGAAAGGGCGGCACGCAGAATGTTGCGTTCGGTGGGCCGGGTGAGTTTATCATCAAGCCCCACGGCAATAAAAGGGCACCGGAACAACCCGGCCGCACAGTTAAAAAACAGCTGGCCTCACACAGGCGATATCGCCATTCAGGACTAGGACAACTTCCTCAATCATCTGCAGGCAAGGTGCTGCGCAAGGAATTGCGGGCAGAAGATGTTCAAAAAAGCACCAACAAATAAATGGAGGTTTCAGATGCAAAGATTACCCGGTAAAAGTGTTGTTTTCTTGATGTGCGTTTTTTCTCTTTTTTACTTAACCCTTTTCAGTCCGTTGCCTTCCATGGCTGCTGAAGCTGTGCTTCCCGGCAGCATGGCCGAAAAAGTACCGAAGCCCAATGCTTTTTTTGATGCAGATAAAATGGGTGATATGTCAGAGTATAACCCGGCAACAGTTGTCAGCCCCACCGGTGACACCATCAAAATTGCTATTGTAGGCGCCTTTTCCGGACCTGCACAGGTAAATGGTCAGTTTTACTGGAATATGGTTCAGTGGGTGGTGTATGACTACAACAAACGCGGCGGAATCATGGTGGACGGCAAGAAAAAGCTCATCGAGGTTATCAAAGCGGATCATCAGTCTCGCCCCGATGCCTGCCGAAAGATCTGCGAAAGAATGGCCCTGCAGGAAAAAGTTCATTTTTTCTGGGGAACGGACGGCAGTCACTTGATGAAGATTATTAACGAAGTCGCTAACAGACATAAAATCATTACCTTGAATGCCACCACTCTTTCTGATGATATTCAAGACGCGACCAATTTCACCCGTTATTCTTTCCAGGCAGCTTTTACGACGGAGCAGGCGGCCCGGGCATTTGCGTATTTTTACGGCCAGATGCGTAAAAAAGAGAAAAAGTTTTATATTCTGAACCAAGATTACTCTTTCGGCCGCGAGTTTGCCAAGGCGTTCAAGGCCGGGCTGAAGGAGTATTATCCGGAGTCCCAAATTGTGGGCGAGGATTACCACAAGCTGTTTCTCACAGATTTTGCGCCGTATTTAGAAAAAATTAAGGCCTCCGGCGCCGAAGTAATCTTTACAGGTGACTGGAGCCCGGATGCAGGAAACCTTCTTAAGCAGGCGCGGCAGATGGGAATAATGCTTCCCATGGCCAATATTTATATAACCAGCCCCGATTATCTTAATGAAGTCGGTGTAGAAGGGACAAAAGGTCTGCAAAATCTCAACACCTTTGTGGTGGATAACCCCCAGTTCAAAGGACAGAAGGGCTATGTTGAAATCTACAATATGTGGAAGCATCTTTGGCAAACTAAATGGACCCCGCCTTACAACACTATAACTTATAAAGTATATAGCACCAGTTGGGCTACCTGGACCAGCATGACCTATTGGTTGATGAGTGTTATCGAAAGAGCTCAAAGTACAGACCCGGAAAAGATTATCAAGATTTGGGAGGGCGATACCTTCCGTTTTGTGAACGGAAAGATCGTTAAGATGAGAGCGTGTGATCATAAGCTTATTCAAGATCTGGCCATCGCGGAATTTGTACCACCGGAAGGGCAGAAAGTTGCTCACAATATTCCACCTTACCACTGGTATGACGGTACGTCCAATGTCGGGCCGGTGGCCATTGTCCCGGCTGCCAAAATTCTTCCCTGGATGGATCAGAAGCTGGATCGCTGCAAGGGGAAAAACGGCTGGGGTGAATGATCCCTAAACCTTGCTCCGTTTATAAAGCGGGCATGCGTCGTCTAAATCCGCCGCATGCCCGCAACCATAAGAATGACCGCCTTGCCTCCTTTTAAACCGCCCCTGTTCGTATCAGGAGGTTCCTACGAATTACCCCGACAGAGTCGGTAAAACAATCCCGGAAATCAAAAGCAAGCGGCACGGCCACTGAGGAGCACATCCGCAGCGGCAAAAAATATCCATCCCTTCGATGTATATTTACGGTAACAAAGATATGGCGATCATTTCCGCTTACCTGAATCACATAGAAGATCGCTTTGCCCACATGGGGATCAATCAGATTGATCCCGACCGTTTTCTCCAGAAAGAAAAGTTGCAAGAAATTGCCGAATTGCTTAATTCTTTTATGAAACACTAACCAAGGAGAGGTGTTATGAAAATAAAGAATAAAGTTATTGTTGTGACGGGTGCGGCATCCGGCATCGGTGAAGGCCTCTGCCGGCGCTTCGCCGCCGAGGGAGCCAAAGGCGTCGTGGTATCGGACTGCAACGCACAGGGCTCGGCCAAAGTGGCGGCCGAGATAGGCGGCCTGGCTGTCACAGCGGATGTCGGCAAAGAAGATGATATTAAAAAATTAGTCGCCGCGGCGACCGAGCACTACGGTCCGATTGATCTGTTTTGCTCCAACGCCGGCATGTCCTTCCCCGGCGGCGTCGAGGCACCGAACGAAGACTGGTACAAAAGCTGGGATATTCACGTTATGTCGCACGTCTATGCGGCACGCGCTGTGCTTCCTTCCATGATCGAACGTGGCGGCGGCTATCTCCTGCAGACAGGATCGGCAGGAGGGCTGCTCACCACACTGGGCGCCGCCCCCTACTGCGTGTGCAAACACGCGACCGTGGCCCTTGCGGAGTGGATGTCTATAACTTATGCCGACCGCGGTATCAAAGTCAGCTGCCTTTGCCCTTTCGGCGTCATCTCCGGCATTCTGCCCGCGGACACGAAAGGTGTTGCGGAGCTCTTTTTGAAAACCGCCATCACCGCGGACGAATGCGCCGAATATGTCGTTGCCGCACTGGAAAGGGAAGAATTCCTGATTTTGCCTCATCCGGAAATTCTGGAATATTTCAAAGCCAGGGCCAATAATCACGAACGCTGGCTGGGCCACATGCGGCGTGAACAGGCGCGCTATACCGATTGAGCAAAGAGCCGTCGCAGGACACGGACTTTTTACAAGCAGTCAAATATGACTTGATTTTCGTCAAGGCCGGTAGTAGATAACGGCAAGCAAAAGATGTTCTTTCTAATTTCTCGATAATTTCGGGCAACTCAACATCAGGTTTCGGATCAGCCTTTGCTACCGCCCTGTTGAATTGTTGATGCAAATATGCCCCACGCGGAGAGATGGCTGAGTGGTCGAAAGCGATCGCCTGCTAAGCGATTGTATGCCCTAAAAGGTGTACCGCGGGTTCAAATCCCGCTCTCTCCGCCATTTTTTTGTCTTTAGCCCTGCCGGCGCAAGCCACCGCCTGCCTGCAGTGAAACCTCTGCAGAGCCATCATCATTGCGACAGCCTTTTTCTTCCTCATTTCTTCAGGCGTCATCTCAAGTTCCGACGTCACGCCTGTGGGTTCAATGCGGCAAGATAACCGCGGTTCCATGTCGGGCTGATGATTATTTCATTGATGCATACTGTCTTGGGCAGCCGGGCGATAAAAACAATCGTCTCTCCCACATCCTCCGGCCGGAGCATTTTTGATTTTACTTCTTCGTCCAACTGGTCCGGCCGCCGGTCGATGATCTCCGTCCAGACTTCGCCCGGACACATGGCGCAGGCACGGATACCGTTTGCGCATTCCTCCATGTTGATGCTGGCGTTCATGGCCATCAGAGCGTGTTTGGCCGCGCTGTAGGCCGGCCCGGTCAGAAGAGAATAAAAGCGTCCCGCCCAGGAGGAAACATTGATGATCAGACCGTTCTTCTGACGGCGCATGACCGGCAAGGCGCAATGAGCACAGTAAAACGCGCCGTTGAGGTCGATATCGATAACTTCTTTCCATTTTTCCGGCCTGACCTGCGCCCAGTGACGCTCTGTAATATTCGTTCCCGCGTTATTTACGAGTATATCAAGCCGGCCATACTGCCGCTCGATCCTGCCGGCCACATCCTGCACCTGGTCGGGGTCGGCCACATCCAGCCTCTGGGTCGATGAAGTCCCTCCCGCTTGTGCAACAAGATCCGCGGTCTTCTGCAATGATGCCATCGTGCGCCCCGAAAGAATGACACAGGCGCCTTGTCTGGCCAGCATGACTGCGGCCGCCCGGCCGATGCCTGTTCCCGCGCCGGTAACCCAGCAGACTTTCCCTTTTATAGACTCCAGCATAGTTGCACCTCCTTCAACAGTGAGATATCTTCCGGCAATCTGACGCCCGAAGCGGCGTCTCTTGTAAACAAAACTCAAAGTTACCCGACAAATACCTGTATCGCACAATCACAGATCTTTACGAAACTCAAACAAAAAAGGTGAGAAACAGGAGGTGAGCGATGAGGCGTTACAGCAGATATGCCGCTTACGGATGCTTTTACTGTGGCCCCTGATCTCTTACCCCGAGCCTCAATGCCATGCAGCATCCGGACTTTCTGCCGAGCCGTCACACGTTAAAGCGAAAGTTGATAATATCTCCGTCAAGAACTATATACTCTTTGCCTTCCAGGCGCAGACGGCCGGCGGATTTGACCTCGGCGGCGGATCCACCGCAGGCGATAAATTCATCGTAATGCATCACCTCGGCCTTGATGAAACCTCGCTCAAAATCATTGTGAATGGTTCCCGCCGCCTTTGGCGCTTTAGTGCCCGCGGGAATCACCCAGGCTTTTACCTCATCATCACCCACCGTAAAAAAAGAGATACGCCCCAGAAGCGAAAAGGCGGCGCGGATAATCCGGCCGAAAGCCGGCTCGGCAATACCCATCGAGGCCAGAAATTCCTGCTGTTCGGCGGGCGTCAATCCGGCAAGCTCCGCCTCTATCTTGCAGCAGATACCCAGCACCGGTTCGGCAAGTCCGGCTCCGGCGGCAAATTCATCGGCAAAGGCAAGATTGTCTTCAGCAACATTGACGACGACCAGTTCCGGCTTAATGGTCCAGAAGGAAAAACTTTTCAGCGTAAAAACTTCCTGCGGCGTTAAACCGGCCGCACGCAACGGCCTGCCCGCCTCCAGGCATTCCTTCAGACGCGGGAGAAGATCATTTTGCGCCGTCTCCTGCGGGGAAATGGATTTTTTCGGCGTTTTGGCAACACGTTCAAGTTTTTTCTCAATAATGATAAGATCCGACAGAATCAGTTCGTCTGCCAGCTTCCGGTATCCCTCCAGGGCAAGGGAAAGATCCGGCAGAGAAAAGCCGTCCACGACGTGCAGCAGCCCGTCCGTGCCGCTCAGACTCTGGCGGATGGCTTCCCAGGGACGCTCCCCTGCAACATGCACATCAACGAAGGGAACCTTCGCGGGTGAAACTTTTGCCGGCCTGTAAATTTCCACAAGCCTGTCGAAACGCCCGTCCGGCACGGACGCCTGCCCGCGCACGACTGTTTCCTGACGCGCCGGGTCCACCTTAACACCCGTCATGATTTCAAACAGGGTGCTCTTCCCGCTTTGGGGAAGTCCCAAAATACCTATTTCCATATTTTACTGCCTTATCTGCGAGAGGCTGCGCAATGCCACCTGAAGGTGGGAGCCCGCACACAAGCCTTTGGCGACGTTATTGCCGAAATTCTTTTTCGATACGCTGCATCGCCTCTTCCAGCCTGTCATCCGGCACGGTAAGGGAGATGCGGACAAACCCTTCACCATATTGACCGTAGGCCGTGCCGGAGGCGACCACAACGGCGGTTTTGTCAAACAGACGGTTGGTGAACTCAAGCGATGTCATTCCCGCGGGCACAGGCACCCACAGATAAAACGTGCCACGCGGCGCATTGAAGTCAATGCCGATCTTCCGGAGGGTCTCCAGGACAAGCTCACGCCTTTTGCCATAAATGGAGAGCATCTCTTCAATAAACCCCGCTTCATGGCGCAGAGCCTGAATGCCCGCGAACTGCACCGCGTTGAATATACCGGAGTCGGTGTTTTCCTTCACCTTGCTGATGCCCGCAATCAGATCGTGATTGCCGCAGGCCATACCGATGCGCCAGCCGCACATATTAAACGGCTTGGAAAGGGAGTTGAGCTCCACGCCCACATCTTTGGCACCCGGAGCCTGCAGGAAGCTGATGCGCTCCTGCCCGGCAAAAACGACCTCACCATACGGATTGTCGTAGCAAACAGCAATGTCATATTCGCGCGCAAAGGCGACCAGTTTGTTCAGGAAGTCCAAAGTGGCGCATGCGCCGGTTGGATTATTCGGGTAATTCAAAAACATCGCGCTGGCCTTTTGGGCCACATCCGCAGGAATATCCTCCAGCACGGGAAGATAATTATTGTCCGGCAAAATAGGCACGTTATAGGGAATGCCTTCACCCATAAGAATGCTGGAGCGGTACGCAGGATAGCCGGGATCGGTCATGAGCACAATGTCTCCGGGGTTGACGCGCGCCAATACGAAGTGATGGCATCCCTCCTTGGAGCCGATAAGTCCGAGTATTTCGCTTTCAGGGTTCAAGTCGACCCCGTATCTTTTTGAGTACCATGCGGCAACTTCCCTGCGGAAAGACAGCATCCCCTTTTCTTCGTCTGTGGGGTAGCGATGGTTTTGCGGGTCACGCGCGCTGGCGCACAATTCGTCAATGATGGAAGAGGGGGTGGCCTCCACCGGATCGCCGATGGCCAGCGATATCACATCCACGCCCTCTGATCTGGCCTTGTTTATTTTTTTGCGAAGTTCCATGAACAGATATGGCGGTATTTTCTTCAGTCGTTGAGCAGTCTGCAATATCCTCGATCCTCCCGTCCGGTTTATTTGTATGCCTCTTCAAAAAGCAGTCCCTGATAAACCATTTTTGTATTCCCCTCAAGGTAAATCTCTTCGAAACCGTCCCCCCGGCGGCTGAAATAAACGCGCAGTGTCTCGCCGCTTTGCACGGTTACGTCAACGGGCGAGTCCACCAGATTTCGTCCGGCCGCGGCCAGTACGGCCGCTACAACTCCCGTGCCGCAGGCGAGCGTCTCGTCTTCGACGCCACGCTCGTAGGTTCTTACTTTCATGAGCTGACGGCCCAGCACACAGGCAAAATCCGCATTCGTCCCGCGGGGCTGAAAAAACTCATGCCGGCGGATTTCCCGTCCCTGCTGTGTGACAGAGCACCGATCGAGAGCCTCCACGAAGCACACGGCGTGGGGAACGCCCGTATCGATGCAGTCTAAATCAAACTCCCGTCCGTCCAGCATGATTTTACGCCGCGCCTCCAGCGGCGAGGGATCCGTCAGTTTGACTTTGACGTGGTCACCGATGACTTCGGCGCTGACGATACCCGCAAGTGTCTCAAAGGACATTATCCGTCCGGCAATACCGTTGAGGTAGGCAAAACGGGCCACACACCTGGCGCCGTTGCCGCACATCTCGGCGACACTGCCGTCGGAATTGAAAAACCGCCATTTGAAATCCGCGACACGGGAAGGTTCGATCAAAAACAGCCCGTCGGCGCCGACGGATATTTTTCGCCGGCAGACCCGTCGGACAAATTCCGGCAGATCGACAATCTGCAGCGAAAGGCCGCGATTGTCGATAATGATGAAATCATTGCCGCTGCCGCTCATTTTCCAGAAACTGATCAGTCGCAGTTCATCCACGTTCATCGTCGCACTCCTTTGTCACCGGAATATTCGCGGCGGCGGATCATCGGCCGGGCCTTGACAAAACCACCACGACCTTACAACCTCCGCGGGCTGTCAGTGAGAAACTGTACGTCTGGAAATTTG
>Ga0116183_1003893_pt1 | contig 14886 bp, 11 predicted proteins | sample AD_UKC078_MetaG_FD_89753 | JGI IMG/M metagenome (GOLD analysis project Ga0116183, IMG submission 89753) | Active sludge microbial communities of municipal wastewater-treating anaerobic digesters from USA - AD_UKC078_MetaG | ecosystem: Engineered > Bioreactor > Anaerobic > Digestate | place: USA... | reverse complement strand
TTTCCACCCAAATTATCATAACTAGATATTAACTCATCAATATTATCAATTGTTCCATGATAAAGAACTGATATTTTGAATAAATGATTTTTAGTTTCTAAGCAACTTGAAAGTGAATAAACCAAAAATTTAATGAAATCAGCCTTATATCTTTTTCTTCCATAACCTTCGACAATATTTGACACTATAGAGTCTGAAGAACGTCTTATTTAACTTCCTAATTCATACATTTCGTATTTAGGTAGTAAAAGCGATGCAGGATGTACTTTAAAAAATAAATCCAAACTAATTTTATAAATATCTAAATCTGCATAATCGCTCATAGTCGGTTATCGCTTATCGGTTGAAACAGTCAAATAAACTGTCAATTGTCAACTTTTTTTAATCCCTTATCAATGGTAATGTTGAACAACGCAAAAGTCCTTCTTGCTTGGCAATTTCTGCATACGGAATTTCCTCAACGATAAAACCATTATTGCGTAACCAAGCATTTAAGCGAGTGAAATTCTTTTCAGAAACGACTACGTTTTCATCTATCGAGAACACGTTTGAATTCATGTTGTACATTTCATCACGTGTAATGTGGAATAAATTTTCTTTTCCAAAGAGTTTTACCAAATAAACATAATCAGCTTCTTCTCGAAAGCCACTTTTATAAATTATTCCTTTGTTTTTCCCTACTGGTTGAAAACAACAATCGAGATGCAATGCATTGTCTCTTGCTTCTAATTTTGATTTTACTAAGTCAAATTCTTTTACAATTTTGTTTGGAAATAATGCTTTGATATAGTTTACTCCTTCCATGTTGGTTCGCGCTGTTATATAATCTTTATAGTCAGAACCTTTGTAGGTTCCAATAAAAACATAATCATTCCAAAGCATTACATCGCCACCTTCTATATGAACTTCTTCTGGCGGACGAACAATTTTGGATGGATTAATTTGGTCTAAAACATATTGAATAGCCTCCAGTTCTCTGTTTCTGTCAGGAAGAATATTTGCTTTTACAAAGACATCGTCAATTACAAAACCTATATCACGTGTGAAGATTTGATTGTAATTTTCAATCATTTCTGGACGAAAAACTTTGACATCATATTTTTGAAAAACTTGATTAAAAGCTTCCATTTCTTTAATCATATCTTCTTCAATTGGATACGTTCCAGCAAGAATATGTTCTAAAGATTTTGGATCATACGCTTCTTCAACTGATGGCGTTGGACCATTATTCAAGGCTGAACCAAGCACAACGGCTCGTAGTCGTGATGTTTCGTTTTTTACATTTAATTGTAACATAAAGTTGCTTTTGGCATTTGGTCAAAGATAAAAAAACTCCACCGATTGGCGAAGCTTTGTTTATAACTGTTTTTTACTTGTATATTTTAATTTGTTTCTGAAAATAAAATACTAAAAATCGTTTTGCTTTTATAGAACTTTTTAATGTAAATCCAGCTTTTTCAATTCCTTTAATCGAAGCAAGATTGTTAGCGTTGACGGTTATAAAAACCTCATCTGTCTTTTTTTCAAACAATTCCTTTTTAGCAATGTAGTTAATCACATAGGGATAAATTGATTTTCCTTTAAATTCAGAAATTGTAGCACATTCACCAATTACTGGTCCTTTTTTGTGTATGAGTTTTAAAATATCTATTGATTTGAACAAGTAACTTTGATGCACTTTTTTCCCTTCAACTTTTATAAAATATTCAATTTTATTTGGATTACTTTTATCTTCTTGAATGTCAAAACCTAAAACCGTACATGGTTTGTATTCCGATGCGTTCATAGAATAAAACAACATATCGATAGATATAATCTTGCATCTTTTTAAAATTTTTTTTATCATTTTTTAAAAACAGATAATAGGTTAGCAATCCTTTTTTTGTGTTTTTTTAATTTTTTTTCAACAATCGTATAAAATTTAAAATAGATTGGTTTTAGAATCCAATGGTATTGCCCATCTTGAATATAATAATGAGTTGTGTTAAAGCTATTTTTAAATTCAAAAACACCTTTAGAACCACCAAGAGAAATATTGTATCCGTCTAAACCTTCATTTATGGATAATTTAATGGCTTCCCATTGTAAGAAATCACCAGTTCTCAAATCGGGGGTTTCTTTTTTAGATCCACCCAAAATGTAGGTGTAATAATTTCCAGATTTTACTAATAAAATAGCTCCTTTTATTTCATTGCTTTTAAATACTGATAAAATTTTCAACAATCCTTTTTCGTTTAATCCGAATAAAGTATTCTTTATGTCTTCCCAATTTCTAATAGTATAATTGGCATTGGTAGCATTTTCTAAAAATAATCGATATGCATTTTCAATACCTTCTTGGGTATCTAAAACTTTAAATTCAAGTTCTTTTCTGTATGAATTTCTAACATTTCGTCTAACAGAAGGTTTTAAGCTCATTATCATTTTTTCTTCATCTAAATGTTTTAAATCAACCCAGTTTAACCCACTTGAAGAATAAACATATTTAAAAAGATGACCTTTTGCTGCTTTTTCTAAAAAAGGAATTTTTAGAGAATTGGTTAGTAAATGTACGTTGTCTATATCTGAAAATGGAAGATTTATTTGAGCATAGCAACAGTTTCTTTTTTTCGCTCTATTATAAACTGACTCAATAATTTCATTTAATTTTTCTTCATAATCACTCGAAATAATGGGTCCAAATGGTACAATATAAAACTTAAATACCATTGCTTTTGCAATTACCGCAGCAAATCCGCCAATAATTTTATCGTTTTCTAATGCTAAACAAATCTCAAATTCAAAACCATACGATTCAAATGATTTATTCCAGTCAGACAACATCAAATGACTGGCTCTATCTTCTGTTACGATATAGTCATCCCATTTTTTTAACCATTTTGGATCATTTGTAAATAGTATTTTCATATTAATAAAGTTCTCTAAATGGCAAATCAGAATGAAGTAAATTTATAATGTTTCCTGATTTATCGACATCTAGTTTAATGGCTTCAAATTTATTTAAAAAAAGAACTAATTCGTTCAAAGTTGGATTCCAAATAGTTTTTTCGTTTATTTTTTTACTCAAATACGAAAAATTTTGAGCAACTGATTCATCAATTGTTGTTGGCGTTTTAAACAATTTTCCATTATGATGTTTCATTGAGTCAGAAAAATAAGTGTGGGCAATAAAAATCCCCTTTTCATTGACTAATTTATCAATGTTTCTTTTATTTAAAGCCTTCCGAAAATCAATAATTTTTACAGTTTGAAATATATTGAATGTAGAATTTTGAAATCGATGCTTGAAAACTAATGGTAAATATTTGGCTAATTTAAAAGGTTTACTTTTAGTAGAATTCCAAAATAAGAATACCTTGATTATTTTAAAAAATACTATCGTCAAGTTAATTGTAAAAAGACAAATTTTTGAATACTGTTTAAGTTTAATTATTCTTTTTACTCTGTTAAAATTATAAATAGTTTCCCGATCTCCATAAAAATGAAATAAAATAATTTTAATTTTAAGTGCCATTTTATCTTTAAATTTCAAGTCTTGAATTCCAGCAAAATAACTTTTTAATGTAAAATCATTAGAATTTAGTTGGTTTAAAACGCCTAACGTTGCTGTTCCAGAATCGATATAATTCCAAAGAGTTGTTATTTTGTTTTTATTTAAAATTGCTGCAAATTTCTCTTGTTCAAAGCCTAAATTTTCAAAAAACGAAAAATTATACGGTTGATACCCGTGATCTATCCATGTTGGAACAACCTCAATTGGTGGTTGAAATGACTCAAAATCCTCAAAACTTTCTTTGTTGTGTTTTAAAGATTGTGAAAGCGAATGGTAACACAATTCATGTCCAGCTTTTTGCCATTTTAATAATTCTGTACTGTTGTTTTCAAAGGATGCATTTTCGTTACGTTTTGAAAAATGATTTAGAAAAAACCCTTTGGTTATTTTAATATTGTTCTGCTCAAAAAAAACTCTTTGCAATTCTAAATTTTCCTGAGTATCAAAGTCACAATGATCCGTAAAGCAAGCAATAGCCGAAAAAGGAATTGGAGAACGACTAAATTCGACAGCATTTTTATCCGAAAACAATAAGGCTAATTCTACCGAAAAGTCAAAATTTGCAGTAACCGGTTGCACTATTTTTTCGTTCTTTTTTCCAGTATATTTTGTTATTGAGGCAGCATGTTCAGGATTAAAACGCCACCGTATTTTGTTTTTAAATTTTGGATTGAATTCCCAAATTCCGCTTTGAATATTGGGTTGAACAAAAAAACCATTGTTGAGTTTTATAATTTTTGGCGTAAAAACGGAAGCAATTAATTCTCTGTCGCATTTTATCCATTGATAATCGTGATTTCTAAATAAGTTGATTTCGTCTTTAAAAGTAATTTCAATATCAAAAGTATTGCATTCAGAAACTTTTTGATTTTGTAATGGAATTAAAAGTTTTTTTTCAAAAAATGCAACATCTAAATGCTCACTTTTATTTGAAAAAATTAACTTTAAAGATTGTACCATTAGTAGTAATTGTAGTTTTTACAAATATATTAGAAATTATAGTATAAAAATAAAAAGCTCCGCTGAATTGCGAAGCTATTATTATAGAAACATTTATAAATTTACAAAAACTATCCTGCAAACGTAATTATTTCATTTCCACGAAACCTAACCGTTTTGAAAGGATAATTCATTTTTTTGAAAAATTCTTCTACTTTAATATAAGTAGGCTGGTTGTCAATGATATGATAAGAAGCAATTGCAAATTTAGGTTTTAATGTTTTTATAGTCTCAACACATCCTTCTATTGCTTCAATTTCTGCGCCTTCTATATCCATTTTAATCAAATCCAATCTGTGAACATTGTTGTTTTTGACCCAATTATCAATAGTTACAGCCTGTTTTTTAACAATATTTGCGTTCTCTGAAAACCATTTGGCAGAAGAAGCAACCGTTCCTGATTCTTCAAAGTCTAGCAATGTATCTTCATTCCACAATAACATATCTTGTATAATTATGTTATCCTTTAGGTCTGAATTTAGTTTAATATTATTTTCTAAGGATTTAATGTTGTGTTTGTCTGGTTCAAAACAAAATACTTTACCATTTTGACCAACACATTTTGAAAAAAACATAGAAATATGACCAACATTGGCTCCTGCATCAATTACAAAATCTCCATTTTTAGCTTTATAATTGTGCTGATAATAGCCAAAATCAACCGCTATTGAGTATAGAGCTTCGTTTGTATATAAAACTTTATTGTCAAATGTAGTTTTGTAAATAACTTTACCATTATCTATTTTTATATCAAATGAAATTGCTTTATTACTAAATAGTTTGTAATAAAAAAGCTTAATCTTTTCCTTGCTATTTCCTTTAGGTATGAAAAAGCTAATTGTCTTTTTTATTTTTTTCTTAAGTTTCATTATTACTAATTTTAGCCAAATATAACAAAAAAAGCTTCGCTAAATTGCGAAGCTTTTCCAAAAATAAAACGTAACTAAAAAATTTAATTTTTGATTAATTTTTTTGAATAAACATCTCCATCGTCTGTCAATAGATTAACAATATAAACACCATTTGCATAACGACTTACATCAACCCTAGCCTTGTCTGTGAGTTCAATATTTTGATCAAAAACCATTTTCCCATCTATTGTTGTAATAGAAATGTTTCTAAATTGATTGCCTTTCATTATCAACTCAATAGAACTACTAGAAGGGTTAGGAACTATAAGAAATTCGATATTCAGTTTTGTTACATTTAATTCTTCAAGCAAACCTTCTTCTGTTGAACTTGAATTTGTATCTGAGTTTCTATAAATATAATTCGACGAACAGCCTTCAATATAGGCTGAAAACTGTGAACCTGTTACAGCTTCAAAACCTGGGTTTAATTCTACATAATTTCCTGCATGATAGACGACACCATTTTGAAATACAGCATCTCCAACCTCAACAATATTAGTTGCTTTTATCCAATCGGAACGTTCTTTTTGAGTTGCTGTTGTTGCATCTAAATTGGTAACATTATCTGCTGGTGCAATCAAAATTAATGTAGGCAAACAACAATCAATAAACGTAACATCCGGACCAACATTTGCCGAATTGTCGGTCATATCATAAATATAAGTTCCAGCCGGACAAGCTACATTAAATGTTGCATTTACTTCAAATTCAAAACTACCCGATGGATTGGCTCCAAAAGCACTTGGCAAGAATGAAAAACAAAAAGTATCTGATGTCAACTGCGTTGGCGCATTGATTGTAGTTATAGTATTTCCATTTTGAATAATATTCAACGATAGTGTATTTAAAGAAGCATTTACGGGTGGTTGATAGGTACCACAAACGTTTACTGGCACTTCTGGAGTTGCATTAGGACAATTTATATTTGTAGGATCTAAACTCAAAGCACCTAGTTGTGGTGTTGCACAAACAAATCCACATAAATTATCAATATAAACGGTTCCAAAATGTTGAGATGGCTGACAATCGCTTACCGAGAACTCAATGGTTCCTGGTTGATTTAAAATATCTTGAACATTTAATCGAGCACAAACCCATCCTGTGTAGAGAATTCTTCTGCTGTTACTAACATTTATTCTGTTAAACAAACAATTTTCAGGATCGGCAATAATACATATTTGATCTACAACATTATTGTTTTGGTCTAAAACTCTCACTCTAAAATAAGGTTGAATGTCTTGACCATGTGCCACTTTATTATCCATTACTAACGAAAAATTAAAATCAATTGTAGGTTGATTTATAGAAGGCATATACCTTGACATCGTTGTCAAATCGGACGAACCATAGCCTTGAGTATTATTCAGTTTTATACATTTGCTACCACTATTGGTGTTTAAGGTTGGAATATTTTGTCCGAAACTTGCCAAAACAGGATCGAATTGCTGATAGTTTGGTGCTGTATTGTCAATCAACGTTATTGTTGAATTAAAATTATTTACCGAAGGTGTTACAACATTAGTACCTGTTACTACAGTTGGTGTTCCACAAGATTGAAAAAAACTTGAACCCGAAGCTGGTTGAGGATGTGCATCCGACCAAAAAGAATAACTGGCTGTTCCGTCTTCAAAATCTCCATTGACACAGCTTTGTCTTAATGAACTTGAAATTGGGTTAGCAATGTATTCTTTTTTCTTTTCAGGAAATGTTTTAAAAAACAATTTTCTAAGTTCAACAACTTTTGTTTTTTCAATAGCAACTTCTATTTCTTTGATGGAAAGTTCCTCAATTTCATCATTCAAATGTTGAATTGTTTCTATTTCTATTTCATTGGTTAATTTATATTTACCAATATTTTTCACGATAAAAGCCTGTACTTCTTTTTCAATATTTTGCGCTTTTGTTATTCTGTTTTGCTCCAGTTTTAAATAATCTTCCACTTGCGCAAACGAAGTAATTGAACTTAACCAAATGAAACAAAACAGCAGTAGTTTTACTATTTTCATACTATTTCTTTTTTTGGATTAACAAACTCATTTGGGTTTTTAACGTTTGAATTTCATCATTTTGTTTTTCTAATTTTTTATTTTGCTCAATGATGTAAAGTGTTAATTCTTCAATTTTTTCCATTTGTTTCGATTGCATTTCAGCGACATCTATCCCATTTTCTGCTAATTCTTTGGCTGATTGAACGCCAGGTAAATGCTTGTTTATCTTCACAAATTTTTCAACTTCATTTAATGGTAAAAGTTTATAGTCTTTTTCAAAAACATAATCAGCCCAATTACTTGTATTTCGTAATGCAACTTTTACTTTCTCTGTCATAATTCCACCTTCTACAAATAATTTATAGTTTCCAGAAGTTGAAGGAAAATTTGGAGTTGAACCAATATATAATTTTCCATTGGATGTACTATTTGTTGTATCAAACCAAAGGTTTCTATTGTTCAAATTTACTTTTCTGTTGTTGTTTGTTGTAGTTGCTTGATTGATTGCTCCATCATTCGCATACAAACTTGTATCAATAGCGTTAATTTGAAATGGCGATGTTGTAGATCCATCTCCAGAAATAGTAGTATTCGTTCCAGGAATTACTGCAAAAGTTGGTGTTGGAATGGTTATTGAATTTCCGCCAGAAATGGATAAGGTATTACCGTTTAAGGTTAACGATTGTGAATCGGTATTTGTAAATGTTGGAAGTGTCACAGAGTTTCCGTTTAAAATTGAAAGCACATTCCCGTTTAATGCCAATGTTTGTTGGTCAGTATCGGTTAATGTTGGTAAAGTAATAGTGTTTCCTCCCGATATAGAAATTGTATTACCGTTTAAGGTTAACGATTGTGAATCGGTATTTGTAAATGTTGGAAGTGTTACAGAGTTTCCGTTTAAAATTGAAAGTACATTTCCGTTTAATGCCAATGTTTGTTGGTCAGTATCGGTTAATGTTGGTAAAGTAAAAGAACCACCACCAAGTGATAAAGAAACTGTATTTCCATTCAAAGTCAATACTTGAATTTCATTAGTCACACTTTCATCAATCTCGGAAAAATCTGGAATTGGTAAGGTAATTGGTGCACTAGAAACACCATTAACTGTAGTAACCAATTGATTATTGGTATTAAACGAATTTGAAATTGTATTTACAATAGGTGCGTTTGCATTTGAGCCATTAACGAAACTATTCATTACATTTCCAGTTGATGAAAGTCCGTTTGTAATGGATGGGTTTGCCATTTTTTGTAGAATAACATCACCATTTTGATTAACACTCAAAAATTTATCAGAAGTTTGCGAAGAAGTAGGAACATAACTACTGGTTAAATTAGTAAATCTAAGTCCCGAATTTCCCGAAGTTCCATGAGTAATTTCAAGTTTATTATTTGGGTTTGAATTTCCTAAACCAACTTTACCTTCAACCAGCAACCCATTGACAGGCGCAACATAACTACCCGTATCAGAATTGCTTGGAACGTAGTTTTTTCCAATTACTACACCACCGTTTACATCTAGCCTATTAATTGGGATAATATTATTTCCCAATCCTAAACCCATGTTTCCAATTCGACTAATAAAAATTCGTTGATTCCCAGCACCATCTGCTAAAATAATTGATCTATCCAAAGAGTTTCCTGCTATTCTATTACTAGAAACAGTGTTATTTAATCTGACACTGCCAATAAATACATTTTGGTTACCATTTGTTAAGTTTAATCCATTTTCATTTCCTATAAAAATATTTGAATTTCCCGAGATTAAACTTCTTGGTGTTTGATAACCTAAAGCAATATTATCATTACCATTTACTTTTACTAAAGTGCCATATCCAACAGCGGTATTTCTATTACCAGATGTATTAGACCCTAGGCTTCGATGACCAATTGCAATATTACCGCTACCGGTTGCATTGTTTTCTAAAGTTCTTGTACCCAATGCAACATTTAAGGTACCTGAAGTATTTAATTTTAATGCATCATTACCAAAAGCACAATTGTAACCTCCTGTAGTCTGTATTAATGTATTGAAACCAAAAGCATTATTACTATGGCTACTATTATTGATTAGTGAATTGGTACCATAACCAGAATTAAAATTTCCGCTATTATTTGTTCCAGATTCAACTCCAAAAAAAGTATTTGCTGTTTGACCAATAACTGTAGAAAAATTTAAAACTAAAAAAGATCCTACTACAAAGTAATTTTTTATTTTCATACTATAAAAGATTAGGGATTAAACTCATTTTTTTTAATAATTATCTATAATAGTCTGAATGACTATAAATAATTATTGGTTAAAAAGTTTAATTTTTGTAGTGGTAGATTGACAATTCAAATATATAAAAAGAGAACAATCTTATCTATTAAAAGCATATTTTTTCGATTAAATACGCTTTTTTAATTAAATAGGAAGATTATTTCTTATAAAAAATACTGAACTTTAAAAAACAAGCTATTTGGCAAAGGATTTGTTGTCAATAATTAAATTTCTATTTGCAATATAGTAAGCGAATAAAAATATTAACATTGGTCGGAATGGAAACATATAACGTTGTTCAGAATGAAACAAAAAAACATAAACTAAAGCCGAACCCCAATAAAGTAATATTGGTATAAAAAACCTCCATTTTTTTCTTTTAAACAATTTATACATCGTTATTAAACCAATTATTACTAATATAGAATTGATTAAATTGATGTAAATGTGTATGCCGTACTTAAACCAAACTGGTTTATGAGATTTCATTAATGGAGTAATAATGAAGGATTGAGATTGAAAGAACTTTAAAAAATATTGTCTAAGTGTTATAAAGGGATGATTAACAATATCGTCTTTTACCCATTTAATATAATATTGTGTTCTGTCATATTTATTAGTTAAACAAATAGAATCTAATTCGTAACGTTTTCTTAAATTATTTTTATAATCATTAGATGCGAAAGAATCGTTTCCATGTTGTGGCAGCCAATTAAATGGTTCGTCTCTAAGTTCAAATCTTGACCATAAAATTTGATTTCTAAACACTTTCTTTTTAAACTCATTATCATTTTTATCTAGCTTTACTTCTGTTAGTATCAATAAAGGAATAATTGTAAGTGTGAGCAAGAAAATTGTTTTGTTCTTAGTAGTATAACTTAAAAATAAAATATACAAACCAAAAGCAATCAAGAATGGAAGAGCTGTTGGCTTAATTCCATACAATAATACAAAAGCAAGTGCTAAATAAACAAAATCACTTGTTTTAGAAGTTTCAGAAAAATTAATTTTTACCCAAAAATAAATCATTACAGAAACTGCAAAAAAGGCGAAAATTTCTCCAATAATACCCATTGCATAATAGACATGTATTGGAAACAAGCAAAGTATCAGTAGTGTAAAGGCTTTTGATTGGTTTGAAAACCCTAAGATTGTAAAGGCTTTAAATAGATAAAAGATGGAGAGACAAACAAAAACACAGCTAAATGCTACACCACTAAATAGATATAAAGCATCATTGTGAAAAGAATATACCAATCCATAGGGAATTAAATAACAAAATAGGGTTAGAAACCCTTTATTAATCATTATTTCACCATGGAAGCCATTTTTAATAAATTCAATTAATTGAATAGTACCAAAATGAAAATCTCCATCGCCAAAAGGTTTGGGTTTAAAAGGTAAAAAATAAAACAACACACAAACTAGAGCGGTAATGAATACAGGGTTTTTTGCTAAAAAATCAATTATTCTCTTCTTCATTTACAAATTTATCTTTAATAATATATATAGGTCTTTTTCTAGTTTCATCATACGCTCGCCAAACATACTCTCCAATTATCCCAAGCATTACCATAATCATTCCGCCAATTATCAATAATAAAATCATGATTGGTGCCCATCCATTAAATGGTGTGTTATTTACAAAACGGCTATAAATTATAATGAGGGAATACAAAAATCCAACAAATGAAAAACAAAGTCCTAGAAAAGACATTAATCGGATGGGAACATAAGACGTATTAAGCAATCCGTCTATAAAATATTTTATTTTTTTAGAAAGTGTCCATTGCGATTTGCCTATGGCTCTTTTTATTCTTCTATAAGGTATAAACGCCGTATTAAAACCAAGCCATAAAACATCTCCTTGAAAAAACCTGTTTCGCTCATCAATCTGATTTAAAACATTTACTGCTTTTTTGTCCAATAATAAAAAGTCAAATCCTCCATTTGGCATTTTTGGATTGACATATTTCATTAATTTATAAAATATTTTCGAGGTATTGTTTGCAATAAAACCGTCCTCTCTATCAGTTCGATGGCATATTACAATTTCGTTGCCTTCTTGCCATTTTTGAACCATTTGCTCGATAAGTTCTATAGGTTCTTGCAAATCGGCAGACATACTGATTACTACATCGCCAGTTACTTCTTTTAAGCCAGCAATTACAGCAGCAACTTGTCCAAAGTTTCTTGAAAATGACAACACTTTTACGTTAGAATCGATTTTAAATAGTTCTTTTAATTCTTCAAAAGAATTATCGTCTGAACCATCGTTTACAAAAATTAATTCGTATTCAAATTTATTTTTTGTTACTAAGTCTTTAATTTTAGTAAATGTTGGGATTAAAGAACCTTCGTTTCTATAAACTGGAATTACAAATGATAATTTCATTATAAGAATTAATTTTTTAACGTGTAAATATAAAAAAGCTTCTCTAATGAGAAGCTTTTTATGTAAAATTTTGCAATTATCTTTTCTCTAACGGAACAAATTCTCTTAATGGATAACCTGTATAAACTTGTCTAGGTCTTCCTATAGGTTCGTTGTTTAAACGCATTTCTTTCCATTGTGCTATCCAACCTGGTAAACGACCAATAGCAAACATTACGGTAAACATATCGGTTGGAATTCCTAATGCTCTATAAATAATACCTGAATAAAAATCAACATTTGGATATAACTTTCTTGATACAAAATACTCATCTACTAAGGCCGCAGCTTCTAATTTTTTAGCAATATCTAGAATTGGATCATCAACACCTAAGCTATTTAAGACCTCATCAGCAGCTTTTTTGATAATTCTTGCTCTTGGATCAAAGTTTTTATATACTCTATGACCAAATCCCATTAAACGGAATGGGTCGTTTTTATCTTTAGCTTTTGCCATATATTTGTCAGCATCACCACCATCCGCTTGAATGGCTTCTAACATTTCTAAAACCGCTTGATTGGCACCGCCGTGTAATGGACCCCAAAGTGCAGAAACTCCAGCAGAAATAGAAGCAAACAAACCAGCATGTGAAGAACCTACTATTCTAACGGTTGATGTTGAACAATTTTGTTCGTGGTCGGCATGTAAAATAAATAGTTTGTCTAATGCATCAATTACGGTTTGATTGTATTTATAAGGCTCCGTAGGTAATTCAAACATTAGTCGCATAAAGTTTTCTACATATCCTTTTGTATTATCATAGTTATTTAATGGAAATCCTTTTATTTTTCGGTAAGTCCAAGTTGCAATTACTAAAAATTTAGCCATTGTTTTACACACGGCATCATACATTTCTTTTTCATTTTCTACGTTAACAACTTTGGGGTTGAAAGCTGTTAAAGCACTTGTTAATGATGCCAAAACGCCCATTGGATGTGCTGTTTTTGGAAAACCATCAACGATATTCTTCATTTCTTCATTTACTAATGTATAGTTATGAATATCACTTTCAAATTTTGCAAGCTGTTCTTTGGTTGGTAACTCTCCAAATATTACTAAATAAGACACTTCAAGAAAATTTGCACTTTCGGCTAATGATTCAATTGAATACCCTCTGTAGCGAAGAATTCCTTCTTCACCATCTAGGAAAGTGATGTCACTTTTACACGAACCTGAGTTTTTATATCCGGGATCTAAAGTTATAGCACCTGTTAGTGCTCGAAGTTTTTCAATATCTATGGCAGTTTCATTTTCGCTTCCCGTTACTAATGGAAATTCGTATTTTTTGCCGTCAAGTTCTAAAGTAGCAATTTTTGACATGTTTATATATGGATTTAATCTTAAAATGTTATTAATTCCACAAAAATAATGAATTGTAAACGAAATAAAAAAGAATTACAACATCGTTTTAGTTAATAATTTGATAAATCTTTTGACATTTTCCTTTTTGATTTCTTTGGGAGGAATCTACAATGGAGTTAAATGGATAAAAAGCATTATTAGACGATATAAAAAACCGGTTGTAAGCTTCATTACCCCAACTGAATATTTCATTTAGCTGGCTGGATACTCTATTTAGCTGTCTGGATGCTTTATTACTCCAACTGGAAATTTCATTTAGCTAGTTGGATGCTCTATTTAGCTCGTTATAAACGTCATTACTCCAACTGGATATTTTATTTAGCTTGTTGGATGTTCTATTTAGCTCACTGGATGTTTTATTACTCCTATTGGGTGTTCTCCTTCTGTTGTAGTATTTAGGTTAAATAGAGACTGTCAAAAAAACTGTGTAAAGTCATTGGTAATGTTTAATCAACTGCGTAAAGTTACAACGTTAAATAAATTAGTACGAGATGTAAATCTATCGGCTTATTAAGTGCTTTTTGTTACGTTTATAATACAAAAAATCCTGGGTAAATACTCAGGATTTTAAAAATAAATAACTAACCAATTTTTACTCTTTTACCAATTTTTCCACTTTTATTCCTTTTTCGGAAACTATTTTTAGGAAATATATTCCTTTTGATTTTGAAGTTATGTCAAAAGTTGTTTCTGAATTATTAATTATATTGGTTTGCAATAATCGTCCTTGAACGTCGTACAACTCGATTGTTTTTATATTGAAGTTGCTTTTGATATTGATTATTGAACTCGAAGGATTTGGATAAATACTAATAGAATTATCTTGTTCAAAACTTGGATTGTTCAAGGCTTGGAAGACGGTATCGGCTTCGTTGGTTTCTATTGGGAAATTGTAATCAAAATAGATGTTTGCTTTTTTAGCCACTAAATCACCTTGTATTAAATTTGGTTGACTTCTTATTTTTAACAACACATTGCCATGACCACCAGAGTCTAACATGATGTTTTGGAAAATAAATTCAACTATGTTGCCACGAATTCTAGCTTCAACAGGATGCGAAGTATTCATCAGTTGCAAACTGTTTATATCAAAATCGGCTGGATTGACATCAATTTTAACTACTATATTTTCGGCTGGTGCTGTACCTGTGTTTTCGAAACGTATATTATAATGTAGGTAGTTCCCAATTTGTGTTGGTGATACAATATCACCTTCTAGACAAGTGATGTCGTTTGGATCAAAAGAACCTACAACAGTTTGGTTTAGTGTAAAAGCATTGTCAACCCAATTTTCATCTGTAGAAATGTCTATAAAAGAGGTAAAAACTAAAACATCACCAATATTGACCGCTGGTGTTTCAGTTGGTGCATTTAC
>Ga0116183_1003886_pt1 | contig 14900 bp, 11 predicted proteins | sample AD_UKC078_MetaG_FD_89753 | JGI IMG/M metagenome (GOLD analysis project Ga0116183, IMG submission 89753) | Active sludge microbial communities of municipal wastewater-treating anaerobic digesters from USA - AD_UKC078_MetaG | ecosystem: Engineered > Bioreactor > Anaerobic > Digestate | place: USA... | reverse complement strand
TGCTGATATCCGGCGACTGGGAGGTAATGAGGTTGGTGACCTCCAGGTCCTGGTAGGCGAACCCCTCATCGCTTCGGTCGTAGCCGACCTCCTTGACCACCGAACGCACGATGGCATCGACATCAATTTTTCCGGTGGTGGTGATCTCGCCGGCGACGACGACCCGGGCGGTGGTTGCCAGCACCTCACAGGCGACCCTGCTCTCCCTGTCCTGTGCCAGACAGGCATCGAGGATGGCATCACTGATCTGGTCGCAGACCTTGTCCGGATGTCCTTCACTGACTGATTCTGATGTAAACAATGATGATCTCATGGGACCCTTCCTTTGAACTTGGGAAGGGGGAACGCAAGACAGACGAGTTGTGCTCCCCTTTTAGCAAGTTTCTTTAGTGACGCCTGCAAGCCGGGAGGCCATCAAATCGACGTCATGGGTGGTATGCTACCACCAAGAGAAAAAGGTGGCAAGGGGCATATCGAAGAAACTGAGCGATAGCGCTAGTTCTTCCTCGTCTTCCACTCATCGGATGCAAAGTACGCCCTCAGCTCCTCGCTCTTATGGCTGGAGAACTGGGCGCCCCGCTGTGTGATGATCTCCCCGGCGAGGATGCTTGCGATGATGCCGCTCTCTTTGACGTTGTAGCCGTGGTATTGGCCGTAGAGGAACCCGGCTGCGTAGACATCCCCGGCCCCGGTGGTGTCGGTGGGGACCACCGGGCCCATGACCGGAATGGAGGAGACGACGCCGTCACAGCTGATGAAAGAGCCCTTCTTGCCGTTCTTGACGATGGCGATCCTGCAGAGCTTGCCCATCGAGCGGCAGCACTCGTAGGGGTCGTAGTTGTCGAAGAGGATCCGCGCTTCCTCGCGGTTTGCAAAGACGATGTCACAGTGCTCGCTTATGAGGGAGAGGAAGGCCTTGCGGTAGCGTCCGACGGCGAAGGGGTCGGCGACGTCGAAGCTGACCATGGTGTTGTTGGCCTTGGCAACCTCGAGGGCGCGCATGATGGCCCCCTGCTGGCTATCGGTGTCCCACATGTAGCCGGTGAAGTGGAAGAAGCGCGCCCGGGCCACCGTGTCGATGTTGACGTCCTCCTCTGCATAGAGGCGGTTGGCGCCCAGGTAGGTGTTCATGCTCCGTTCGCTGTCGGGGGTGATGAGGATGACTGTCGAGCCGGTTCGTTCATCTCCGGTCTCCACCAGCTCATCGCCCACACCGAGCTCCTCGAGGCGTTGCCGGTAGATGACCCCATTCTCATCGCTCCCGATCTTGCCGGCAACGGTGACATCGACACCGAGTGAAGCAAGGGCGATGATGGTGTTGGGGCATGAGCCGCCACACGTGTAGCTGACCGTCCGGCCCTTGGCGAAGGCGAGCAGCTCCTCCATCCGTTCAGTGTTGATGAGAGCCATCGTCCCCTTGTGGATACCAAGGTCGACGAGGTCCTCCTCTTCAACGTTTACAATGATGTCTATGAGGGGGTTCCCGATGCCGTAGATCATCTTCTTCTCTGCTCCATGCGCCTATTCTACCGGGTCTTGGGCCACAGTTCAACAAGAGCTTGCAGAAGCGTCTGGCCACGTCTAAGATACAACCATGACAGAGTACCACATCATCGGCGGCAGGCCGACCAGCGGAGAGGTGAGGATCAGCGGAAACAAGAACGCCGCCTTGCCGTGCCTTGCCGCCACCCTGCTCACCGATGAGACGGTAGAGCTCTCCAACGTCCCCGACATCGAGGATGTGCAGGTGATGATCACCCTGCTCGAGCATCTGGGTTCCACAGTCACGCTGGTCGGGCCCAACACCTATTCGATCACAAGCGGAGACCGAAGCGGGGAGCTCAAGCGCACCCTGGTCGAGGCGATCCGTGGCTCCATCCTGCTCCTCGGCCCCCTCCTGGCCACCGTCGGCGAGGCGAGGCTCACCCCCCCGGGGGGCGATGTCATCGGTCTCAGGCGTCTGGATACCCACCTCTGGGGCCTCTCGGCCCTCGGCGCCTCCTTTGCAATCGAGGAGAGCCAGATTACGGTGACCGCCGACCGGCTGCCGCTGTCGGGCTCGGACCTCTTCCTCGATGAGGCATCGGTGACCGCAACCGAGAATGTCATCATGGCCTCCTCCCTCGCAAGCGGGGAGTCGATCATCACCAACGCCGCATGTGAGCCCCACGTGCAGGACCTGTGCACGATGCTGACCCTGATGGGCTGCCCCATCGATGGCATCGGCTCCAACCGCCTGCGCATCAAGGGGCAGAAGCGCCTGCACGGCTGCTCCTTCCGCCTCGGCAGCGACTATATGGAGACCGGCTCCTTCATCGGCCTTGCCGCCGCCACCGGAGGGGAGGCCCTCCTCACCGGCGTCGATGTCCAGCATTTGAGGATGATCAGGCTCGGCTTTGAGCGCATCGGCATCACCTTCATCCAGGATGGGCCATCCTCGATCTGGGTTCCCAAGGAGCAGACGCGGATCCTCGCAAAGGAGGTCGCCGGCCACACCGCCAAGATCTCCGACGGCCCCTGGCCCGCCTTCCCCGCTGACCTGCTCTCGATCCTCACCGTGGTGGCAACACAGATGCACGGCTCGATCCTCATCCACGAGAAGATGTTCGAGTCACGGATGTACTTTGTCGACTACCTGATCCGAATGGGGGCGGACATCATCCTCTGCGACCCCCACCGTGCGGTGGTCAACGGGCCGGCCCAGCTCTACGGGGCCACGGTGACCAGTCCCGATGTCAGGGCCGGCATGGCGCTCGTCATCGCCGCCTCCTGTGCCCAGGGGCCCTCGATCATCCAGAATATCTACCAGATCGAGCGGGGGTATGAGTCCCTCTGCTCCAAGCTCAGCGCTCTGGGTATTGTCGTACAACGACAATAAATACAAGAGAATACACCCCCGTTCCAGAAAGTTATCCACAGCTTATCCACAGGCTGTTGTACAGCTCTTTAAAACTGTATGGAGATGTAAGAAGTCAGGGGGAGTATGTCTCATAGCGATTACACTATTGAAGATGGTGTAAACTATTTATAATACAATAAATTATATAAACTCTTAGTGAATCACTTCAATGCAAGACCTATATAGGTTTTTATAGATTTATCGAGTGTTTCGGAGATAACATTTTCACAATCTTTCAACGAGTTATCAACAAGTTATCCACAGGTTGTACAGCTGATGGAAACAGGAGCTAAATAACCGTGTTACGATAGTTACCTCGATTTTACACCCATTGTATCGGGATGCTGTTATCGGGAGAACTTGTGGATTACACACCGGGGCAACTTCAAACATCGCCGATGCCTTGTACACGGTATAGGTAGCCCGGCTATGAGCTATAGCTGTACTTCAATGGACCGATAAGATCGTCCTCGGTGACCTTGATATAATTCCCTTCGGACCCGGTGATAACCGCCCTTCGTATGACTGAGAAGAGCTCACGGACATTGCCCGGCCACTCGTACTCCATCAAGAGGGCAAGAGAGCGTGCGTCGAGACTCTTGTGTACCCCCAGGGACGCCAGGTGGGCTTCGACGAGGCTGGGGATGTCTTCGGTATGGTCCCGGAGGGGAGGGAGGGTTATGACGACATCACAGATGCGGTAGAGGAAATCCTTTCTTATCGCCGACGACTCGACCAACTGGTCGAGTCGTTCATTGGAGGCGGTGATGAGCCTGAAGTTGGAGGTGTAGAGCTTCGTATCCCCGAAGCGTCGGTACTGTCCACTCTCCAGGAGACGGAGGAGGTGGGCCTGGAAGTGGAGGGAGAGGTTCTCCACCTCATCGAGGAAGAGCGTCGAGCCGTCGGCCTCCCTGATAAGGCCGTTGAGCTCGATCGTCCCGTCGGTGAAGGCACCTTTGGTGTGGCCGAAGAACATCGATTTGCCCAGGGCGTCACTGAGCAGGGAGCAGTTGACCGAGACGATGTTGCGGTAGGGGGCCTTGAGGCGGTGGAGGAACTGTGCGGCCAGCTCCTTGCCGGTGCCCGTCTCCCCGTAGAGGTGGATCGGGCATTCATGCCGGCCCCAGCTCGAGAGCTGCCTTCTCACCTCCACCATCGCCTCGCTCTCTCCGATGAGGCCACAGGTTTCGTAGGCACTGTTCTCTGCAACCGATGGGTCGAGGAACTCGAAGATCTTTGAAGCATACATCTGGCAGCGGAGGACGGTGAAGAGGCAGAGGGAGGTCTTGGGGACGAAGGAGCGGTCGCCCTCCTCCTCGATGCAGTAGAGGATCGTCGAGCAGGTACCCATGCGCTGCAGTTGCTGCAGCAGGAGCGTATGGGCCCCCTCCTTGAGCCGTGTGTCTATGACCAGTACATCAGGTGTTTGGGCTTCGATATCGGCAAGGGCCCGTTCGGCTGCAGAGTAGCTGCGCAGGCATGCCGGACTGAAGTGTTGCTTGAACCTCTCTTTGAAGCGCCAATCTGAGGAGATGATGGACAGAGTCATGATATACCCCTATCACGTGGATATAGAAAGACCAGGAGGCTTGAACTGAGTAGGTGTAATACGTGTCTTTCCCTATGTGCAATGATGGAAAAGCATGTAGGGGAAGACTACTCTAACCAAGAGAGGTGTACTGGTTTAGTTTCGTTCGTTCAACAGGGTCTGAAGCGCTGATAGCGCATAGATTGCAGCCGTTTCGCTACGGAGGATATTGGTCTTCAACAGGACCGGGATGAAGCCATGGTCGGTCAGGAAGGTACACTCATCCTCGCTGAATCCCCCCTCCGGACCGATGAGGATACCAATCGGCTCGTCGATGGAGAAATCCTGGGCAAGGGAGGTGAGGGTGTGCTGTTGGCCCCGGTCGCTCTGGTGGAAGAAGAGGGCCGGCCCCCGCCCTGCCCACCATGCGGGCAGATCAGATAGATCGATGATCTCAGGTTCAAGGCGGGTGGGGATGGGTGAGCCGCTCTGCTGCAGCGCTTCACGTACCTTGGTCTCGAGGCGGGCGATACGGGCCTGGCCCTTCTCCTTGGCATCGGGGATGGAGTGGCGGCTCTGGACCAGGGTGATGGAGGTTGCCCCTATTTCGGTGGCCTGGCGGACCAGCTCGTCCTCCTTGCGCCCCTTGAGCAGGCACTGCATCAGGCACAGGGGGGCGAAGGGGCCGTTGTAGGCGGGCAGCATCTCCGACTGTACCGCCTCGGTGATGGGTGCCGATACAGTGACCAGGGTGCACTGATCCTTTGAAACAGAGGTGATGGTCATCACGAGGGTGGCGCCGGTGCTGCTACGGGCGACGATCTGCTGCCCGGCCTTCAGGCGCAACACCCGTGTGAGGTATCTGCTCTCCTTGCCGGTGAGCGTCAGCTCCCCCTCTCCGGTGTAGGAGGGGGGAAGGATGAACTGCCTCACTCCCCGGTCCGGATGAACTGGACAGCCCGCTTGAGCTGTGCGTCGAAGGTGGCATCGGCGATGGGGCGTTTGTCATACTCCATCTTGGCAAGATACTCGTTGCGCACGAGGAGGTTGAGGACATCGGCATTGATGCCCCGCTCGCTGTAGGTCTCCCCGAAGCGGCGGATGTTCGCCTCGGTGGGCTCGGGATTCTCCTTCACATAGGCAGAGACGAGCTTCTCCTTCATGAGCTGCTCGTAGGCCCCGATCTCCTCGTCGGCGATCTTGATATCATCGACCTGGATATCCGCCTCGATGCCCTTCTCGTGGATATTCTCCCCCTCGGGGGTGTAGTAGTGGGCGGTGGTGACCTGGGCAAAGCCTTCGCCGAAGCGGAAGACATCCTGCACGATCCCCTTGCCGAAGGTCTTGCTCCCGATCAGGGTAGCCCGTCCGTTCTGCTGCATCGCAGCGGCAAAGATCTCTGCCGATGATGCCGACCCGCCGTTGATGAGGATGACGACGGGCAGGTCTGCCGGGAAGATGGGCTTGCCGGTTGCCAGGTAGCGCTGGTCACGCTTGGTCCCCTTGCGGGCCTGGATGGTAACGATCTTCGCCCCGTCATCGAGGAAGATGTTGGCGGACTGCAGGGCTCCGTCAACAGCGCCACCGCTGTTGTTGCGCTCATCGATGATGAGGCCGACGATATCCTGTGCAAGGAGTTTGCGGGTGTGTTCGAGCATCTGCGTCCCGGTCTGGGGGCTGAATTCACTGAGGGCGATGTAGCCGATGTTGCCCTCGATGACCCCGCTGTCCACCGTCGGGGCGGTGATGCGTTCGCGCACCAGCGTCAGGTCGAAGGAGGTCCCGCTGCGATAGACGGTCACGGTGACCGATGTATTGGGCTCCCCTTTGAGCTTGTTGCTCGCCTCGTAGCTGTTGAGTGCATCGACCTCCTCCCCATCGATGTGGCTGATGAGGTCCCCTGCCAAAAGCCCGGCACGCTGGGCCGGGGAGCCGGGGAAGGGGCTGACGATCGTGATCATGTAGGTCGATGGGTCACCCGGATCCTTGCTCTCGGGACTTGGTTTGCTCAGGTAGGTCCCGATGCCCCCGTAGATGCCGGAGGTCTCCTCCTGGTACTCCTTCGCCTTGGTGGGTGGCACGTAGAATGAGTATGGGTCATCGAGCGAGGCGACGAGGGCGCTTGCCAGGTCGTTGAACATCTTCGTGCGGTCGATCTCCTCGATATAGATGGAGTCGATATAGCGGTAGAGGCGCTCGAGCGATGCGATGTCGCTGCCAATCGTGTCAGTGGTGCGGTCGCTTGAGAACGAGGAGCCTGCCGGGGCTGCAAGCAGCTGTTCGACCGAGCCTCCTGCAGAGAGCGGCAGCAACACCAAAAACGGGATCAGGATTAGGTAAAGCCTTTGGATGGTACGTCTTCTCATAGAAGAAATATACTGCATCGAGATGAAAAGGGCTACCGTGCAAACCCTTGACCGGCGTACTCTGTCCTACTAAACTTCCCCCATGGCCACATTCATCACCTTCCCCTCCTGGATCAGAGCAGAGATCTTTCCCTCTCTTCCCATACGGTGGTATGGCCTGATGTACGTGGTCGCCTTCATTATCGCCTATCTCCTGATCAGGGTTCAGGCGAAGCGGGGAGAGATCGCCCTCGACGACGATGGGGTCGTCAACGTGATGCTCTACTGCGTCTTTGGCCTCATCATCGGCGCCCGCCTCTTCAGCGTTCTCTTCTATGATGGCTCCTTCTACTACTGGACCCACCCCCATATGATCTTCTGGCCCTTCCGCAACGGGCAGTTCGTCGGCCTGCCCGGCATGAGCTACCATGGGGGATTGGTGGGTGCGGCCATCGGCGCCTGGCTCTTCAGCCGCCGCTACAAGGTGGACTTCCTCCTCCTTGCAGATACCGTCGCCTTCGCCGCCCCCCTGGGCTATACCTTCGGCAGGCTCGGCAACTTTATCAACGGGGAGCTCTTCGGGCGGGTCAGCACCGCACCGTGGGCGGTCGTCTTCCCCGATGCCCCGCTCTTTTCGACCAACTACGCCTGGGTGCGCGAGATTGCCGACCAGCTGGGCATCGCCTACCAGAGCGGGCAGCTGGTCAACCTGCCGCGCCACCCAAGCCAGCTCTACGAGGCGCTCTTCGAGGGGGTCCTCCTCTTCCTCTTCCTCTGGTTTGTCATCCGTCCCAAACGGGCGAAACGCCCGGCCGGCATGGGCCTTGCCTGGTATATGATCGGCTATGGGACGGTTCGCTTCCTCATCGAGTACCTGCGTGCCCCCGATGAGAATCTGGGTTATATCATCGCCTTGGGAAAGGAGAGCGACACCATCGCACTCTTCCAGTCTCCGCTGAACATCTCCCTCGGGCAGATCTTCTGCCTCGCCATGATCGTCATCGGCACGCTCTTTGCCCTGCTTCTATACCATCGCCACAAGGAGGCATGAATGCCAACCATCAATGAACGGGTCGCATTGTTGCGCGCCCAACTGAAGAAGAACAACCTCGATGCCTGGATCATCAACGGCACCGATCCCCACCAAAGCGAATACGTTGCCCCCCGTTGGAGGAGCCGTGAGTGGATCAGCGGCTTTTCCGGCAGCGCCGGCTCGGTCCTGGTCACGGCGAACGAGGCGCTCCTCTGGGTCGACTCCCGCTACTTCATCCAGGGGGAGGAGCAGATCGCAGGAACCGAATTCACCCTGATGAAGCTGGATACCCCGGGATACCCCGACATGAATACCTACCTCAAGAGAAAGCTCAAGGCGGGCAGCCGGGTCGGCATCGCACAGGAGTCGCTCACCATCAGTGCCCGCGCCCTCTACGAGAGCGCATGGGCCGGCTCCCTCACACTGGTGGCGATGGAGGACCTCCTCGATGCGATCTGGGCCGACCGCCCCGCCGTACCCTCCACCCCGGTCATCCAGGTGGCCGACGACCTTGCCGGATTCTCGGCAGAGCAGAAACTGGCGATGGTGCGTACCGCGCTTGGCCAAAGCGGCGGTGACTGGACGATCATCGCCAGCCTCGATGATATCGCCTGGCTGACCAACCTGAGGGCAAGCGATGTCTCCTATAACCCGGTCTTCTACTCCTATGCCCTGGTCGGGCGCGACAAGGCGTTCCTCTTTGTCGACCGGAGCCGGTTCTCTGATGAGATCCTCGCTAAAACGGAAGCCTCATTTGCCATTGAACCCTATGAGGAGACCACCAATGTCCTGAAAAAGGTCATCAAGGCAGATGATACGATCTACCTCAGCCCCGATCGCATCAGCCTCCTCATCGCCGATGCAATGGCAAGTTCGCACTACATCACCGGGCGGGATTTCACCACCGACCTCAAGGCGAGCAAGAACGAGACGGAGCTCGAGGGGATGAGGCGGGCCCACCTCCTCGATGGGGTGGCCCTCGTGAACTTCCTCTCCAGCCTCGACAGGGTGGGTGGTACCTACACCGAAATCGAGATTGCAGCCATGCTTGCCCGGGAGCGGGAGCGTTCAAGCGAGTACCTCGGCCCCTCATTCGGCCCGATCTCCGGATGGGCCGAACACGGGGCTCTGCCCCACTACAGTGCCACCGAGGAGAGCAACGCCACGGTGACGGGTGACGGCCTGCTCGTCCTCGACACCGGAGGGCACTACCAGAGCGGCATGACCGATGTGACCCGGACGATCCTCTTCGGAGAGGCGACCGAGCAGCAGAAGCGGGACTATACCCTGGTGCTCAAGGGGAACCTGGCGCTTGCCGGCTGTCGCTTCCCCGAGGGGACGAACGGCTACCAGCTCGATGTGCTGGCCCGCCAGTTCCTCTGGCAGGAGGGCCTCGCCTTCCACCACGGCACCGGCCATGGCATCGGCTTCAGGCTCAATGTCCATGAGGGGCCGCAGTCCATCAGCCCGAGGCCGCTTGCGGTGCCGCTGAAGAAGGGGATGATCATCAGCGATGAGCCGGGGCTCTACCGACAGGGGAGCCACGGGATCCGCATCGAGAACATCGTTGCGGTGCAAGAGGATGTGAAGAGTGAATTCGGACAGTTCCTGAGCTTTGAAGTATTGACCATCTGTCCGTTTGAACGCACATTGATAGTTAAGGAGCTGCTCACCGAGACCGAGGTGGCCATGGTCGATGCCTACCACCGCTGGGTCCGTGAGGAGCTCAAGGATTTGGTGGATGAGCGTGCGCTGCCCTATCTTGAAGCAGCCACCTCCCCCCTATGATAAGGAGCATACCCCAATGGTAACTGCATTGAAGAAGATGGGAAAGATTTCCCGCAAGGGCCCGGTTGTCCTCATCATCATGGATGGCGTGGGCTTTGGAAAATACAAGGATGGTGATGGCGTTGCAGCTGCCATGACCGGCACCCTTGACAAGCTCTACAGCGAGAATCCATGGACGAAGCTGAAGGCACACGGCCAGGCCGTCGGCCTGCCGAGCGACGATGACATGGGCAACAGCGAGGTCGGGCACAACGCCATCGGCTGTGGACGGGTCTTCAGCCAGGGGGCGAAGCTGGTGGGCAACTCGATTTCAAGCCGCGCCATGTTCGATGGTGAGGTCTGGAAGCATCTGGTTGCCAACACCAAGGAGCACGACTCGACGATGCACTTCATCGGCCTGCTCAGCGACGGCAACGTCCACTCCCACATCGACAACCTCAAGGCGATGGTCGCCGAGGCCAAGGCTGAGGGGGTGAAGCGGGTGAGGATTCACGCGCTGCTCGATGGCCGTGATGTCGGCGAGCTCAGCGCCCTTGAGTACTTCCTCCCCTTCGAGGCGTTCCTCGCCTCCCTCAACGATGGGAATTTTGACGCCAGGATCGCCAGCGGCGGCGGGCGGATGGTCATCACGATGGACCGCTACAACGCCAACTGGAACATGGTCAAGCGCGGCTGGGAGACCCATGTCCTCGGAGAGGGCAGGCTCTTTGCCAGCGCCAAGGAGGCGATTGAGACACTGAGGGGCGAGACCGGTGCCATCGACCAGGACCTGCCGCCCTTTGTCATCGCCGAAGGCGGCAAGCCGGTGGGGACCATAGAGGACGGCGATAGTGTCATCCTCTTCAATTTCCGCGGCGACCGCGCCCTGGAGATCACCAAGGCCTTCGAGGCGGAGACACTGGATGAGTTCGACCGCAAGCGCTACCCCAAGGTCCAGTACGCCGGCATGATGGAGTACGATGGGGACCTCCATGTCCCCCGGCAGTACCTGGTCTCACCCCCGGCGATCGACCGGACGATGGCCGAGTATCTCTGTGCATCGAACGTGAGGCAGTTCTCGATCAGCGAGACGCAGAAGTTTGGCCATATCACCTACTTCTTCAACGGCAACCGGACCGGCAAGTTCGACGAGAAGCTCGAGGAGTACGTCGAGATCCCCAGTGACATCGTCCCCTTCGAACAGCGGCCGTGGATGAAGTGCGCCGAGATCGCCGACCGGGTCATCGCCGAGGTCGAGAGCGGGGAATGGGACCTTATCAAGCTCAACTTCCCCAACGGGGATATGGTCGGCCATACCGGGGTCTTCCAGGCTGTCGTCTGCTCGATGGAGGGGATGGACCTGCAGATCGGCCGGATCGCCAAGGCGGTCAAGCAGGCTGGAGGCGTCATGATCATCTCGGCCGACCACGGCAACGCCGACGATATGTTCGAGCATGCCAAGGACGGCAGTCTCCTCTGCAAGGAGAATGGGGAGGTGCGGGCGAAGACGAGCCACTCACTCAACCCGGTTCCCTGTATCATCGTGGACTACGGCTACAACGGCGAGTACTCCCAGACCCTCAACGAGGGGCTCGGGATCAGCAGTCTGGCCGCCACGGTGATGAACTTCCTCGACTTCGAGGCTCCCGCTGACTACGACAAGTCGGTCATCACAGTGGATTGACCGGTTCATTGCCATCAAGATATGGGGCTGCTTCAAACACGGTTTGAAACAGCCCCATTTTTTCGGGAAGTGATGGTCTCTTACAACGCAGGCGTGTTCTTCTGGTACACATTCCAGCCGGCCACGAGGGCATCGATGATCGGTCTGCTGACGGCAAATCCGTTCTTCATCCCGATGGCAAATGCTCCAGAGGATGCATCAAGGCTCTCGAGGACGGTCTGCCCGCTGTAGGGTTGGTCGTAGTTGACCACGTCGCGTATGACGATCAGGCGATCGAGCTTCCCTTCGTTGAGGGCGACCACCCCAAAGGCGTTGTCCTCCATCTGTGTCACCATGTAGGTGCCATCGCCGTAGGCGGCGGTGACCACATCAGCGTGCTCTGAAGAGCCCTTGCCGTGCCAGTAGTTGTCCCCGGTTACCGAGACGCCCATCCTCACCGACGGTGTCATGGCCGCCTGGAGGGGGCCGTAATTCATCCGATAGGTGGCGGCCGCCCGATCATCGAGGAGCTCAACATCCCGGGTCAGTTCGTACGCCCACCGGGCCAGGTCCTGGTTGAGGGGGATATACCCTGCACGGTCGTAGCCGGAGGAGCGCATGAAGGTAGTCTCCGATCCGGCAGGATTGTCGGACTCCTTCCATGCATGGCCAAGTTCCACATCGACGAGTGCATCGGCGATGACCACATCCCCGAGGGTTCCGCGCTCCGGGCTCATGCCGGCACAGCCGCTGATGAGGATATAGGTGTCAGAGAAGTCAAACCGGCTGTCACGGAGGATCGTGGTGAGGGTGGCGCTTGCCTGTGCCTTGCCCATGCCGGCAATCGCCCCGGCAACCCCGTCGCTATTGACGTAGAGGGTCAGGGGCATCTCATTGAGGGTGTAGGCGTGGCTACCGTCAAAGTAGTGCTCATAGAAGTGCTGGAACTCTCCGGCGAAATCTCCCTTGTTCTCCCCGACTTCAAACATGCCGAGTACCAGGACTTTGATGGGCTGCCTCTCCGTTACCGGCTGGGCAGAGAGGGGGAAGAGGGCAGAGAGAGCGACGAGGGCGACGACCAAGATGCGTGATAGCTTTTTCATCCGAGATCCTCCATAGGGGTGTAAAGATGTGTGCAGTGTAGTGATTACGGGAAGAAGCCTCAAGCGGATTTGCAAGAAATGCAACAAATATGGTGGAATTTTAAAGCAAGAAATATAGAAATAAATATATTGCAACAAAAATAGCATATTTTGTTGCAATTACTGTGATGGTAGGATTGATTTTCTGGGTATTACAACAACTGTCTTGCGCTCTAGAACCAGATGTTATGGGCCCGTGTCACCAGCAGCAGGTCTGTCGATCCGGCGATGTAGAGGATCAGGCCGATGGTATTGACCGCCGGGTGCTGGCTCATCGCCACCATGGCGTTGCCGGCGATCATCAGGATGAAGGCAAGGCCGCGGCTGAGTGCCTGGCGGCTGAAGTGCTCCTCGAGCATGGAGACGAGGAAGGTGAGGGCGGCGAGGAGATTGATGAGAATGCAAATCCATGCAAAGAGGGAGTTGGTCACGCTCACCTCATAGAGGAATGAGGGGTTATTGACGGCTATGGGGGTCAGTACCGTGATGAAGAGGGCGACCGAGGCGCCTACAAAGGAGTACTGGCTGAGCTTGGTCGGGTTGATCGTCTGCTGGAAGATCGCCGAGGCGAGAAAGAGGAAGGAGGAGAAGAGGAGGGAGAAGTGGTAGACCACGGCGATGGCGTAGGGGGAGATGACGATGGTGGTGGTCAGGCCGTAGTAGAGCGGCAGGATCTTCACATTGCCCAGGCTGATCATCAAGAAGAGCATCGGCAACACCCGTGCCTCCGCACCGATGTTGGCCCGGTAGAAGAAACAGAGCAGTGTAGCCACCACCATGGTGACCCAGAGGTGGATGAGGCTGGGCAGGATGTGGGAGCGGGCAATGACCCAGCTCCCCTGCTCGACGGAGGTTGTGATGCCATGGACGAGCACGATGGTGAGGATGACAGTGATGACCCCCTCGATGCCGAGGAGAATGAAGCGTGCTCTCTTGCCCATCGCTTGTTAGATGATATCCCGGTACGAGCTATCGATCTTCACTCCCATGCGGCTGGTGGTGTATGCCGCCCCGAAGGCTGCAATGTAGGAGTCGACCAGGATGCCCAGCCCGTTGAGCAGGGGCATCAGGCCGATGATGCTCAGCTCGGCCCCGTAGAGGTCGATCTTGAGGAACTGCAGCGTGATGGTGGTTATGAAGAAGACCTCCCAGCCCAGGTAGAGGGGACTGAGGTAGGAGAAGAGGGCCGTGCTGAGGGCAACAATCACCAACACCTTGTCCGGGGGCAGCTGGCCGCTTGCGGCATAGAGCAGGCTCAGGACCGATAGGGTGGCGATCATGGCAGAGCCCCCGCGCCCGATGATGGTGTAGAGGGGGACGCTGGTGGCACTGACGCGCTTCTGGACACCGAGGTTATGGCGGGACAGGCTGATCGTCATGGGGCTGGAGAAGAAGATGCTGCCGGAGAAGAGGGCCGAGATGGCGGGTGCCAACATCCGGTAGATGACTTTGTAGGGGTTGAGCCTGAAGCGGCTGACGATGCCAAAGAGCAGCGGCAGCACCACGAGCAACACCGCGAAGGTTGCCGCGATGAGCATGAGGAGGAATCGGCCTGCAACGAAGAGGGTCCCCTCATACTGCATGTGGGTGAACCAGTACGCCGAGGCGAAGAAGATGAAGAAGAAGCCGACACTGGTGAACGCCTTTGCGAGGCGGAACATCGTCTCGCTGAAGGAGTTCATCGTAACATACGCCGGCCTGATGACCTCAAGGTTGGGCTTGAGGAAGTAGCCGAGGATCAAGGCGATGATGATAATCGGGAAGAGGAAGCTCTCTGCACTGACCAGCGTATAGAAGGGGTTTACCGGCAAGATTGACGAGAAGATCTGTGAAAGGGATTGTGGGGTGATGATCGAGAGCAGCTCTGGCGTTGAGCCGGCGCTGCTGCTGGCGGGAAAGAGTGCGGGGAAGAAGCGGAAGACGGCCGCGGCAGAAACGGCAAGCAACACCGTGGTCACAATCGACCAGATGATCGTCGTCCGGGCGAAGACCCCTCCCTGCGAGTCCTTGCGCAACGATGCAATACCGCTGGAAAATCCGATAAAGACCAGCGGGATGAGCACAAATCCCCCAAGTTGCACCACGAGCGCCGTGATGGTATACATGATTTGGGAGAAGAGAGCCGATTCACCAAACAGTAGTGTTGCAGCCAGGCCAAATGCTGTTGCAGCTAAATAACTAATCCACGTCTTCATACCAGACAGAGTAATCCAACATCAAGGGCAAGTCAATCAAAGTCGCTTAGGACATAAGCCGTTGCAAGCGATATTCCGCCATACTCTCCTTTTGCAGAAGGGTCTTGATGTACGCCGCCGGCCTCTCCATCCCCTTGGAAACGTACAGGGAGAGGGCACTGAGGTAGATTATCTCCTGCATCGACTCCTTGGTGTACCAGACGATCCCTTGGTGCTCATTGATATTGGCATAGGAGCGGACCCCCTCATCCTCCACGAGGGTGGCGAGGATCGCAAGGGGATCGGCGGTGATATCATCGACCATGTACGCCGCGGCGGCCAGGATTGC
>Ga0116183_1003877_pt1 | contig 14927 bp, 10 predicted proteins | sample AD_UKC078_MetaG_FD_89753 | JGI IMG/M metagenome (GOLD analysis project Ga0116183, IMG submission 89753) | Active sludge microbial communities of municipal wastewater-treating anaerobic digesters from USA - AD_UKC078_MetaG | ecosystem: Engineered > Bioreactor > Anaerobic > Digestate | place: USA... | reverse complement strand
TCTTCTCTTATGGCTCTTGCCATGGTGACGATCTTTGCGTCTTCGTCCACGCGCATTATGCGAACGCCCTGGGTGGTGCGCCCGAGCACGGACACGTCGCCCGCGTTGATTCTGATTATTATTCCGTCGGAGTTTATCAGGAAGACCTCGTCGTCTTCGGCCACGACCATGGCGCCTATGAGGTTGCCGGTCTTTTCGAACTTGGACTTGTCGTAGGTGAGCAGGCCCTTGCCTCCCCTCGCCTGAACCTTGTATTCCTTTACGGGCGTACGCTTTCCGTAGCCGTTTTCCGTGGCGACGAAGAGCTGCTCGCTCTTTTCGGCTATCTCCATGGAAACGACCTCGTCGCCCTTGTCCAGCGTTATGGCGCGGACGCCGGCGGCTATGCGGCCCATCCGGCGCACGTCTTTCTCGGAGAAGCAGATGCACTTGCCTTTCTTGGTGACTATTATTATGTTGGCGTCGCCGCGGGTCTCCTGAATGCCTATGAGCTCGTCGTCGCCCTTCAGCTTAATCGCTATGAGCCCCGCCTTGCGCTTGGTTTCGAACTCGGAAATAGCCATCTTCTTTATGACGCCGTTGCGGGTTACCGCTATGAGGAAACGGCTTTCCTTAAAGTCCTTAATGGGAAGAACGGTGGTTATGCGCTCTCTTTGCATAAGGTTGAGGAAGTTTATGGCCGGCGTGCCCTTGGCGGTGCGGTTGGCCTCGGGTATCTCGTAGGCCTTTATTCGGTAAGCCTTTCCGAAGTTGGTAAAGAACAGGAGATTTTCGTGGGTGGTGGTGCTTATGAGATGGCGCACAAAGTCGTTTTCCCTCGTGGCAAGCCCGGTTATTCCCTTGCCTCCGCGCTTCTGCGTTCTGTAGTTGTCCGCGGTCACGCGCTTAATATAGCCTAAATAGGTTACGGTGACCACCACGTTCTCTTCCGCGATAAGGTCTTCTTCGTCGAATTCGTCCAGATTGGCCTGTATGTCGGTGCGGCGGTCGTCGCCGAATTTATCGGCGATTTCCGCAAGCTCGTCCTTTACCACTCCCATCAGCAGCTTTTCGTCCGCGAGCAGGCTCTTGTAGTACGCAATCTTCTTTTCCAGTTCCGCGTACTCCGCTTCTATCTTTTCCCTTTCCAGACCCTGAAGCCTCTTGAGCTGCATGTCCAGTATGGCCTGAGCCTGAATCGCCGAGAGCTTGAAGCGCTCCATCAGCTGTTCCCTGGCGTCGTCGTAGGACTCCCTTATGGTCTTGATTATCTCGTCTATGTTGTCGAGCGCTATAAGGTAACCCTCCAGGATGTGGGCTCTGGCCTCGGCCTTCGCCAGGTCGAAGCGCGTTCTTCTGGTGACGACTTCCTTTTGGTGCTTGATATACTCTGCTAATATTTCCTTAAGGTTGAGCAGGCGCGGGCGTCCGTCCACAAGGGCTATCATTATTATGCTGATGTTGCTCTGAAGCTCGGTGTGCTTGTAGAGGCGGTTGAGCAGAACCTGCGGATTCGCGTCCTTTTTAAGGTCTATCACCACGCGCACTTCGCCCTTGCTGGACTCGTCGCGTATGTCCTTTATGCCTTCCAGGCGCTTGTCTTTAACAAGATCCGCCACGCGCTGTATCATCACGGCCTTATTCACCTGATAGGGTATCTCCGTGACTATTATGGATGTATTGCCTTTTGAGTTTTCTTCTATGGTGCACCTGGCCCTGAGCGTAACCTTGCCCTGGCCCGTGGCGTAGGCCTCCCTTATGGAAGCCTTTCCGACTATGGTCGCGCCCGTGGGAAAGTCCGGCCCCTTTATGTACTTGCCGAGCTGCTCTATGCTGAGCTCCGGATTGTCTATAAGAGCGTTGGTAGCCTTGATTACTTCGCGCAGATTGTGAGGGGGTATGGATGTCGCCATGCCTACGGCTATGCCGTTTCCGCCGTTTACGAGCAGGTTGGGAAAACGCGCGGGCAGGACGACAGGCTCCCTTTCTTCGCCGTCGTAGTTGTCGACAAAATCGACGGTATCCTTGTCGATGTCCCTTAGCATCTCCATGGCGAAGGGGGCCATGCGGGCTTCGGTGTAACGCTCGGCGGCCGCTCCGTCGCCGTCCATGGAGCCGAAGTTTCCGTGGCCGTCGACGAGGCAGTAGCGGGTGTTCCAGGGCTGGGCGAGGCGCACCATGGCGTCGTATATGGAGGCGTTGCCGTGGGGGTGGTATTTACCCATGACCTCACCGATTATACGGGCGGATTTTTTGTGCGGCTTGTCCGGGGTTATGCCCAGCGAAGACAAACCGTAGAGTATTCTTCTGTGGACGGGCTTAAGGCCGTCTTTTACATCGGGAAGAGCCCTCGCTACTATTACGCTCATTGCGTAGTCTATGTACGAGGTCTTCATTTCGTCGTATATTTCGTGCTGTATCAGCTTTTTCGCATCCGTCATTTCGGGGATATCTGCCATCTTTAATCCCTCCTCTCTAAACGTCTAAGGTCGCGTACTGCGCGTTCTCTTCTATGAACTGCCTGCGGGGCGGAACCTTGTCGCCCATCAGGGTGGTGAAGATCTCATCCGCTCTGGAGACGTCCTCCACCGTTATCTGCACAAGGGTTCTGGTTTCGTAGTTCATGGTCGTCTCCCAAAGCTGGGTTGCGTCCATCTCTCCGAGACCCTTGTACCTTTGTATTTCCGGCTTGCTCTTGCCCTTCTCCGCGAGCTCGGCGAGCAGCTTATCCTGCTCCCTGTCCGAATAGGTGTACCACATCTCCTTGCCGACCTTTACGCGGTAGAGCGGTGGCTGGGCGGCGTAGACGTAGCCGCCTTCCAGAAGCTGCGGCATGTAGCGGAAGAAGAGCGTCAGCAGCAGGGTGCGTATGTGGGCGCCGTCCACGTCGGCGTCCGTCATGATTATTATCTTGTGGTAGCGCAGTTTTTCGACGTCGAATTCGTCTCCTATGCCGCAGCCGAAGGCCATTATCATATCCCTTATGGTGTCCGAAGACAGCATGCGGTCGTACCTGGCCTTTTCCACGTTGAGTATCTTTCCCCGAAGCGGCAGTATGGCCTGGCGCTTGCGGTCGCGGCCCTCTTTTGCGGAGCCGCCGGCGGAGTCTCCCTCAACTATGAAGAGCTCGCAGAGCGCCGGGTCTCTTTCCGAGCAGTCGGCGAGCTTGCCGGGGAGCGCCGTATTTTCGAGAGCGCTCTTTCTGCGGGTTAAGTCTCTGGCCTTTCTTGCGGCCTCCCTTGCGCGCAGAGCCTTAAGGCACTTATCGAACATAAGCCTGGCCTGAGACGGGTTTTCTTCCAAATACGCAAATATGTTTTCCGCGGTGACGGTTTCCACAAAGCCGCGCATGTCGGCGTTGCCCAACTTGGTCTTGGTCTGGCCTTCGAACTGCGGGTCGGTCAGCTTGACGGAAACTATCGCCGTAAGGCCCTCTCTTATGTCTTCTCCGCCGAGCTGCTCGTTGTCCTTGAGTATTTTGGACTTCCTGCCGTAGTCGTTGAAGGCTCTGGTGAGGGCCGACTTGAAGCCGACGAGGTGCATGCCGCCCTCCACCGTGTTTATGTTGTTTGCGTAAGAGAAGATGTTTTCGCTGTAGGAGTCGGTATACTGCATAGCTATTTCGACTTCCTGATTTTTTCTGGCCGACTCGAAATAGACTATGTCGGAATGAACCGCGTCCTTGTTGCGGTTCTGATATTTAACGAACTCCTTTATTCCGCCCTCGTAGCGGAAGCTGTCGGATTTCTTCCTGCCCTCTCTTTCGTCGCGCAGGCTTATCTTAAGACCCTTGTTTAAAAATGCCATCTCGCGCAGCCTGGACTGCAGGGTGTCGTAGTCGAAGGCGACTTCGTCGAAAATCTCCGGGTCGGGCGAAAAGACGACCTTTGTTCCGGTCTTTTCTCCGCATTCGCCCACGACGGAAAGCTCGCTTGTAACCTTGCCGCGGGAATAAGTCTGCTGATATATCCTGCCGTCGCGCTTTACCTCTACCATCATGTAGGTGGAAAGCGCGTTTACGACCGCGGCGCCTACGCCGTGAAGTCCGCCGGAGACTTTGTAGCCTCCCTGTCCGAACTTCCCGCCCGAGTGAAGAACCGTCATTATTACCTCTACCGCCGGTCTGTGGAGCTTGGGATGATCGTCTACGGGCATGCCTCTGCCGTCGTCGATGACCTCTATGGACTCGTCTTCCTTTATCGCAACCGAAATGTGGCTGCAGAAGCCGGCCAGAGCTTCGTCCACGCTGTTATCCACTATTTCGTAGACGAGGTGATGCAGGCCCTTGGAGCTGGTGGTCCCTATATACATGCTCGGACGCTTGCGCACAGGCTCCAGCCCTTCCAGAACCTGTATCTGCGACGCGTTGTAGCCCGAGGAAGCCTCATTTTTTTGTTTAATCGCCATTATTATCCTCCGAGTTGTTTATTTCGTGTAACTGCGTAATTATAGCAAAAACCTCAAAAAAACGCAAGAAAAACCGCCGTTTTATATAAAACTTCAAAATTTACATTTTAGGGGCTTGATTTGGGCGATTTTTTGTGTTCAATATATATACTAGGACGAGGGTCGAGTGCCCTTTTTTGACCCTTTTTGCACAACGGCTTTTCGCTGCACCACAAAAAAGATTTTTATTTTATTTTTTACACAACAACTTGTGGTTGTTGCAAATGTGGAAAACTTTTTACACAACTTGTTGAAAAGCTGTGGAATACCTGCCAGCACCTTATTCAAAAAGGGTTATTCCTGTGGAAAACTTTTTTTGCTATAATAGGTGAACTACTACCTTTTGATTTAAGGATACCGCTATGACAAAAACCGAATTGAAGAACAATTGGAAGAATGTTATGGACATTCTTTACAGCAGACTTGAAAAAATCAAAGTCGATACCTTTTTTAATCCTCTCGTTCCCTCCAAGCTGAGCGAAAGAGAGAACAAGATATATGTGCTGTCCACTATGGGGAACGCCGGTTTTTATCAGAGCAGGGTCAACAATTACAAGCGCGACCTCGACGACGCCATAACGGAGGTGTTCGGTAAGTCATACGTGGTGGAAATCTGCGAAAAGGAACCGGCTCCGGACGAAGACGTCATGGAAGAGGACCCCTACGCAAAAGACGAACTCTATCTTAATCCGCAATACACCTTCGAAAGCTTCGTCGCGGGAACGGAAAATCAGTTCCCTCTGGCGGCCTGTCTTGCCGTTGCGGAAGGCTTTTCAAAACTGTACAGCCCCCTCTTCTTATACGGCGGCTCGGGACTGGGAAAAACCCATCTGATGCACGCCATAGGAAACTATATATTAAAGAAGAACCAAAAAAAGAAGATACTTTATGTGTCCTCTGAGAGCTTTACAAACGAGCTCATACTTGCAATACAAAACAAGTCTCAGACAAAATTCAAAGAAAAATATAGAAATATAGACCTGCTCCTCTTCGATGATGTTCAGTTCATAGCCGGCAAACAATCGGTTGAGACGGAGCTGTTCAATACCTTCGATTTTCTGTACAATAGAAATAAGCAGATTGTATTTACGAGCGATAAACCTCCGGCGGAATTAGGCGATTTTCCGGAAAGACTTTCTTCCCGCTTTGCCTGGGGCATGGTTGCTCAGATAAAGGCTCCCGAATACGAAAGCCGCATGGCAATTCTCAGAAACAAAGCCATTCTTATGGATTTGGATCTAAATAAGCCGCACCTGGTTCAGGCCCTGGACATAATAGCCCAGACCAGCGAAGAAAATGTAAGAGAGTTGGAAGGAGCCTTCCAAAGGGTAGTGGCTCACGCTGCCCTTATGAACGAAGAAATAAGTCCGGAACTTGTAAAGAAGGTCCTTACCGAACTTTTCACATTAAAGGAAAAAGAAATCAATCCCGAAATGATAAAAAAAACGGTGGCTTCTTATTTCGGACTTAAGACCTCGGAACTTGAGTCTAAAAAAAGGTCCAGAAATATAGTATATCCTCGCCAAATAGCAATATATTTAATAAGAGAGGAAACAAATTACTCGTTTCCGCAGATAGGAAGCTGCTTCGGAGGACAAGACCACTCATCGGTAATCCACAGCTATAAAAAAATTAATTCGGAACTTAAGGAAAGCAAAAACTTAAGGAATATAATGGAAAACATAAGAGCTCTTTTGGTTAAATAGTTTTCCACAGCCTGTTGATAACATGTTTTTTGTTTTCCACAGCTTTTCCAAACAATTTAACCTTGATTTTACAAGCTTTTAAACACTTATTAACTTTTCAACAGGGCCAACAGCAACATCAGCAACATAGTTATATAAAGAAAAGGAGCCTCACTATGAAATTCACATGCTCTCAGACGTCGCTTCTTAAAGCGGTAAATATGGTAGGCAGGGCCGTATCTATAAAGACTACCGTACCGGCACTTAAAGGAATACTTTTAAAAGTTGAAGGAAATGAACTGATACTTACGGGTTCCGATATGGACTTTAGCGTAATATCCCGGATAGACGTTGTTGAAGCCGAAGAAGGAAGTCTTATCGTTTCGGCAAAGTTTTTCAGCGACGTAGTAAGAAAACTCCCTAATGCAATGGTAAAGGCTTTTTCGGACGACAAAAACAAACTTTCTATCACCTGCCTCGACTCTCATTTCAATCTCGTCACCGCTTCCGCGGACGAATATCCCGCAATAGGAGGCGAAACATTCGGAAAATCCTTTAAGATGAATAATAAGGTTTTAAGAAACCTTATCGGAAAGGTCAGTTTTGCGGCGAGCATAGACGAAAAAAAGGGAGTTCTCACCGGTTGTCTTATAAAAACGGGAAACTCTTTTGTGGAAATGGTGGCTTTGGACGGCTTCAGGCTGGCTCTTGCAAAGGAGAGCAGCGAAGTTGCCGAAAAGATGGATATTGTTGTTCCTGCAAGGATATTAAATGAAATAAGCAAATTACTTTCAGAAAATGAAAGTGCTCAGGAAGTCGACGTAAGCATAGAAGAAAAGAAAATACGCATATCTACAAGCGATGTAACTATGGTGTCTCGCCTTCTTGACGGAGAATTTATAAGATATATTGACATATTCCCAAAGATGTATAAGACAAAGGTGATAGTTTCAAGGGAAGAGTTTCAGAGCAGCCTCGAAAGAGCTTCTTTGTTCGTAGCCGAAGGAAAGAACAATCTCATAAGGCTTAAAATAGGAGAAGACGGAATAGAGATAAGTTCCAGAAACGATTACGGAAACGTAAACGAGCTGCTTCCCGCCGAACTTGAAGGAGATCCTTTGGAAATAGGCTTTAACTCCCGTTATCTTATGGATGTAATAAAGGCTGTGAACGACGAAGAAATAAGCCTTGAAATGACTAACAGTCTCAGCGCCTGCGTTATAAAGCAGGTTGAGAACAGTTCTTATCAGTATCTTGTGCTTCCGGTAAGGCTCTCCGTCTGATGTATTTCAAGAGTATAAAGCTTACTGATTTTAGAAATTATAAGGCCTTAGATATTGACCTGGATCCGGGGCTTAACCTTTTTTTAGGAAAAAACGCCCAGGGAAAAACAAATCTATTAGAGGCTCTGTTTATAATGAGTCTCGGAAAGTCCTTTAAAACAAATAAAGACAGGGATATGATAGCCTTTGGAGCTGATTTTGCAAGGGTTGTTTGTGTCGTTGTTAATAAAGAAACAGACAGCGAAACCGAAATAGACATAAGTTTTTTTGAAAACGGCAAACGGATAAAACTCGACGGAGTAAATATTTTGCGCAGCGCCGATCTTTTGGAAAATGTCTATGTGGTGGTTTTCTTTCCGGACGATCTCAAGATAGTAAAGGACGGTCCCGAAAACCGCAGGCGCTTTATAGACAGGGAACTCTGTCAGATCAAGCCGGTTTATTACAGCGATTTAGGCAATTATAAAAAAGTTCTTAAGCAGAAAAACGTACTTTTGCGTCAGAATAACAAAGACAGAGACCTTTATGCCGTTTTTGACGAGGCTCTTTCGGATTACGGCGTAAGGATAATAGAGGAGAGAGAAAGATTTGTTTCGCGTCTCAACGCCATAAGCGGAAATATACATTTTAAAATTTCCAACGGTTTGGAAAATATAAACATCAGTTATGAAACCGATTTTTCCGGAGGGAACGATTTTTCCGAAAAAAAAGAAAAATATCTGAAGCTTCTTAAAGAGAATTTTGAAAAAGATATTTTTCGGGGATATACCGGTTTCGGACCGCACAAAGACGATTTAAAGATAGAAATAAACGGAATAGATATAAGGCAGTTCGGCTCTCAGGGTCAGCAGCGCACGGCGGCTCTTTCAATGAAGTTGGCGGAGATAGAACTCATAAAGCAGGAGACAGGTCAAAAAGCGGTTCTGCTTTTAGACGATGTGCTTTCGGAACTCGACAGAGAACGTCAGAGATTTTTAATCGAAGGAATGAAGGATGTTCAGCTCTTTATAAGCGCAACCGAGATTGAAAAAGAACTTATGGACATGCTTCCGGCGGGCTCCGTTTACAGCGTGGAGGCCGGAAACGTAAAGAAGTTGACAAACAGGTCATAAAATTATAGTATTAATAGCTTGTTTCTAAAAATAAGAAGAGAGGAGGATTTTTTATGGCAAAAATGACTTTTCAGCCAAAGAAGAAGCAGAGAAAAAAGGAACACGGATTCCGCAAGAGAATGTCAACCAAGAGCGGAAGAAATGTTCTCAAGAGAAGAAGACTCAGAGGAAGAAAGTCTCTCAGCGCATAAGGAGAAAATGTTTTCGCTGTGAGGTCGAAGGTGAGGACATGAAAAGACCCGATGTTTTAAGATATAAAAAGGATTTTAACCGCCTTTACAGCAGAGGAAAGTCTTCGGGTAGCAGATATGTCGTCGTATTTTTTGCAAATAATAAGCTCGACTTCAACAGAAAAGCCTTTTTGGCAAGCAAAAAGGTTGGAAACAGCGTTGCCCGCAACAGGGCGCGCCGTTTAATGAAGGAAGCCTTCCGTCAGATGGAGGCTGAAATGCCCGTTGGTTACGATTTGCTTTTTATAGCGAGAAGCACTATCAGCGAAGCGAAATGCGAGGATGTGCTTAAGTCTATAAGACATGTTTTTAATAAGGCCGGATTGGTTTCCGGGCAGAGATAGAATGAAGACTGTTTTCATTTTCCTGATAAATGTATATCAGTCCTGCATATCTCCGCTCTTGGGTCCGCATTGCAGGTTTGTTCCTACGTGCTCCCAGTACGCGAAGGAAGCCATACAAAAGTATGGTGCCTTAAAAGGAGGATGGCTTGGAATTAAGAGAGTCCTCCGGTGTCATCCGGGAAATCCCGGCGGATATGACCCCGTTCCTTAAGCATAAGTAACAGTCTCGGGCGCTTTTGGAGGAAGCAGCAGTTATGAATATATTGGCTAAGCCCATAGGATATTTGCTCTCGTTTATCTACGGATATGTGGATAATTACGGGCTTTCTATCATAATACTTACGTTTATAGTGAGACTTGCGATGTTTCCGCTTCAGGGCAAGCAGACAGCTTACAGCGCCCGCATGGCGGAGCTCGGTCCAAAGCTCAAGGAGATACAGACCCGATATGCCCACGACAAGGAGCAGATGAATCAGAAGACGTCGGAACTGTATAAGGAGGCGGGAGTAAATCCCTTAAGCGGATGCCTTCCCATGCTTATTCAGATGCCGATAATATTCGGTCTTTTTGCCCTGCTGCGAAACCCTCTCGGCTTTATGACGGACCCCGAAATGTTAGTGGCCGTGCACGAAGCCTTCTTTTGGATACCGGATTTGAGCCAGCCGGATCCCTGGATACTGCCGTTTTTGGCAGGTCTTTCAACTTTTCTTACTCAGGCTCAGACCTCGGCTTCGGATACGACGGGCATGATGAAGGGAATGAAGTATTTCTTCCCGATAATGATATTTGCCCTCGGAAACAGCTTTCCCGCCGGCCTTGCCCTCTACTGGGCGGTCGGTAACGGACTTGCCATCCTTCAGTCGGCATACTTCAACAACAAGCACAAAAAGGAAAAACTGCGCAAAGAAGCGGAGGAAGAAGTAAGAAAAAAGTTAGCAAAACAGAATAGATAAAGCGTTGGAGGCAAAATGAGATATTCTGAAAAATGGGGCGACAATATCGAAAATGCAGTCGAACTCGCCCTTAAGGAGTTAAGGCTCTCCCGCGATCAGGTGGAGGTAACGGTGCTGGAACAGCCGTCCAAGGGTTTTTTCGGCATAGGCTCGCGCCTTGCGAAAGTGCGCGTAGAAGAGAAGGCGTCTTCGCGCCCCGTTGAAGCTCCCGAGCGGCCGGCCGCAGCGGAAAAGCCGGAAAAACAGGAAAAGATCGAGAAGCCCGAAAAGAAGATACGTTACGAGGGCAATAAGGAAATCTGCATAGAAGTCTGCGGCGTAGACGAGGAGGACGAAAAAGTTTTCCGCCCGGGACCTTCCCGCAAGGAGCGCAGCCGCAGGAACAAACAGAAGAGAAATGAGAAAAAAGCGACGCCTGACAGCGGCGCGGATATGACGGAAACTCTCAGCCTTTCGGAAAGGCCCGCCGATTTGGTGGAAGATCCGGACAATCCGGCAAAGACCTTTTTGGAGAGCGTAGCCAAAGAGATGGGAATAGACATAAACGTAAAGGTAAGCAAAAACGCCGAGTGCGTCTACGCCGAGATCGACGGGCCCGACACCGGAACCGTAATAGGCAAGAGGGGCGCGACCCTGGATGCCATACAGTATCTCGCAAGCCTTGTCGTCAACAAGGAAAAGCCCGGTTACACGAGAGTTATAGTGGACGCCGAAAACTACCGGGGAAAGCGCGAAAGAACGCTCGAAAAGCTGGCATACAGACTTGCGGATAAGGCTGTCAAAACCGGAAAAACCGTGCGCCTGGAGCCCATGAATCCCTACGAGAGAAAGGTTATACACACGGCCCTTCAGAAGAGACCGGAGGTAAGCACCAGAAGCGAAGGAGAAGAACCCTACAGGAGGGTCATAATAGAAGCTCTGAAATAAGTGCTCGAGGGGCCTGACGGCCCCTTTTTGGTATTATGAAAACGACGATTGCGGCAATTTCAACTGCATACGGAGAAAGCGGGATAGGCGTAATAAGACTTTCCGGCCCCGAGGCGAAGTCCATACTTTCGCTTGTGTTTAAGCCGTCCTCAAAGAGGGGCGACGGAGAATTCGAATTTGAGCCTCGTTATATGTACCACGGCTACGTTACGGACCCGCAGAACGGAAAGCGTATGGACGAGGCGCTCGCCGTCTTTATGGAAGCGCCCCGCAGCTACACGGGCGAAGACGTTGCGGAGATACAGTGTCACGGAAGCCTGATTGCTCTGCGCGAGGTTTTGGAGCTCTGCCTGCGCTGCGGCGCCGAGCCGGCGGCAAGAGGCGAGTTTACGAAGAGGGCTTTTCTCAACGGGCCCCTGGATCTTTCTCAGGCCGAGGCTGTGATAGACTTGGTTAAAGCTCGCAGCTCCGCCGCATATTCCGCCGCCTTAAAACAGGCTTCGGGCAGTCTTTCGCACAGGGTGGAGGGGCTGAGAAACGAGCTGAAAGAACTTCTCGTATTCATAACGGCCGAGCTTGAATACCCGGACGAAGACCTGGAGGAAATAAACCGAGGAAAGCTTAAAGACAGTCTATCGGCGATAAACGATGAACTTAAGAAGCTCATAGATACGGCCGACGAAGGACGCATAGTAAGAGAGGGTCTGGGGGTCGCCATTGTCGGCCGTCCCAACGTGGGAAAATCCTCTCTTATGAACTGCTTTTTAAGGGCGGACAGAAGCATAGTGAGCCATGTTCCGGGAACTACCAGAGACACGGTTGAAGAGCAGGCCTCCATACGCGGAATAAGCATGTGCTTTACCGATACGGCCGGCATACGCGAGACGGAAGATTTTGTGGAAAGCCTCGGAATAGAGCGCAGCAAGCAGGCCTTCGACAGGGCCGATCTGATACTGCTCGTAATAGACAGCAGCTGCCCTCTGCAGGAAGAAGACAGAGAACTGCTGCGCATGATAGAGGGGCGGCCCGCCATAGTGGTTCTGAATAAAGAAGACCTGAATGTGGTCGTCACCCCGGAGGAACTGCCCCCGGGAACAAAGAGCATAAGGACTTCTCTTTCCGAAGGCAGCGGCTTTACTGAACTGGAAGATGCCATAGAGGACTTTGTGAGCGGGGGAAGGCTCAGAAGAGAAGAGGACGTGCTGGTCACCAACGCCAGACACCTTAGGCTGCTTAGGCTTGCCGTCGCGGAAATAGAGCAGGCTCTTTCTATACTTAAAAACGATGAAGCCTTGGATTTCATTGAGTTTAACTTAAGTTCCGCCTTCGGTTTCCTGGGGGAGATAAGCGGCACCGGCACGAGCGACGAGGTTATAAACGAGATTTTCGAAAGGTTCTGTCTCGGTAAATAGAATGGAAATTAAGAGACTTGGTAAATACGATATCGTGGTTATAGGCGCGGGTTACGCCGGCTGCGAGGCGGCTCTGGCCGCTGCGAGGCTGGGTAAAAAGACCCTGGTGCTTTCCATGAATCTGGAATCCGTCGCCAATATGTTCTGCAATCCCGCGATAGGAGGAACGGGCAAAGGTCACCTCGTAAGGGAGATAGACGCCCTGGGCGGCCAGATGGGGCTTGCGATAGACAAGACCTTTATTCAGAGCCGCATGCTGAACACAGCCAAGGGCCCGGCGGTGCATTCGCTGAGAGCTCAGGCGGACAAGGTCAGATACCACGAAGAGATGAAGCGCGTTCTGGAAAGCACGCCCAATCTTTTATTGAGGCAGGGCGAGGCCGTGGATATAGACTGCGACGAAAACAAACGGGTGAAGGGGGTGCTGCTGCGCACAGGAGCCTATTTTGAGGCGGACGCCGTAATCATCGCAACAGGGACCTTCCTGGGCGGGAAGATATTCATAGGCGACAGCGTCATCGAAAGCGGCCCGAACGGGCTTTCTCCTTCCGTGCTGTTTGCGGATAATCTTAAAAAAAGGGGAATAATGCTCAGGCGCTTTAAGACAGGTACGCCCGCAAGGGCTCTTTCTTCTTCCCTTGATTATTCCAAGATGGAGGTTCAGCCCCCGGATGAGCGGGTGGTTCCCTTTTCCTTTATGAACGACGAACTTCAGAAAGAGCAGGTGGACTGCCATCTCACCTATACAAACGAAAAGACCCACGAGATAATAAGGGCGAATTTCAGCCGCTCGGCGCTTTTCGGGGGGCAGATAGAAGGCGTGGGAGCAAGGTATTGCCCCTCCATAGAAGACAAGGTCTACCGCTTCGCGGACAAGGCGCGTCACCAGCTTTTTGTGGAGCCGGAGGGGATATCCACGGAGGAGATGTACCTTCAGGGCATGTCGTCGAGCCTGCCGGAGGACGTTCAGACCGCCTTCTACAAAACCATTCCGGGTCTGGAGAACATAGAGATTGTGAGGCCCGCATACGCGATAGAATACGAGTGCATAGAGCCGTCGGAGCTTAAGCTGAGCCTGGAGCACCGGAGCTTTCCGGGGCTTTTCTGTGCCGGGCAGTTCAACGGCAGTTCCGGCTACGAGGAGGCGGCGGCCCAGGGAATAATGGCCGGAATAAACGCTTCTCGCATGCTGGACGGCAAGGAGCCTTTTATTTTGGATCGTTCCGAAGCCTACATAGGCGTCCTGATAGACGATCTGGTGACCAAGGGGACGGACGAGCCCTACCGGATAATGACGTCGAGGGCGGAGTACCGCCTGGTGCTGCGTCAGGACAACGCGGATCTGCGGCTTACCCAGAAAGCCTACGATATAGGTCTTGCGAGTGAAGAGCGTTATGAGCGTTTCCTCCGGGCAAAGAGGCAGATGGAAGAGGAGCTTTTACGGCTTAAGCGCACATCTCCGCCGCTGTCCGATGTAAACGATTTTCTCAACTCTTTGGACATGCCGCCTTTGGAAAACCGCATCAGCATGGCGGAGCTTTTGAAGAGGCCGGGACTCTCTTACGCCCTGCTTGCCTCCATAGATCCGGGCAGACCGCGTCTTCCCGCCCACGTTACGGACAAGGTGGAGGTCGAGATTAAATATGCGGGCTACATAGAAAAGCAAAAGATTCAGATAGAGGAGTTTAAGCGTCTTGAAAGCATGCCCATACCGGAAGACACGGACTTTCTTTCCATGGACGGACTGCGCATAGAGGCGAGGCAAAAACTGGATAGAATCAGACCTCTCTCGGTAGGACAGGCCGCCAGAATATCCGGTGTTTCTCCCGCCGATATAGACGTGCTGACCCTGCAGCTGCACAGGAAAAGTGTGCAGCGCGCAGAGATTGAATCTCCGCAAGAGCAGGCGTAGAGCGATTCGGGAAGCGCGAAAGGCCGATTGCCCGCGTTTACGATTCCTCGAAGAAGACGGAAGATTCAAGGAAGCGTGGAGTTTAAAAATATCGGTACTTTGTCGCAGAGATGATTTTGGCAAATTGTAATTTGTTGCGCCTGAACTTAAGCAGCCCCCTGATGTCAAGCAAATACCGCACACAGAGAAGCTTGATTTCACGGGGTTTTTTGAATGTAAAAACAGCCAAAAACAGTGTTTTATCTTCACTCTCTCCTCCAGGGAGTATGTCATAATAATGCTAAAGGGGAAAATGCAGCAAACAGGGTTTCAGAGCTTCCGCAAAGCATGAAATTCAAAAATTGCCGTGTTGCTACACAAACCGAAATCTAAACCTCAACTTTTTGGCAATAGAGTCGTGTATTTTTTGGCAGAGCCACGTACTATTTTTTGCTATTGAAACTGTTGATTTTTTGGCAGTGTGATACTATAATATACTCACAAGGTCAATATATTATGAGGTGGCGTAATGAATATTTTAAACTATAGGAAAAGATTAATTGAATCTCAAATCAAAAAAAAGATGTCTTATAGTGGCGGAATAATTATTGAAGGAGCAAAATGGGTTGGAAAATCCACGACGGCCGGCATTTTTTCTAATACAT
>Ga0116183_1003861_pt1 | contig 14975 bp, 11 predicted proteins | sample AD_UKC078_MetaG_FD_89753 | JGI IMG/M metagenome (GOLD analysis project Ga0116183, IMG submission 89753) | Active sludge microbial communities of municipal wastewater-treating anaerobic digesters from USA - AD_UKC078_MetaG | ecosystem: Engineered > Bioreactor > Anaerobic > Digestate | place: USA... | reverse complement strand
TTTTTTGGAAGCTTTTTGGTAACGTTGAGCGATACTTTTGAAATATTCCAGTTTCGATTTCGGGCTCATACAACCTCCTATGGTTTGGGTAAGGTTTAATATGAGTCAACGATTCGGCCAATGATCGCTCTATGGTAAGATTTAATATGAGTCAACTCGGCTTATTTGAGGTCATTTGCTTTTTCAGAAAGTGCCTGTTAGACTTTGGTCTCCCGCGGCGTTGGGTTAGTGTTGGTCAAAGGCGGTCAATTATTCGGGATCGTGGGTTTAAATCCTGCCCTGCTACCAGTCGTTAAAGAGCCGTTGGGGTTTTTCCGGCGGCGCTTTCTTGCTTCCGAAAGTGAACGGGAAGCGCGTCCTAAATTAGCGTAAGAAAGAAGGATAAAGAAATGGAATACCGTTTTAACAAAAATCAGCCATCGCGTCTTTTACCGCTCGTCGCGGTTATTCTCTGGGCCGCGTTAATTTTCAGTCTTTCCTCAATCCCGGGCCTCCATTCGGGGCTTTCGAAGGATTTCCTGTTGAGGAAAATCGCCCACGTGACGGAATTTTTTATCCTCTCTTATCTTCTTTACCGGGCGTTCGCGACCTCATTTTCCCTTAAAAAAGGACTGCTCTTTTTCTGTGTCGGGGGGTTATGCCTCCTCTACGCCATCTCGGACGAACTGCATCAGTCCTTCGTCCCGACCCGTAGCCCGGCTTTTATTGACGTGATGATTGATTCCCTCGGCTTTTTCGCTTTTCTGGCCTATTTTGGCTCCTCCCGGACCAGGAAAACAGTCGTCGCGTGCGCTTTTTGTTTTTTATTGATATGCCCCACCATCGCGACCAGCGGTGAAAAATGCGCCGCCTGCGACAGGGCCCGGGCGACCGCGTCCCTCCCGGTCACGATTGAAAAGCTCCCTGAGCCCGCGTCAGAACCGGAGCCTGGAAATTCCGACAAGTTGCTCCCTCATGCGGAGTTATAATCGAATTTCTCAAATTTTAAGCGCCTGGCTCCCGGTCATCCTGTGGGCCGGACTGATTTTCACGCTTTCGGGAATCCCCCATCTTTCCTCGGGATGGCGTTACGATTTTTTACTCAGAAAGATCGCCCACGTCACGGAATATTTCATTCTTACCCTCCTGACCTATCGGGGGTTGAAGCTTTCTTGGAACACAGGCCCCACGCCACTAAATCTCGCGACGATTGCCTTCGTGCTTATCTACGCCCTGCTGGATGAAATTCACCAGTCCTTTGTCCCTGGCCGGGCGGGGACCTGGCAAGACGTTCTGTTTGACGCCTCGGGCATCATCATATTTTTTCTTCTGTCAAAGATCTGGCGAGGAAAAATCCCCTCGTCAGAGGCCGATAATCCATGTCCCCCTCCCGAAGACCCAGACGGGAAATAGCTAAAAGACCGGAAATCTCCAAAGCTTTTCGTGCCAAATTCATGCCGATAAGGTAGAATTTGGCTATGGAAATCAAAGAGCATTATTCTCTGAAAGAACACCACACGTTCAAAATCCCCGTGCAGGCGCGTTATTTCGCCGAGGCGCGTACCGCGGACGAAATCCTTGAGCTCTCGCGGCATCCCGCCTTCCGTAGTCAGGAAAAGCTTGTTTTGGGGAGTGGAAGTAACGTCTTTTTCACGAAAAATTTTGAAGGTTTGGTTATCAAGATCGCCATCCCCGGGATCGAAATCACAAAACGGCAGGACGGGTACGCTATCATCCGCGCGGGCGCCGGGGTCAACTGGCAAGAACTCGTGGACTGGTCCCTTCAGCAAAACTTCGCGGGCCTCGAAAATCTTTCCATGATCCCCGGGACCGTCGGGGCTTCCCCGATACAAAACATAGGCGCCTACGGGATCGAGCTGAAGGACGTATGCGAGGGACTTGAGGCTATGGACCTCGAAAGCGGCGAAATCCGCGAATTTACCGCTGAAGAATGCCGGTTTGGCTACCGGAACAGCATTTTTAAAAACGAGCTCAGGGGGCGGTATACCATCCTCGCCGTGTCCCTGAAAGTATCCGATCTCTCGGCTCCCGGCGTCACTTATCGGCCCACTGCCAGTTATGGTGACCTGAAAACAAAACTGGAGGCGATGGACCCCAAAACGCTTTCTCCCCGCTTGGTCAGTGAAACCGTTTCAGAAATCCGGCGGACGAAACTTCCCAACTCCACCCTGCTCGGAAACGCGGGAAGTTTTTTTAAAAATCCCGTCCTGGCGGAAGAAAGGGCCAAACAGCTCATCAAGGAACACCCCCAGGTCCCCTGGTTCAAAGATTCCCAGGGAATTAAAATTTCCGCCGGATGGCTTATCGAACAATGCGGCTGGAAAGGAAAACGGGTGGGAAATACCGGCTGTTACGAAAAACAGGCCCTTGTGATCGTCAATTACGGCGCGGCGACGGCCAAGGAAATTCTCGCTTTCGCCTATAACGTGCAAAGTTCCGTCAGGGAAACCTTCGGGATCGAACTCGCGCCCGAGGTAAACATTATCTAGACCGCTTCTTCCCGGGCGCCTTCCTTTTGCCCTTCCGTGGGTTCTCTTTTTCCGTCTTGTCCGATTCGAGTTTGCGGATTTCGTCACGATAGCGGGCGGCCTTGTCAAACTCGAGGGCGCGGGCGGCCGCCTCCATTCTCGTTTTGAGAAACGCGAGATAGTTTTTCGTTTGATATTCGGACTTTGATTCGTGGACCACGTCATGAACAAACTCTTCGGCCTTTTTCCAGCGTTCAATTCCTTCACGGATTTCCTTTATGATACCCGTCGGCGTAATGCCGTTCGCCCGGTTATATTCCTCTTGGACTTTCCGCCGACGCGCGGTTTCGTCAATGGCCCGCCGCATGGAATCCGTCACCTTTTCGGCGTACATGATCACCCTGCCGTTCGCATGCCGCGCCGCCCGGCCCGCGATCTGGATCAGTGAAACGTCGCTTCTCAAAAATCCCTCTTTATCGGCATCAAGCACCGCCACCAAAGAAACCTCGGGCAAATCCAGACCTTCCCGGAGAAGATTGACCCCGATGACGCAGTCATATTTTTTAAGCCGCAGGTCGCGCAAGATTTCGACCCGCTCAAAGGCGTCAAATTCGGAGTGAATATAGCTCACCTTAATCCCAAGGTCCTTGAGATAGCGGCTTAAATCCTCGGCCATTTTTTTCGTGATGGTCGTGACAAGCGTCCGCTCGCTTTTTTTCGCCCGAATCCTGATCTCTCCGATTAAATCGTCAATCTGGCCCCGCGTCCCGCGAACTTCAATCACCGGGTCCATCAACCCGGTGGGACGGATGACCTGTTCGACCACTTCGGGGCAACGCCCCATCTCGTAAGGCCCGGGAGTGGCCGACACGTAAAGACATTGTTTGATCTTATTTTCAAATTCGGGGAATTTGAGCGGCCGATTGTCCAGCGCCGAGGGAAGGCGGAAGCCGTGATCGACCAAAACTTTTTTTCGAGACGCGTCTCCGTTATACATTCCGCGGATTTGGGGAATGCTCTGGTGGGATTCATCAATGATCACCAGAAAATCGTCCGGAAAATAATCAATCAACGAATAAGGCGTGGAGCCCGGAGCGCGCCCCGAAAGGTGGCGCGAATAATTTTCAACTCCTCCACAGTAGCCAACCTCCTTGAGCATTTCCAGATCGTACAGAGTTCGAGACTCAAGCCGTTTCGCCTCAAGATCCTTTCCCTCCCCTGTCAGTTTTCTCACCTGGGCCTTCATTTCCTGTTCAATGGACACGAGGGCGCTTTCAAGCCGCTCCGTGGGCGTCACGAAGTGCTTGGCCGGATAAACCGCGAGTTTGTCAATTTCCCGGATCGCCGCGAATTTGACGGGGTCCAGTAGCGTGATTCTCTCGATCGCTTCCGTGCCAAAATCAATCCGGTACGGATTTTCCCCGTACGATGGGAAAAGATCGACCCTTCCGCCGCGCACCCGGAACGACCCGCGTTTCAATTCGGTGTCCACGCGCTCATACTGGAGTCCAATCAGCCCGGAAAGGAACTTGTCGCGTTCGGCCAGCTCCCCCTTGGCAATCGTGATAAGCAGGCCTTGCCAGTCCTCCGGAGCTCCAAGCCCGTAGATGCAGGACACGCTTGAGACAATGACGCAATCTTTGCGGGAAAGAAGAGAGCTCGTGGCCGAAAGACGCAGGCGGTCAAGGTCGTCATTAATCGAAGCGTCTTTCTCGATATAGGTGTCCGTGTGAGGGATGTAGGCTTCAGGCTGGTAATAATCGTAGTAGGAGACAAAATACTCGACCGCGTTTTCGGGGAAAAAATCTTTCAGTTCGGAATAAAGCTGGGCGGCCAGTGTTTTGTTATGCGAGATGACAAGCGTCGGTTTCCCGAGTTTCGCGATAATCTGCGCCATCGTGAACGTTTTTCCGGAACCGGTCACGCCCATCAGCACCTGTTCCCGCTTTCCCGCCTGGAATCCCTTCACCAGCTTTTCGATCGCCTGCGGCTGGTCGCCCTTCGGGGTCATGGCTGATATCAATTTGAAATGATTCATATTTCACCCTAAACCCGATTTGCCGCGGTCCGGAGGGAACGGCAAAACACCGTGTTAATCAACTAAAAGGGAGAAATCAACAGCTTCGACGGAGTGCGTGAGGGAACCGACCGAAATCGAATCAACGCCGGCCATGGCGTATTGACGGACATTATCGAGGGTGATTCCACCCGAAGCTTCGAGAAAAATTTTGCGGGTTTCCCTGCGAACGATTTCAACCGATTTTTTCGCCTCTCTCGGGGTAAAGTTATCAAGCAGAATCACCTGGGGTTTCAGCTGAATCGCCTCCCAAAGCTCCCCGAGACTGCGAACCTCTATCTCGAACTGCCCGGGACAGTTTCGGAGTTTTTTGAGAGATCCGTGAATCCGGTGGTTCTCTTTCACGAAAATATATTCATCAAGCCCTTGCCGGTGATTTCGCGCGCCCCCCACCTGCACCGCGACCTTTTCCAGTTCCCGCCAACCCGGCGTGGTTTTTCGCGTATCAAGAATGACGACGGGATACTTTTTGACCTTGTCGACAAAAAGCCGGGTTTTGGTCGAGATGCCCGAAAGATGACTGATGAAATTCACCATCGTTCGCTCCACTTTCAAAATGGAACGAATGTTCCCGCGCATCTTGAACACGACCATTCCGGGTCGGAACCTGTCCCCATTCCGGACTTTGAATTCCAACTTCACGGCAGGGTCAGCGATTCTAAAAAGCTCCCTCACAAGCCTCTGTCCGCAAAAAATCCCCTTTTCTTTGGCGATCACGCGGGCGCTCCCCCGGGCGTTGGCGGGGATAAGCAAGTTGGATGTCACGTCCCCCCGGCCGATATCTTCCCGGAGCGCTTCCCGCAGAAAATTCAAAGTCCGCCTTGAAACCGGCAGGGAATGGCCATGGATCCCGCGATCGGCGCGTGAGGCCTTAGTCGAGACCGGCAAGTTGTGCTTGGTAGGATACGAGAAGTTTTTTCGCATTTTCCAGTTTCTCTTTTTCTTTCTCCAGGACATCAGCGGGAGCTTTCTCCGCAAAGTTGGGGTTGGCAAGTTTTTTCTGGATGGAGGCAAGCCAGGTTTCGGCCTCCGCCATTTTTTTTCGAATTCGTTTTTTCTCCATTTCAAGGTCAAGAAGTCCTTCAACCGAAATAAAGACGTCAAAATCCGCGAACGTATTGGCGACCATCGCTCCGGTTTTCTCGAATTTGTCGACTAACTCAAGACTGTCAAGTCTGGCCAGTGTCTTGACTTCCCGCTCAAACTCCCGGAACGTTTCCATGACCGATTTTTCCTTGCAAGCAATGATGGCTTTGAGTTTGGTCGCCGGAGGAATTTGAAAACGCGCCCGAAGATCGCGAATCCCGCTTACGGCATTCTGTAAAAGGCACACCGCCTTTTGGGCTTCGGTATCATGAAACCGGCCTTCCGCCTCACGCGGCCACTCAGCGAGCATGATGCTCTCCGGCCCGCAGCTCGTTACTTTCGCGTTAAACTTCTGCCAGATTTCTTCCGTCATGAACGGCATAAAAGGATGGAGAAGACGAAGCATTCTTTCGCATACAAAGAAAAGCACTTTTTGCGTCTCGGTTTTAAGGGCGATGTCCCGCCCTTGCGTCATCGGCTTCGCGAGCTCGATGTACCAGTCGCAAAAATCATCCCATACAAAATGATAAAGCTCGCTCGCCACCTGGGAGAGTCCGAACTCCGAAAGGTATTTTTCAATTTCCGCTGTCTTTCCCTCAAGCCGGGAAAGGATCCAGCGGCTGGGTAGTGATAATTTCATTTCCCTAAACTGATCCGGATCGGTGGACGCGTCTTTCATGTCCTCCAGCTGGATCAGGACGAACCGGCAGGCGTTCCAGACTTTGGTGGTAAAATTACGCCCGACTTCGAATTTTTCGCGGGAAAGATAGACGTCCTGGGCGGAAAGCATGATCATGCTGTACCGCAGGGCGTCAGCCCCCATTTCCTCAATGACTTCAAGCGGGTCGATCGAATTTCCAAGAGACTTGGACATTTTGAGACCGTTGGCGGCACGCACTGTTCCGTGGATGTTGATTCGCCGGAACGGCACTTCCCCCATGAATTCAAGACCGGCCATAATCATACGGGCGACCCAAAAAAAGATGATCTCCGGGGCCGTAACAAGGTCCGACGTCGGATAGAATTTCTTCAGGTCTTCGGTCTTTTCGGGCCAGCCCAGAGTCGAGAACGGCCAAAGCCAGCTCGAAAACCAGGTATCAAGAACATCGGGATCCTGTTTGAGTTCCGTGCTTCCACAAGTGGGACACTTGGACGGTTTTTCGCGGGAAACAATCACGCCTGGTTCCTGACGCACAACGCGCGCCGCGTGACTTTCCTGTGGCCCGTGGCTTTGTGACCTTTCGGCGCAACACGCGCAGTGCCAAGCCGGAATCTGATGCCCCCACCAGATCTGGCGGGAAATGCACCAATCGCGGATATTTTTCAGCCAGTTCGTATAAACCTTGGTCCAGCGATCCGGATAAAAAACCGTCTTCCCTTCTTCATGGGCCTTAAGCGCTTTTTCCGCGAGCGGCCGCATCTTCACAAACCACTGTTTGGAAAGATAAGGTTCCACCACCGTATCACAGCGGTAACAATGGCCAACGGCGTGAAGATGGGTATCGCGCTTGATAAAAAGCCCAAGAGTTTCAAGATCATGGATCACTTTTTTCCGGGCCTCAAAACGGTCCATCCCCTCGTAAACACCCCCGTTTTCATTGATCTTCCCGTCCGGGGTCATGACGTTAATCTGTTCCAGCTGATGACGAAGCCCCATCGCGAAATCGTTAGGATCGTGCGCCGGCGTCACCTTGACGATCCCGGTCCCGAATTCCGGATCAACAAAATCGTCCGCGATGACGGGAATTTCCCGGTCGAGCAGGGGTAAAAGGATTTTCGCTCCGACTAAATGCTGGTAACGGGGGTCCTTGGGGTGGACCGCGACCGCCGTATCTCCCAACATGGTTTCAGGGCGGGTCGTGGCAACCACCACGTGATCTTCTCCCATTTTTTCAAAGGGGCCCTGTTTGCCAACCAGAGGATACTTGATGTGGTAAAGGCCGCCCTGCAAATCCTTGTGGGCCGCTTCTTCATCGGACAACGCGGTCTGACAGCGAGGGCACCAGTTGATAATGTAATTTCCCCGGTAAATGAGACCGCGCTCATAGAGCGTCACAAACGCTTCACGCACGGCCTGGGACAAACCCTCATCCATCGTAAAGCGCTCGCGTGTCCAGTCGCAAGAGGCCCCGAGACGGCGAAGCTGCCTCGTAATCGTATGGCCGTGTTCCTGTTTCCATTTCCAGACTTCTTCAAGAAATTTTTCGCGGCCAAGATCCCAGCGAGTCTTTTTTTCTTTGGCGAGTTTTTTCTCTACAACATTCTGGGTCGCGATTCCCGCGTGGTCCACGCCCGGGACCCATAAGACGTCCTTGCCTTTCATGCGGTTCCAGCGCGTGAGAATGTCCTGTATCGTATTGTTCAGGGCGTGGCCCATATGGAGGATGCCGGTTACGTTCGGGGGAGGAATAACGATGACATACGCGTCACGGGCCGTCATGTCCGTGTCCCGATCACTCCGGGGCCTGAAATACCCTTTCTCTTCCCAGAGACGGTACCACTTCGCTTCAACTTCCTTTGAGTTATATTGTTTGTCTAGATTCATATCAGTATGCCGTGCGAGGCAAAGGATGGGGCGTCAAGGCTTTTGCTCCTCGCGCCCTATGCCTTCACGCCGCACTATCCCTTGTACAATTTATATTCGATCGCCTCAACCAGCGCCTTCCAGCTGGCTTCGATAATGTTTTCGTGAACACCCACCGTGACCCAGGACTTTACCTTGTCCTGAAACTCAATGAAAACCCGGACTTTCGCCGCGGTCCCGGCTTCAGAGTTCACCACCCGCACTTTATAGTCCGTTAAATGAATTTCATCGATCGCGGGATACGCTTTACGCAACGCCTTGCGCAAGGCGGAATCAAGCGCGTTCACTGGCCCGTCGCCTTCCGCGGATTCAAAATGCTGTTCCCCCTTCGCCGTCAGTTTGACGTCAGCGACCGAGCGAGGGTTGTTATCGCCGATGGCCTCCGTCCGCACGGAAACGGACCCAATCTTGAAAAAGGGCTTCACGTTCCCAAGCAACCGCTGGACCAACAGTTCAAAACTCGCTTCCGCGGCCTCAAACTGGTAGCCTTCGTACTCAAGACGCTGAATTTCGGTCAGAATTTTTTTCGATTCCGGGGAATCTTTCTGAAAATGCAGTTCAAGCTCCCGGGCCTTGATCATAATATTCGTCTTGCCCCCGAGTTCAGACACCAGAAAACGCCGGTAGTTCCCGACAGCTTTCGGCTCAATATGCTCATAAGTTCTGGCGTTCTTTGTCATCGCGTTAATGTGAACTCCGCCCTTGTGAGCGAACGCCGAGCGGCCCGTGAACGGCTGGTTGTTCATGAGCGGCATATTGCAAATTCCCGCCACATAATTGGCCAGGGACGTCAGTTCTTTCATTTTAGACGGAGAGAAACACTGGATTCCCATCTTGAGCTGAAGATTCGGGATAATGCTCACGAGATTCGCGTTTCCGCATCGCTCCCCGAATCCATTAATGGTCCCCTGGACAAGGGCGCAACCTTCCCCCACGGCCTGGATCGAGTTGGCCACGGCAAGTTCTGAGTCGTTATGGCAATGGATCCCGAGCGGGGTTTTAACCGCCCGCTTGACGCGAAGGATCGCGCGACGAATTTCGTGGGGAAGCGTGCCGCCGTTCGTATCGCAGAGTGAAAGGTTGTCGGCGCCCGCCTTCGCGGCCTGCTGAAGCGACTTAATCGCGTAATCGGGATTGGCCTTGAATCCGTCAAAAAAATGCTCCGCGTCGTAGATAACCTCGATTTTTTTATCCTTCAGGTAAGCCACGGTCTCATAAATCATCAGAAGATTTTCTTTAAGCGACACCTTGAGAACATCCCTCACGTGCATATTCCAGGATTTTCCAAAAATCGTGACGGTTTTTGTTCCCGCGTCGAGCAGGGCCTTGAGCTGGGGGTCGTCCTTGACCTTTACATGAGGCCTCCGCGTGGAGCCAAAGGCCGCGACCCTGGCGTGTCGAAGGCCCGCTTTTTTGATCGCGCGGAAAAATTCCATGTCTTTCGGATTGGATCCCGGCCACCCCCCTTCGAGGTAGTGCATCCCGAACCGGTCAAGCCGCTTCGCGATCATCAGCTTGTCGCGTAAAGACAGACTAATCCCTTCCATTTGGGATCCGTCTCTCAAAGTCGTATCGTAAAACAGGATTTTTTTCTTCTTCATTCAATCTTCTCCGGTCTGGCTTTCGCCGAACTCAGGCAAGGCCGTTTATTTCTTCCCCAACCCGAACGCCTTATGGATGGCGCGTGCCGCGACTTTCCCCTTGTCTCCGGCCACCACAACGGAAATCTTGATCTCGGAAGTTGAGATCATGTCGATGTTGACCTTGTGCTTCGCGAGAGTCGAGAACATTTTGGACGCGACGCCAGAATGGGAACGCATCCCGATCCCGACGATGCTGACCTTCGCGATGTTTTCATCGCAGACGATGTCCTTGATACCAAGCTTCCGGGCGTTGTCCTGAACCACCTTGATGGCCTTCGCGAGCTCGTTTTTGTACACGGTAAATGAAATGTCCGTGGAGTTCGTCTGGGTCTTGTTCTGAATAATCATGTCCACGTTCACGTTCGCGTCCGCGAGAGCCTGAAAAATTTTCGCGGCAACCCCGGGGCGGTCCGGCACCCGAAACAGGGTAATCTTGGCTTCATCTTCGGCTAACGCGACACCGCTAACGACCACTTCTTCCATTTTTTTCGTCTCCTTCGTGATGAGAGTTCCTCGAATGTTTTTATGAGAATTACACACCCAGATGGGCATGTTGAATTTTTTACCGACTTCAACCGCCCGCGAGTGCACGACTTTGGCGCCGAGAGACGCGAGCTCCAAAATTTCATCGTAGGTGATTTGATCTATTTTTTTCGCGTCGGCGATCACGCGCGGATCAGACGTAAAAATGCCGTCCACGTCCGTGTAAATTTCGCAACAACTTGCCCGCAACGCCGCCGCGAGCGCCACCGCCGTCAAGTCCGAGCCTCCGCGCCCCAAAGTCGTGATTTCCCCGTCCCGCGTCTTCCCCTGGAAACCCGCCACGATCACGATCTTTCCCGCCTCAAGGGCCTTCCTGATTCGCCCAGGACTGATATTCTGGATGTGGGCCTTGCTGTGAAACGCGTCCGTAATAATCCCCACCTGCGGACCGGTAAATGATACCGCCTTATGCCCAAGCTTATGGATGGCCATCGCCAGAAGCGAGATCGAAACCTGCTCGCCGGTCGCCAGCAGCATGTCTCTTTCACGGTCTTCGGGGTTTTTATTGATCTGCTCCGCGAGCTTGATCAGGTCGTCGGTCATGTCTCCCATCGCCGACACGACCACCACGACCTTATGCCCGGCCTTTTTGGTCAGAATCACCCGCCTGGCGACACGCATGATTTTTTCGGAATTAGCGACTGAAGAACCTCCGTACTTTTGTACAATTAACGCCATTTTTTCCTCTCTGAATTTGATGTCTCTTTGATCCGGAAATATTTCGGGATGCTACACGCGATTTTTCGTGGTTCCTGGGCGGCGTCACACGTTACGTAACTTTTGTTATGAAGAAGGGCATGAGTTCCGTGTTCTTCGTAATTTTGAGATCGGAAGTTTTGGACGTCACTTCCGAAAAACGCTCCACTCCGTCGGCCATAATGTTTTTTCCGAACACGGTAAACGGGACACTATCGCGGACCGCCGTCCTCATCTTCCAGAGGGTCGCGTGACAAGGGGTGATGAGAAGACGCGCCTCTTTTTGCCTCTCAAAATATTTCCGGATTTTGGAAAATACGAAAGAATCAATCCTTTCGATGGCGAAGATCTTGGATTTAAGATCGCCGGCACGGGAGGCCTCATCGGGCTGATGGAGATGAATGCAGACAAAATCTTTTTCTTCCAGCGCGTCGAGAGCTATTTTAGAAATTCTGTCATAAAAAACAGAAGGGTCTTCATTCTCTTCCTTGACTTCCATGACCGTCAAACCCGCCACGCGGCCAAGCCCCTTGGCATATTCCCGGACGGCAACCATGGCGCCACCCGTCAGATCATAAAGTTCTCGCAAAGGTTTCAGGGCCGGCTTTTTCCCCTGTCCCCAAAGCCAGATCATGTTGGCCGGATTTTCGCCAAGATCCACGCGAACCTGGTTGATCTCGTGATCCTGGAGAAGCAACCTCGCGTCAAACATCAATTTCTTGAGCAATTCTTCTCCGGCCCCATTCGGAAGCACGTCTTCAATCTTTTGGCCCTCCACGTCTTCGGGGGGATTTGTCTTCGCGGAAAGGGCCTCAAAGCCGTGAGCGTCCTTGATCACCGCGATGTGGCGATGCGCGGTCCCCGCAAAAAAACGGACAAAATCGCTGGATATTTTTTTATTGAGAAAATTAATGAGCGCCCTGGATTCCTTGGTCGAAATACTTCCCGCGGTTGAATCAGCCAACAAGCCGGACGCCTCGGTAATAAAGTTCATGCAAAAAGCGACTTCGCGATCATCCAGGGTCAACTCCAGATTGGCCGCCTCTAACGCTCCCCGGCCGGTGTAAAGATTGCCCCCGTAGCCGAGCAGTCCAAAAAGGGACGCGTCGGGCGCGAGAGGCACGCGGTCCGGGAACACTTTGGCGTTACCGAGTTTCCCCGCTTTCGTAAAAAAGGAAAGGTGCGGGACTTTAGCGACCTCAAGCGGAGTTTTTCCGCCCAGTTCTTCCGCGGGATGATCCGCGGCGCCCGACACGCTCACCACGATGTATTTCATGAGTACACGACCTCCTTGACCGCGTCCAGATTGGCCTCTATCGTATCGACAGGATCGTCAAAACTCAAGGCGAAATCCGGATCCTTCAGCCCGGCGCCCGTCAACGTAATCACAAGGACTGTCCCTTCCTTGAAAAAATTCTGCTTTGCCAGTTTGATCACTCCGGCGACTCCCGCCGCCGATGCCGGCTCCGCGAAAACGCCTTCCTTCTCCGCGACAAACCGGTAAGCCTTCGTGATCTCCTCGTCCGTCACCGCGTCAATCAACCCGCCCGATTCGTCACGGGCCGCCACGGCAGTTTTCCAGCTCGCGGGATTTCCGATCCGGATCGCTGTCGCGATGGTCTCCGGATTTTTGACGGGATGTCCCAGCACGATGGGCGCGGATCCGGCCGCCTGAAACCCCAGCATTTTGGGAAGCGTTCCGGATTTCCCGGCTTTTTTATACTCCTGATACCCCTTCCAGTAGGCCGTGATATTACCGGCATTCCCGACGGGAATCGCGTGATAGGTCGGCGCGTCTCCGAGGTCATCCACGATCTCAAACGCGGCCGTCTTCTGACCTTCGATCCGGTATGGGTTCAGCGAGTTCACCAGCGTGATCTTCCCGTCGTTCGTTATCTCCTTTACAAGCTCCAGGGCCTGATCAAAATTCCCCTTGATCATGATCGTCTTTGCCCCGTAGCGGAAGGCCTGCACCAGTTTTCCTTTCGCGATTTTACCTTCCGGGATCAGGACAAAACATTTCAGGCCGCACCGGGTCGCGTACGCCGCCGCCGACGCGGACGTGTTCCCCGTCGACGCGCACATCACGGCCTTCGAGCCGGCCTCGACCACCTTCGAAATCGCCATCGTCATTCCCCGATCCTTGAAGGAACCCGTCGGGTTCAACCCTTCAAACTTGTAATAGATCCGGACATTTTTCAGGCCAAGCTCTTTGGAGAGCGCTTCAGCGAGAATCAGGGGGGTGTTCCCTTCATTCAATGAAACGATCGGGGTTTTTCCGTTCACAGGAAGGTATTCCTGGTAACGCTCGATAATTCCTATTCTTTTAGCAACCTTGGGGGACATACCACTCCTTCCACCGTTAATGATCCGCGCGTTCAGGCTCCCGCTTCTTCCATCCGTATGACCTGTGACGCGCCTTTCACGAAGGGCAACCGGTTGATCGAACGAATGGCCGCGCGGACATCTTTTTCCGGTGATTCGTGGGTCAGAAGAATGAGGGGGACCACTTTCCCCTCACTCCGTTCCCGCTGGATAACATCTGAAATGCTTACCTGGCAGGCCCCGAGAATTTTCGAAATCCGGGCGAGCACGCTCGGCTTATCAATGACATAAAACCGGAGATAGTAGCGCGAAAGAATCGAGGTAATGTTCTTTATGTCGATTCTGTTCCCGAGCGCGCGAATAACAGTTTTATCGTCCACGGGACCTTCGATATTGTTTTTGGCGATATCAAGAAGATCCGCGATCACCGCGCTCGCGGTAGGGTGAGGTCCCGCCCCCCGGCCGTAAAACATCACATCCCCAACCTCGTCTCCGCGAAGCAAGACCGCGTTAAACGACTGGTTGACGCTCGACAGAATATGGGATCTCGGAAGAAGCGTGGGCTGGACCCGCGCTTCCACGCCATTTTTTGTTTTTTTCGCGATCGCGAGCAATTTGATCACGTAACCAAATTCCTTGGCAAACGCGATGTCATCACTGGATATCCGGGTAATACCTTCCGAATAAATTTCGCTGAATTTCACGCGCCCCCCGAAGGCAAACCGCACCAGGATAGCGAGTTTGTGAGCGGCATCCACTCCTTCAATATCGAGCGTCGGGTTCGCTTCCGCGTACCCCTTCTTCTGGGCGTTCTTGAGGGCCTCGGAAAAACTCATGCCGGTTTCCGTCATCTGGGTCAAGATGTAGTTGGTCGTCCCGTTGATGATGGCGTAGACTGATTCGATCGTGTTTGCCACAAGCCCTTCCCGCAGGGCCTTGATGCAGGGGATGCCGCCACCGACACTCGCCTCAAAACGGACCCACCTGCGCGTATGGTGGGCCAACTCAAAAATCTCGTCGCCGTATTCGGCAAGCAACGCCTTGTTGGCAGTCACGACATGCTTGCCTTCCTTGAGGGCTTCCTTGATGATCGTCCGGGCGAAAGTCGTTCCGCCGATCAGCTCCACGATCACGTCGATTGAAGGATCGCGCACCACTTCGACCGCGTCCTGAGTCATCAGAGCCCGCGGGGGACGGACCTTGCGTTTGCGATTGGGATATTTCTCCGCGATTTTCGTAATCTCAAAGGAAACGCCCAGCTCCCGCTCAAACTGCCTCTTTTTCGAAGTCAGAATCTCATAAAGACCACTGCCGATTTGTCCGAGCCCAAGAAGTCCGATATGAATCTTCCTCATTTTTCCGTTTCCTTCAGGATCCTTAAGTTAAGACGTTGGAGGTAGTTAAGAAAATCGACGTAGTATATCGTAGCCTCCCTCAAAAATCAAACCTGCCCTGGGGCGGGGTGTATCCCTCCTCCCGCGGATGGAATTGGCCCCAAAAGCGTTTAAGCCGGCGGTTGTTCCAATGGCTGGAAAATAAAGAATAGCCCCGTG
>Ga0116183_1003841_pt1 | contig 15029 bp, 9 predicted proteins | sample AD_UKC078_MetaG_FD_89753 | JGI IMG/M metagenome (GOLD analysis project Ga0116183, IMG submission 89753) | Active sludge microbial communities of municipal wastewater-treating anaerobic digesters from USA - AD_UKC078_MetaG | ecosystem: Engineered > Bioreactor > Anaerobic > Digestate | place: USA... | reverse complement strand
GGGCATCGGCGGCGGCTCCAACGGCGCTGGCGGCACGGTCACGATTTCCGGCGGCTGGATCTTCGCCAGAGGCGGGTCCTACGGTGCGGGCATCGGCGGCGGCCAAAACGGCGATGGCGGCACAGTCACGATTTCCGGCGGCAGGGTCTCCGCCAGAGGTAATTACTACGGTGCGGGCATCGGCGGCGGGCGGAATGGCGATGGCGGCACAGTCGCGGTTTCCGGCGGCACAGTCTTCGCTCAGGGCGATGAAGGCGGCGCGGACATCGGGACGGGATCCGGCGGCACGGTCTCTGACTCAAACACTTTTACCGGCGGTTCAATCAAACTTGCAGCCTTTTCTATTGAACTCGCGCCTTCGAACGGCACGGCGCAGGTCGGCTGCGCGATCATGTCGGGCTTCAATCCCAACGCATCCGTCACGATCGAGGGACTTCCAAACTACGGTGTGAATGACATCGTCGCCGACGGCAATGGCACCATCTACCTGTGGCTCCCGGATGGCGACTACACCTTCACGGCCAACGGAAGCACCTGCACGACGAAGATCAAGGACGGTGTCGGGCCGACTGGTGTGACCGTCAACGGCGAGGAGGCCGCCTTCGGACCGGCAGACCCCGCCGCCGGATGGAACTACGATGCGGCAACCCATACCGTCTCGCTCACGAACGCGGGTCCCTTCACGCTTTCGGGCAAGAACGAGTTTGGCTTCGTGTGCGTCACCGTTCCGCAGGGCGTGGCGAACACCACGGTCACACTCTCGAACCTGACGCTCCGGGCGAAAAAGGGCGGCCAGTGCGTTTTCGCGCTGAAGACGGGCGCCAGTGTCTCGCTCGTTCTCGCGGGAGAGAATATCTTGGAATCGATGGATGACCGCGCGGGCGTCGAAGTGGCGGCGGGCGCGTCGCTCTCCATCACCAACGCGCCCGGCGACGACGCGGGTGCGCTGTTTGCGTATGGCGGCGATAGCGGCGCAGGCATCGGCAGCGGCTATAACGGCACGGGCGGCGCGGTGACCATCAACGGCGGCGCGGTGGCGGTGCGGGGCGGCTACTATGCGGCCGGCATCGGTGCTGGCTATGGCGGCACGGGCGGCGCGGTGACCGTCAACGGCGGTGTCGTGGTGGCGCAGGGAGGTTACTATTCGGCTGGCATCGGTGCTGGCTACGGCACGGCCGGTTCGCTGACGGTCAACGGCGGCGAGGTCATCGCCACCGGCAACTTCGGCGGCGCGGGCATCGGCAGTGGGCGGCACGGCACGAGCGGCGCGGTGACGATCACCGGCGGCACCGTGACGGCCGAAGGCGGCGGCTACGCCGCGGGCATCGGCGGCGGTGGCAGCTACGACGTCAACGGCGGCGCCGGCGGTATGGTGACGATCTCCGGCGGACAGGTGTGGGCGTATGGCAGCGCCTACGCCGCGGGCATCGGCGGCGGAGGCAGCGGTAGTTCCGGCGGTGCCGGCGGCGAGGTGACAGTTTCCGGCGGCACGGTCTTCGCTCAGGGCAACAGCGGCGGCGCGGACATCGGGCCTGGCCGCAATGGCGCGTCCTCCGGCACGAACGTCTTCACCGGCGGCTCGATCTGCCTTGCCGGCGCGTCCGCCTCCCCCGCGCCCTCGAATAACACGGCTCGTGTCGCCTGTGCGGTGGTGTCGGGCTTCGAGCCCGATGCGCCTGTCGTGATTGAGGGGCTTCCTTCGGGGTATGGCGTGAATGACATCTTCGCCGATGCCTACGGTTGCATCTACGTGTGGCTCCCCAACAATACCTATACTTTCACGGCGAACGAACGCGACTGCGTGGTAAAGATCCAAGGCGGCGTCGGCCCCACCGGCGTGACGGTCAACGGCGAAGAGGTTGCCTTCGGCCCGGCGGGAACCAGTGGATGGAGCTTCGATGGGGCAACCTGCACACTCTTGCTCTCGGGCGCGGGCCCCTTCACGTTGTCGGGCGCCAATGCGGTCGGCGGCGTGTGCGTCACCGTCCCGCACGGTGTCGCCAACACGGTGACGCTCTCGAACCTGACGCTGCGGACGACCGGAAACGGTCAGTGCGTTTTCGCGCTGGAGACGGGCGCCAACGTGTCGCTTTTCCTTGCAGGGACGAACGTGCTCGCCTCCGGTTCCAATCGTGCGGGCCTCGATGTTACAGCGGGGCGGACGCTCTTTGTCACCAACGCCCCCAGCGACGAAGCGGGCACGCTGTTTGCGTATGGCGGCAACGGCGGCGCGGGCATCGGCGGCGACTACAACGAATCCTGCGGCACGGTCATGCTTGCAGGCGGCACCGTGACGGCGACGAGCCTTACCACCGGCGACTATGGCGGCGCGGGCGTCGGCGGCGGTGGCGGATCAGGCGCTAGCAATGCCGGCGCGGGTGGCGATATCACGATCACCGGCGGCTCGCTCACGGCCACGGGCGGCAACAACGCCACGGGTATCGGCGGCGGTGCCTACGGCACTGGCGGCTCGCTGACCGTCTCCGGCGGCACGGTTGTCGCCACAGGCGAGGGGTATGGCGCGGGCGTCGGCGGCGGTTACTATGGCGCGGGCGGCGAAGTGACGGTTACCGGCGGTTCGTTGACGGCCACGGGCGGCGACTACGGCGCGGGCATCGGCGGCGGCTACTATGGTGCGGACACGGACGGCGTAGTCGTGATCTCCAATGGGACGGTCACGGCCACGGGTGGCAGTTCCGGCGGCGCGGGCATCGGCGGCGGTTACTATGGCGCGGGCGGCACCGTGCGCATCGTCGACGGACAAGTCACGGCGGTAGGCGGTGCCAGCTACGGCGCGGGCATCGGCGGCGGCTATCGCGGCGCGGGCGGCGCGGTCGAGATTGAGGGCGGCAGGGTTGTCGCAATTGGCGGCAGCAGCGGCGCGGGCATCGGCGGCGGCGGAACCTCCTCGTGGGGCGTGAGCGGCGCGGGCGGCACGACCAAGATCTCCGGCGGCACGGTCTTCGCGCAGGGTGCCCCCGGTAGCTCAGACATCGGGCCGGGCCGCGATAGTACGGCCTTCGGCACGAACACCTTCACCGGTGGCTCGATTTGCCTTGCCGGCTCGTCCGCCTCCCCCGCGCCCTCGAACGGCACGGTTCGGGTCGCCTGCGCGGTGGTGTCGGGCTTTGAGCCCAACGCGGCGGTCGAAATCACGGGGCTTTCAGGATACGGCGTGAATGATATCTTCGCCGACAACGGCGGCGGCATATACCTGTGGCTCCCGGACAATACCTACTCTTTCGAGGCAAACGGGCGTACCTGCGAGGTGAAATTCCAGAACGGCGTCGGCCCCACGGGCGTGACGGTCAATGGAGAAGAGGTCGCTTTCGGCCCTGCAGTTCCCGCTGGATGGAGCTTCGATCCGGCAACCCGCACACTCAGACTTGACGGCACCGGCCCCTTCACGTTGTCGGGAGCCAATGCGGCCGGCGGTGTGTGCGTCGTCGTCTCGGAAGACGTGGCTCATGCGGTTACGCTCTCGAATTTGACGCTTCGGGCGGCGGGCAGCGGCCAGTGCGTCTTCGCACTGGAGGAGAATGTCGACGTCGCGCTCGTTCTCGCGGGGTCGAACGCGCTCGCCTCCGGCTCCGGTCGTGCCGGCCTTGAAGTCGCGGCGGGGCGGACGCTGACCATCAACCACGCCCCCAGTGACGTGACGGGTGCGCTGACCACGACAAGCGGCTACGGCGCTGCCGGTATCGGCGGCGGCTCTGCCGCCGATGCGGGTGTCATTACCATCAACGGCGGTGTGGTGACTGCCATCGGCAGCGGGAACTACTCCGCCGGCATCGGCGGCGGTGGCAACGCTGGCGCCGGCACGATCACCATCCATGGCGGCACGGTCACGGCCATCGGTGCCCGCCTCGGCGCGGGCATCGGCACGGGCGGTTATGCGGCCCGTTATGGTCACGACAGCGGCACGATCACTATCAACGGCGGCACAGTCACAGCCACCGGCGGTGAATTGGCGGCGGGCATCGGTGGCGGTGACAACGATCCTGCCGGTACGGTGGCGATCTCCGGAGGACGGGTGACGGCCTCCGGCGGACGCGGCGCGGCCGGCATCGGCGGCGGCGGTGCCTACAGTGGCATCGGCGGCGCGGGCGCGGATCTGACCATCTCCGGCGGCACCGTCTTCGCCACCGGCGGCACGGGCGGCGGCCCCGGCATCGGCGGCGGCGTCAACAACGCAGATTTCGGCGGTACGACGCCGAACGTCTCCGGCACGAGCCTCTTCACCGGCGGCTCCATCCGCATTGATGGCGGCTACGCGGCGGCCGCGCCCAGCAACGGCGCAGCGCGTGTCTGGTGCGTGACGGTGCCGAACCTTGAGCCCGGCGCGGCGGTTGTGGTCGTATCGCTCGATCCTTACGGCGTGGATGACCTCTTCGCTGATGACGTCGGCCAGCTCTACCTCTGGCTCCCGAACGGCTCCTACGGTTTCACGGCGGGCGGCACCGGCTACACGGCTGCCGTGGCTGGCGCACCGACCACGGCCACCGGTGGTGGCGGCATCCCCGCGCCGGTCTTCGCCGCAGACGGCTCGGGCATTGTTGTCAGCGGCGCGACGCTCTCCATCACGATCTCCAACGTCCAGGGCGGCATCTGGTACACGCTCTACGCGGTGGACACGCTCGGCGGAACCTGGGATTGGCAACAGGTGCAAAGCGTCTACGCGGTGGATGGTAGCGACCTCACCTTTGAGAACGTCAGCGCGACGCCGGCAAAACGCTTCTTCAAGGTGGTGGCCAGCGAAAGCCAGCCGTAAGACAGAGAGGCTCTTGCAAAAGCCCTTGTTTGCAGGTGTGGCACGGGCATCTTGCCCGTGTTCCATGGGCGGGACGCCCATGCCACGAGGGGTTTTGCAAGAGCCCCCAGTGAAAGAATGAAAGACGTGGAGACATGAGAATGAATGCGAAAACCATCCTGGTGCTCGCTTTTGCGGGCCTGTTTGCAGTAGCAGCCGTCGCCCACCCTACCGGGGTGTGGGTGGGCGATGAAGAACTCGACACCGACACCAACTCGTCCGGAACGGGGTGGTCGTATGACAAGACCACCTACACGCTCACGCTTGATGGGGCGGGGCCCTTCACGCTTTCAGGTGAAAACACGGATGGCGAGGTGAAGGTTGTCGTTCCACAGGGCGTGACGAACGCGGTCACGCTCTCGAACTTGACGCTTATGGATTACAATGTATACGAGGGCTTCTGCGCCTTCGCGTTGAGGACGGATGCCTGTGTCTCGCTAACCATCGCAGGGAACAACATGCTCGCCTCCGGCCCCAATCGCGCGGGACTTGAAGTCCCCCAAAGCGCGTGCCTCTCCATTACCCAAGCACTCGGTGACGACGACGCCATGCTAGAGGCTACGGGCAACGACGGCGGCGCGGGCATTGGTGGCGGCCAAGGCTCCAGTGGCGGCACGGTGAACATCTTCAGCGGCACGGTCTCGGCAACAGGCGTTTACGGCGCAGGCATTGGCGGTGGCGGCGGTGGCGGCGGCGGCACGGTGAACATCTTCGGCGGCACGGTCACGGCGACTGGCAACGACGGTGCTGGCATTGGTGGCGGCACAAACGGCGTAGGTGGCACACTGACTGTCTCAGGAGGCAGCGTCACGGCGTCCGGCTACTGGGGCGGCGCGGGCATTGGTGGCGGCGTCGGTGGCGCAGGCGGTGCGCTGACCATCTCCGGCGGCACTGTCAAGGCAATGGGCTACAGCGGGGGCACGGACATCGGGCCCGGTGCCGAATGCACAATCCTCGGCTCAAACACCTTCACCGGCGGCTCGATCGGCCTGGCGAACGACAGCATCTCCCCCGCCCCCTCGAACAACACGGAACAGGTCTTCTGCGTGACGCTGACGGGCTTCACGCCCAACGCCGCCATCGCCATCACGGGGCTTGCGGACTACGGCGTCACGGACATCGCCGCCGACAACGGCGGCGCCATCCACCTGTGGCTCCCGGACGGCGACTACAATTTTACGGCCGACGGGCGGTACCGCGTGGTGACGATCCAGGACGGCGTCGTCTACATCCTCGGCTCCACGGGCGTGACGGTCAACGGCGAGGAGATCGCGTTTGGTTCGGCGGATCCCGCCGCCGGCTGGCGCTACAATGCGACAACCTGCACGCTCTCGCTCACGAACGCTGGGCCCTTCACGATCTCCGGCACCAACACGGCGGGCAAGGTGTGCGTCGTCGTTCAGGAAGATGTGGCAAGCGCGGTCACACTCTCGAACCTGGTGCTCCAGGCTTCAGACGAACACCAATGCGTCTTCGCACTGGGGACGAATGCCGTTGTCTCGCTCTATCTTGCGGGAACGAACGTCTTGCAGGCGGCGGATTACTGCGCGGGTGTCGAAGTGCCGGCAGGCGCGTCGCTCGCCATCACCAACGCGCCCGATGACAGCGCGGGCAAACTGCTTGCATTCGGTGGCGGCTATGCCGCAGGTATCGGCAGTGGCTTCACGGGTGCGGCCGGTACGGTGATCATCAACGGCGGCATGGTGGGAGCGGGGGGAGGCCAGTATGGCCCGGGCATCGGTTGCGGCTGGGGTGGCACGGCTGGCGCGGTGACGATCAACGGCGGCGAAGTGACCGCCGTCGGCCAGCAGGGCGCCGCGGGCATCGGTGGCGGCTACAAGCGTTCCTGCGGCACGGTGACCATCACCGGCGGCATCGTGGAGGCACTGAGCTTGGGCCATGGCGCGGGCATCGGCAATGCCTTCGAAGCGGGCGCGGGAGGAACGGTCACAATCTCCGGCGGTACGGTCATGACCGAGGGCGGCGGTTATGCCGCCGGTATCGGTGGCGGTAACAACGGCGGCGGCTGCACGGTCGAAATCTCCGGCGGTACGGTCACGGCTACGGGCGGCGATTATGCCGCCGGTATCGGTGGCGGTAACAACGGCGGCGGCTGCGCGGTCGAAATCTCCGGCGGCACAGTGACGGCGACAGGCGGCTACTACGGCGCGGGCATCGGCGGCGGCGCAGGCGGCGCAGGCGGCGCGGTGACCATCAACGGCGACACAGTGACGGCGACAGGCGGCCAATGCGGCGCGGGCATCGGCGGCGGTTATGGCGGTACCGGCGGCACGAACATCATTTCCGGCGGCACGGTCGCGGCGACGGGGGGCCGCTACGGTGCCGGCATCGGCGGCGGCATCGGCGGCGCAGGCGGCGCAGTGACCATCAGCGGCGGTATCGTGACAGCCACAGGCAGCGACTTTTACGGTGCGGGCATCGGTGGCGGCGGCGGTGGCGGCGGTGGCGTGGTGACCATCTCCGGAGGCACCGTCACGGCCAACGGCGTCCTTTTGGGCGCGGGTATCGGCTCGGGCGGCTATGCCGGTGCGTCATCCGACGGCGACGGCGGTACGGTGACCATCACCGGCGGCTCCGTCACGGCCGGCGGCGGCGATTTCGCGGCCGGCATCGGCGGCGGCGACGGCGACGCGGGCGGCACGACAACCATCACCGGCGGCGAGGTCACTGCCACCGGCGGCAAATACGGCACCGGCATCGGCGGCGGCAACAACAACGGGGTCATCGAAGGAAAAACCATCGAGAACGCAGGCCCGGGCGGCACGGTGAACATCACCGGCGGACGGGTTACCGCGACCGGCGGCAAGTGTGCCGCGGGCATCGGTGGCGGTACCGGCCAGCAGGTTGCCGGCAGTGAAGGCGCGACGCTGACCGTCTCCGGCGGCACGGTCTTCGCGATCGGCGGCGCGGGCGGTGCGCCGGGCATCGGCCCCGGCCTCGGCAATGTGGAGGAAGGCGAAACCGGCGACTTGCCGGATGCCTCCGGAACAAGCCTCTTCACCGGCGGCTCCATCCGCATTGATGGCGGCTATGCAGCAGCCGCGCCTTCCAACAATACGGAGCGCGTCTGGTGCGTGACGGTGACAAACTTCACGCCCAATGCGGCAGTCGTCGTGACAGCGCTCGGAGCCTACGGCGTCAACGACCTCTACGCCGACGCCGTCGGCAACCTCTACCTCTGGCTACCCAACGACGACTACGCCTTCACGGCGGGCGGCTTTGGTTACACGGCCACCGTGGACGGTGCGGCGGCCACGGCCACCCGCGGCCTCCCCGTGCCGGTCTTCGCCACGGACGGCTCGGCGATTGTTGTCAGCGGCACGACGCTCACCATCAAGATCGCCAACGCCCAGGTCGGGGCTTATTACACGCTCTACTGGACGGACACGCTGGGCGGAACCTGGAATAAAGGCCCGAGCATCCAAGCGGCGACGGGTGGCGACCTCGTCCTCATAACGAACATTGACGCGACGGCGTCGCGCCGCTTCTTCAAGGTGAGGGCCAGCGAAACCCAGCCGTAGGGATAGGGGAGGGCAAGAGACAAGAGACGAGGTGTCTCCTCTTGTCTCGCGTCTCTTGCCCTCCCAACCCCAACTCCTAACTCCTAAATTCCAACCAGCCATGAACAGCACAACCACCAACCACAACACCACATCTCGCATGATGCGCCTTTGCGCCTTCGCGCTCGCGCACATCGTGATCCTCCTCCCCCTGACCGCATCCGCCGCCGGCTTTGGCGGCGAAACCTGCGGTCGCTACACGTACATGATCGATACCAAGCCTTCGATTGCTGCACCGCCCTGGCCTCCATCACCATTCCCGATAGCGTCACGAACATCAGTTACGGCGCCTTCGCGGATTGTACCGCCCTGCCGTCCATTATCATCCCCGGAAGCGTGAAGCACCTCGAATCCTATACCTTCGGCGGCTGTGAATCCCTGATCTCCGTCCTCTTCACCGGCAATGCCCCAACACCCGATTGGTATAACAGCGCCTTTGCCTATACATCCCCCACACTCACATTCTACTATCTCCCCAACACAAAAAATTGGGGGGCCAAATTCTACGGGCGTCCCGTTGTCTGCTGGAATCCTGCCTTCAGCACCATCCCGCCGCCGCAAATCGACGCCTCGGGCGCGTTTGCCTTTACCCTCACCGGCAATACGGACATCCCCGTCCGCGTCGAAGCCTGCGACAATCTTGTCTCCACGCTATGGGTCACCGTCACCAATGCCACCATGTCTAGCGACGGCACCCTTGACTTCACCGACCCCGACGCCGCCTCCCATCCCTCGCGTTTCTACCGCTTCACCTTCCCGCATTAAACGTGAGCGTTGAATCGCGCCCCGAGAGTCGGTACACTGTTCGGCACATGAGCAGTCGAATGAATCATAGCGAGAACGGGCATCCGGACGGTGCGCCGCAACAGGTCGAGTATCCCGCGATCTTTCATTTCCGCGTGATCACGGAAGCGTCGTCCGCTGCGGAGCCGGAACTGACGGTGGTGTTGGCCGCCTACCGGGTGATTGAGCCGCTTGCGGCGTCACGTGCGTCATCCTCGGGCCGGTATTGTGCCTACAGTGTTTCGATCGAACTGCAGACGCCGGAGGAACTGCGCACGCTTGATGCGGCGTTGAAGCGGGTTCCGGGCGTCCGTATGGTGCTGTAGGGGCGATATGGCAGAGGTGGTCTTAGAGAAGGTGTGCAAGGAGTACGACGGCGGCGTGCGCGCGGTTGACGCGTTCAGCCTGGTGGTCCGCGACGGTGAGTTTCTGGTGCTGGTCGGCCCTTCCGGCTGTGGCAAGTCTACCACGCTGCGTATGGTCGCAGGACTCGAGACGATCTCATCCGGCACGATCAGCATCGGCGGCCGCTGCGTGAACACGGTGCCGCCGAAGGATCGCGACATCGCGATGGTTTTTCAGAACTACGCGCTCTATCCGCACATGACGGTCTATGACAACATGGCCTTCGGGCTCAAGCTGCGGGGCTTTCACAAGCGTGAAATCGAGAAGCGGGTCGGCGAAGCGGCGGAGATTCTGGGGCTGGGCGACCTGTTGCGGCGTCTCCCCAAACAGCTCTCGGGCGGGCAGCGTCAGCGGGTGGCGCTGGGGCGCGCCATCGTGCGCAAGCCGCAGGTCTTTCTGTTTGACGAGCCGCTCTCTAATCTGGATGCCAAGATGCGCGTGGAGATGCGTAGCGAGTTGAACCGCCTGCATCAGCGGCTGAAAGCCACCATGATCTATGTGACGCACGATCAGGTCGAGGCGATGACCATGGGCGACCGCATCGTGGTGATGGCAGACGGCACGATCCAGCAGGTGGCACCACCGCTGGAGGTCTACCGCCGACCGGCGAACCTCTTTGTCGCCGGATTTATCGGGACGCCGCCGATGAATATACTGCGGGGGCGCTTCGAGCTTCAGGAGGGCGGCGGTTGCTTTCGGCATGCACAGGGCGTGATCGCGCTGCCGACGCGCTGGAGCGCCGCCCTGCAGCCGTTCGCCGAACGCGAGCTGCTGATGGGGTTCCGGCCGGAATCGTTGGGCGGCGCGCCGTCGCCGGACACGGCGCAGGATGCGATCTGCGGCACGGTGGATGTTGTCGAGCCGATGGGCGCGGAGACCTTCGTCCAGGTGCTGATGTCCGACGGCACCCGTATCGTGGCGCGGGTAGGGGCGGAGTGTACGTTCGTGCCGGGCACGACGGTGGCGCTGCCGCTGGACTGCGGTCAGCTCCGGTTTTTCGAGGCCGAGAGCGGGGAGGCCATTCCGGCCGAGGACGAGGAGGTGCGGTGATGCGGCTCGGTATTCTCGGCGGCAGTTTCAATCCGATCCACATCGGCCATCTTCTGATGGGCTGCGCGGCGGCGGAAGCCTTTCAGCTTGATCGCGTGTTGCTGATGCCCTGTGCGGTATCGCCATTCAAAGTTGGTGCGACGGACTTGGTACCGGGCTCGGATCGGCTGGAGATGGTGCGGCGCAGCGTGGCCGGTGATCCGCTTTTCGAGGCGTCGGACCTCGACCTGACGCGCGGCGGGGTGTCGTATACGGTCGAGACGGTGCGGACTCTGCATGCGCGCTATCCCAAGGCGCATCTCTTTTTTATTATTGGCGGGGATTCGCTACGCGAACTTTCGCGTTGGTACAAGATCGACGAGATACTGACGTTGTGCGACGTGATTACGGTGTTGCGGCCGGGCGTGTCGCTGGTGCTTGACGAGGCGCTGGAGCCCTTCCCCGAAGCGGTACGCGCGCGTCTGCGGCAGCACATGCTCCAAGGGCGCACTTGCGAGGTTTCTTCTTCGGAGATACGGAGAAGAATTGCCGAAGGGCGTTCAATCCGTTATCTTGTGTGTCCTGAAGTCGAGGCCTATATCCGCGAGCGCGGCTTATACGCTACCGACAAATGATGAGGAAACATGGCCATTCAACCTGAACAGATAGCACGGGAAGCGGCGGCGGCGCTGGACGCCAAGCAGGCGGAGGATATCCGCATTTACGATGTCCGCGGGATTTCTAACCTCACCGACTTCACGGTCGTGGCGACCGGCACATCGGAACCGCACCTCAAGGCGCTAGTTTCGGAGGTGCAACGCCGCACGAAGGCGTCGGACGTTGCCAGCTACCGCACATCGGGCACGCCGGACAGCGGCTGGGTGGTGGTGGACTTCGTGCATGTCGTGGTGCACGTCTTCTCACCTGAGGCGCGCGCGTATTACGCCATCGAGAAGCTGTGGGCTACAGCCACAGAGATTCCGCTTCCTCAGTCCTGAAGAAGCCGTCCTCATTCAACCCCTGTATCTCCATCAGCAGGCTTGCAAAGCTGGCTGTGGATTCGTCGATGTGCGCGGCGGCGGCCGGTTGCTGCGCCAAGCCCTGCGTCTCCTGTCCGGCACGTTGCGACGCGAACCAGAAGGCTGTTCCGCCCAGCAACAGCGCGAGCGACGCCGCGGCCGCCAAGATGCGTCCCAACGGCCACGTTGGACGCGCCCGGCTGGCGGCCACGCGCCGCGCTTCCTCGCGAATCGCCTGTTCCACCCGCGTGGAAGGCCCACCAAGACATTCAAAGCCCTGCCGGACGCGGGGGGCGAGTTCAAGCAGTTCGCGGTCAATGGCCGCGATCTCGTCAAAAGGTGTCTGCGTCTTCATCGTTTAATCCTCCTCCTCCGCCAACCACTTCTTCAGTTTACCCATTGCGTCGTGCATGCGTCCCAGCGCGGTATTCAGCGGGATGTCCAGCGTGGCGGCAATCTCGTTGAAGGTCAGGTCTCCCTGAACGCGCATCAGAAAGACCTCGCGCTGTACTTCAGGCAGCATCATGACCGCCTGCATCACGCGCTGCGCCATGTCATCCAACTCCACCCGCTCTGTCGGCCCCGCCTCTGTTGCGGCCAGGCGCTCGACCAGTGGATTATCCTCGGCATCGGCCACTGCGTCCAAGCTGATGGTCGGCTTGCTTTTGCGGCGGAAGTCGATCAACAGGTTGCGTGCGATCTTCCACAGCCACGCCCGGAACGATACATCCTTGAAACGCGCCGCATGACGGATCACGCGGAACCAAACCTCCTGAAACAGATCCTCGGCGTCGGCGCGGTTCGCGGTCATACCCAGCAGCCAGGCAAACAGGGGTTGCCGGTAACGGTCTACTAGCTTGTCTAAGGCCGTTGTGTCGCCCTGCGCGAAGGCTTGGAGCAGCTCGGCATCACTGATGTCAGGCTCTGGCATGGTTGCTTTCATACTGCTAAACGATAGACGTTGCGATTTATTGGCGAAAATCTTATTATTTTGCTCAAAACGATCAAGCAGGAAATTATCATTCGACATGATTAACATGATTAACATGATTTGGAGTGTCCCCACGAGCCGCCGAGGCGGGCAATGGAGGGCGAGTGTCCCCACGAGCCGTCTTCCGCTGTGCGGAAGGATGGTTTCGGTTTTCACTGCGGAGCACCAAAAATCTCTGCGTCTCTGCGTCTCTGCATTAAAAAAACGTTCAACGCTCAATTTTCTATCAGCGCTGGCCGCGCTGATATGGGGAGCGGGATGCGCGTCGCTGCCGCCGACGGATGGCGGGGCGACCACGATCGCGCACTATCAGGCACAGGCCGTCAAAATGCGGGGATTGGAGCTGCAGCGTGAGATTTCAATCGAGCGGGAAACGCGCGAACAGATGCGCGTGTCGTTCGTGAAGGAGCTGGAGAAAGACGAAAACCGCGAATTCCTGTCGCAAACCGAGTTGCTCTTGCACCAGTTCCGTCTGCTCCCGCACGAGACGTCGCTCGCACCCCTTTTTCTCGAACTGATGAACGATCAGGTGGCGGCTTACTACGACCCCGAGAAGAAACGATTGGTGGCTGTCGATGGGCCTTTGATGCAGGCCAACAAAGACTCGAATGTCAGCCGCAAGATTCCCGGCATGGAGCGTTTCGTGTATGTGCATGAATTCTGCCACGCGCTCGAAGACGACCACTTTGATCTGGAGCGTCTGATGCGCGATGCCTCGAATGATCTGGATAGCAGCATGGCGCTGACGGCCTTCACTGAAGGCAACGCCATGCTGGTCGGGCTGGACGGACTGCTCGATAACTACGGGGTGCCGATGACCTCGGCTTCGCCCTTTACGGCGTGGGCGCTGGGTTTGCTGCGTCGACTCGATCTGGAGGATGCGGCCAAAGAGCTTGAAGGAACGCCGCCTTTTTTGATCTCCGCGCTGGTGCGCCCGTATCTGGACGGCACCGTCTTTTGCAACCGTCTGCGGTATGATGCGGGTTGGGGCGCCATCGACTGCGTTTACACCCAGCGCCTGCCGGCCACCACCGCCGAGATCCTTTATCCGGAGCGCCGTTATCTGGCGGGCTTCCAAGCCGCCACGTTCGAGCCCGACCCCGGATTGCTACAGGAGGCCACGCACGGGATTTCGACCAATCGTCTGGGGGCGCTCGGTATCGCGCTGTGGCTGAACGGCGACCGACTGGATGCGCCAGCGAGCTACAGTTTCCTGAGGGGCTGGATGGGGGACTGCGTCTACTTTCTCAAGGGCGAAGGGCAAGCGGTTCAGACGGTCTGGTTGAGTCTCTGGGAACGTCCGTCCATCGCGCGCGCTTTCTGTCGCGCGGCCCGGCGGCGACTGAAGGAGGAGTTTGAGGGCGAACCATACGCCGTGCAGCGCGACGGCGCGCGCGTGACGATCGTCTGGGGTTGCGCCGACGCGGCGGCCTGCGACCGGCTGATGGCCTGTGCGCGGCGGTCGCGTGCCGATGCGGAGCGGCCCGGCTGGTTGGCGTCGGTCATGCATGATCTGCCGTTACCGCTGCGTCTGCCACACTATCCCGGTTTCTCGTCGGGGGTGGAGGTGTTGGGCGGCTGGGTGGTCGATGTGCATGGCGGCGAGGGTTTCTTTCACGGCACGCTGGCGAGTGGTCTGCTTCGGACAGAGTGGAATCCCGACCGTCACGCGGTGGGCGCTGCATGGGGCCTCCTGTCGCACACATCCGACGCGCGCGCCGACTACACCTATTGGAGGTTGCCGCTGCTGGCCTCGTGGCACCGCCGCGGTTCGGGCGAGACGGTGCGTTATCGTTGGCGCGTGCTTGGGGGCGTGCTGGCGGATGGCGACGAGCGGCGCGCCCGGCTGCTGTTTGTGCCGGTTTGGCGCGGACGTCGTGATTCGGGCGGTTGAATCGACGGAATCGAATGATTCGAATGAGTCGATTCCCGCGACTCACTTACAAGTTTTTGGTATGATGAGACTCTTGCGAAACCCCTCGCGTGCAAGTGTGGCACGGGCATCTTGCCCGTGTTTCATGGGCGGGACGCCCATGCCACAAGAGGTTTTGCATAAGTCTCCAAAGCGAAAGAGAAATTATGAAATACGATAAAAACCACGCGTTGCTTGAGAGTTTTATTCCGGGAGTGCCCGCGCCGAAACGGGGCAAGGTGCGCGACCTGTATGATCTGGGCGATCGTCTGCTACTGGTGGCGACCGACCGCATCAGTGCGTTTGACGTGGTGATGCCGAACGGCATCCCGGACAAGGGGCGGATTCTGAACAGCTTGAGTGTGTTCTGGTTTGACCTGCTGGACGACATGCCGAATCATCTCATCACGGCGGACGTCGATCAATATCCGGCAGAGCTTCAGGCGGTGAAAGAGGATCTGCGCGGTCGTTCGATGCTGGTCAAGAAGGTGGCGATTAT
>Ga0116183_1003837_pt1 | contig 15050 bp, 18 predicted proteins | sample AD_UKC078_MetaG_FD_89753 | JGI IMG/M metagenome (GOLD analysis project Ga0116183, IMG submission 89753) | Active sludge microbial communities of municipal wastewater-treating anaerobic digesters from USA - AD_UKC078_MetaG | ecosystem: Engineered > Bioreactor > Anaerobic > Digestate | place: USA... | reverse complement strand
TTCCCCCGTTCCATTGAACATTCCCGTCATCAGGCTCAGCAATCCCGGATAAGATCTCACCAAGTGTGGTCTTGCCTGAGCCTACCCTGCCGGTGAGCAGATGAATACCTGGTCCAAACTCTGCATCTGCAAGGAGGGTGAAACTGCCTTTTTTTATGGCAACTCCTGACAACCTGATAACCGGCGCCTGGGTCATCCATCTCCTCCTGCCTTAAGTTCTCTCATCACTTTTCTCCAGAACCCAGGGGCGCTCAGACTATCAGGTTGTGGTGGACCTGATGGGTCATTAAAAGAGATCTGTTCTGCAATCTTTCCTTTTTCCAGTCTTATCATCTCATCGGCAACGGCCATCCGCTCAGGCCTGTGAGTGGAGAAGATGACATACCTGATCCCTGATCTCCTGATAAAGTCCTCGATATGATCGCAAAAGAGTTCATCAAGGTGTGAATCGGTCTCATCAAGTATCAGGATATCAGGAACTGCAATACAGGCAGCTGCAAATGCAACCAGGATCAGTTCGCCCCCGGAAAGGCCCTGCATGTTCCGGTCAAGCAGACAGGTTATGCCAAGGTCTTTTGCAAATCTCCTGACTTTCTGATCAGTCTTTGTGCATGACACACGGGTAAACCTGAGAGGGCTTGCCAGTTCATCATATACACGGGTAAAAAGGACATTCCTGTCAGGATACTCTCCCACCCATCCGATTGTACATTCTGCCGGATCTTTGCCGTCAATTTTTATGCTGCCACAAGTCGGCTGGAGTATTCCTGACAGAAGTCTTAAAAAAGTGGTCTTGCCTGCCCCGTTTGGGCCGGTGATCGCCAAAATCCCAGGATGGATAGTAAGGGACAAGGGGGAGAGTGTTCCTGCCCTGGCCGAACTTACCTCAATCATCGGCAGAAAACCGTGGAGTATAAGGCAGGATTCGCCTGGTGATTAGAAATGCTGCCATGGCCTTGATTATGTCACCTGGTATAAAAGGGAGCATTCCTGTGGTAAAGGCCGCAACCAGGTTCATCGGGACCGAATAAACCAGCCAGGAGAGACCAAAGAGGTAAATGACCAGGGTTGCAAGACCAAGTCCTGCCACCAGTATCTTTTCTGATTCCTGTTCATAACACAGGCCGACAAGGATTGCTGCAGGAACAAAACCGACCAGGTATCCCCCGGTAGGCCCGATAAGAACGCCAAGCCCTGCTGCCCCATTGTGAAATACCGGAAGACCGATTGCACCAAGAAGGAGATACATGGCCATGGGGATGCCTGCGTACCGTTTCATGATAGAGCCGGTCAGGAGCACAGCCATGGTCTGCAGGGTTATCGGGACCGGTATAAATGGAATGGACACCCAGGAGAAGACCGTGGTCATCGCGATGAAAAGGGTGGTATGAGTGATGATGACAGAACGGTGATAATTTCCGGCCATTTTTTGTTGACAATAAAGGTTGTACAGACAGTTAAACCATGGTTTAAGTGGATTAAATGTGGGTAATATTTGGGTTATATGTGGATACAGTCACCGGCTATAACCCGCTCTATCTTTCCATTATCTTTTTTAACCACGAGAGCTCCGTTTGGATCAATATCTATAGCCTCACCCTCAAAATGCGTCCTTAAAGTGACTATTCTGACCCGCCTTCCGATGGTTGATGAAAAATTTTTCCATTCCCTAATCACTGCATCAAACTCCCCCTGGGATATCATCTCGTACCGATTTTCGAACTCTTTCAGGACGGCGGCCAGGAGGACTGCACGATCAACATCCTTGTTAACTTCCTGGCTGATGGAGGTCATGGTGCTCCTTATGGTCTGGTTTAATGATTCAAGGTTGACATTTGCGTCTATGCCGATTCCAACAAGGCAGTAGTCAATTTTATTTCCTTCCGCTCCAAGTTCAAGAAGGATACCTGCAACCTTTTTGTCTCCGATAATGATGTCATTGGGCCACTTGATAAGGGCTCCAATGTCATACATCTTGCGCACGACTCTTGCAACGGAGACTGATGCAGCCAGGGTAAGCATGAAAAGCCTGTCAATAGGGATTTGTGGCTTAAGGACGATGGTGACCCAGATACCTCCGGCAGGAGATACCCATGCCCTGCCCATTCTTCCAATCCCGCCTGTCTGTTCTTCGGCGATGATGACCATACCGTCCATCTCATCTATCCCGCCCTGCTCCACAAGATCTTTACCGTACCATATAGTCGACGGAATACTTTCAAAAAACCGCATCCTTCGGCCGATGAACTTTGTTTTCAGATGCTTGTAGATGATGTGTGGCCGAAAGTCCTGGTTCTTATCATGTAGGATATAACCTTCGTCGCCTGATGACGTGATATCATATCCGAGCTGGCGCAGCTCATTGATGTGTTTCCAGACAGCCGACCTGGAAAGGGAGAGCGACTCTGCCAGCTCGCTGGTCTCAACCGATTTATCAGATTTTTCAAGAATTTCAAGGACTTTAAATGCCTGCGTATACATTGACATCACCGTTTTGCACTGATCTGCTCTGTGGGAAGCGGGCAGGGATCTTTGCCACAGACCTGTTTGATAATTGTGGACTGATGTTCCATGAGGGTTGCAAGGTCAAATATTCCGGTTATATCCACAACTCCAATCGCGGCAAAGGTCTTTCCGTCATCATCCTTCAGGGGGGCGACTATTACCGGGATCCCTTTATATTGACCTGACGACGGAGTAACTTTACGGATCTCTCCAGCTTTTAGTACTTCCTCAAGAACCGGGCCAGAATAGTTATCATCAGCAACTGTCCCGTTTTCGATACGGATCCCGTTCTTCTCAAGAGAGCGGGCAGTCACCGGCAGTTTTCCCACCATCTCGTGTATTGCCATGGAGATTGGTATCCAGTCTGATGGTTCAGAACTGGAAGATAAGACATAGCGGTTCATCATCTTCCCCTTAATTATTGTGCATTGCTCTGTGGCCCGGAATAAACGAGATATAATGAAGGTTATTCCAGGACGCACATACTGATCACATCTCGTAGTTAAAAGCAGACGTACTGCATTATTACAGATAGTTTTGCTTTATACTATTATTCCCTTGCGTCTGATTACAATAACCCTTCGCCTTCACTGGCACAGAACACATGGACAAACCGTCGGGACGGGTATTCATGCAGGCTGGCAACAAGGATCCGGCCTTTTCCATAGGGTATTTCCAGCATGACCGGGCCTTCTGGTGACTGCAAAATGACCTGACTGTCCTTCTCACCTGAAGATGTATTAAGAATCCCGTCAATGGAGACCTCTTTTATTCCATCTTCGATAATTGAGACAAAGGGGTTATCGTCATGGCACCTGACAGGCGTCGTTGCAAACCCGTACTGGTAAAAGATCTGCACCGGCAGCCAGTCATATGCATGGGGAAAGTCTGCACCTGCTCCAAAGGAAAGAAGTGTCCCGCCTTCCTGGACATATCTCTGTATCCTGGGTTTTATGGCCCGTAAAGCAGAGAGAATGCAGGTGTACCTGGAGGACGCAAACCCTGCAGGGACCACAAGACCATTCAGCCTGCGCCTGAAGAACGGTGCGGCAAGGAGGTGTGGTGTGACAAGTTCACATGAATGGCCGCATTCTTCTATGAGCCGGGTAAAGAGCAGGGGACCGTCCCAGACCACCGCAACCTGCGATGACATTATCCTTTGATCACCCCAAGAGGTTCCAGCCGCGCAACAAGCCTGGATATGCCAAGGTTATGGACAACTGATACCACCTCTGATGATGATTTGTACGCATCCGGAGCCTCCTCGGCGATAGCTCCGTCATGGGGCGCCCTGACAATGATTCCTGCCTTTCCAAGTATCTCCCTGATGTTTTTTCCTTTGATCTTCTTTTTTGCCTGGGATCGCGAGAGAACACGGCCTGCACCATGACAGGTAGAGCCAAATGTCTGTCTCATTGCAACATCTGTGCCCTTAAGAAGGAAAGAGGATGAACCCATGCTGCCCGGGATAATCACCGGCTGGCCTGCATGTGCATAATCTGCCGGGACATCCGGACACCCGGGCCCAAATGCACGAGTCGCGCCTTTGCGGTGCACACAGACTTTTGTCATCTTCCCGTCGACGGCATGTTCTTCTATCTTTGCGACATTGTGGGCGACATCATAGACAAGACGGATATCATCATAACTGATTCCACACATCCTGGTCAGAACGCTCCTTACCTTGTGTGTGATCATCTGCCGGTTTGCCCAGGCATAATTTGCCGCGGCAGCCATCCCTCCAAAGTAAGCTCTCCCTTCAGGAGATGTGATCGGTGCACATGCAAGCTGCTTGTCTGGAAGCGAGATATTGTACTTCGAGACTGCATTTTCAAGCACCTGCAGATGATCTGTACACACCTGGTGACCAAGCCCCCGCGACCCGCAATGGATCATCATGCAGATCTGCCCTGCTTCAACTCCATAGGACTGTGCAGCCTCTTCGTCATAGATCTCTTCGATGACTTGTATCTCAAGGAAGTGATTTCCTGCGCCAAGTGTTCCGCACTGTGGCACACCGCGTGCTTTGGCCTTTCGCGAGACATGGGCAGGATCTGCTTCCTTCATCCGACCCTGCTCCTCGCAATGGATGATATCGTCCTTGTTTCCATAACCCTCTTCCACTGCAAATACAGCCCCATCGGTCATCATATTTTCAAGCTGCTTCTCAGATAAATGAAGAGAAGAGCGTGCCCCGACACCAACCGGGACCGCATCATAAAGGCCGTCAAGGATCTCTTTCTTTTTGGCAAGATCTGACTGTTTTAACGGAGTTGTAAGCAGCCGCACACCACAATTGATATCAAACCCGACACCTCCCGGGGAGATAACTCCGGAATCATATTCAAATGCGGCAACCCCGCCTATCGGAAAGCCGTACCCCCAGTGGATATCAGGCATTGCAAGGGAGTTCTTTACTATTCCAGGCATTGTGGCAACATTTGCAAGCTGCTGAAGAGCTCCTTCCTCAAGGGTTTTTGTAAGTTCGTCAGACAGGAAAAACCGGGCAGGAACACGCATCCCAGGAATAAACCCCACCGGAATCTCCCATTCATATTCACCCTTTTTAATTACGCCTTTTATCATACCATTCCCTCACACATCAAACAATATATCGCAGGTTAATCCATCCTGTTCAGATTTTATAAAAAGGCCATGCCAGGAGATACCTTTTACTTCGGCACCACCTCCATGGACTGAAGGGTTAAAAGGTTCTCCACGAAGAATGGCCGTTACTTCTCCTTCACCGAAGATGAACTCAAATTCACAAAAGACAAGGTTTCTGACCTCAGACTCGAACAAAAGATCAGATAAAAATACGTGAAGGAGATGATCAAGGGTCGGGCCTGCAGCAGTTATAGTGATTTCCTGTAACGGTTTTGCGGTTCCCTTGTACATTATTTTCATGAGGGCATGCCCTGCATCGGCAAAAAGTCCCGCAGGTCCGTCCGCCCTGATATGCATCAATATGTCTGCGGTATGATCTCTCTCTTCAAAACTCATCAGAACTCAGGGTATTCGTCAGAAAATCCTTCATCTCTCATTCCTAAATGGTAGGGAACCAGTCCCATGTGGATATGGTCAATGTATCTTGCCTGGTACATGGATATATATATGGTATGCTCCCCCGCCCTGAGGGCAAGGTCACTTGGCTTTGGTGGCTTATATGATATGGGGAGAAGCACCGGTCCACCACATGAAGTGGAGATTCTAAAGTCCGTGTTTCGCTTATTCAAGTACTCTACCACCTCGTCATCGACATGGATGGAGTGATAATTACTCTCTTCGTAAGAGCAGGCTTTTAGATCAGACATCTACAACAGATAATACCGGAGGGGAAAAAAGGGTTGTGCAAGCCATGGTTTTGTGCCATCTTCCCGCGCTGATTTCCAGGCACCCTGCCTGAAGGACAACAGGATCTCGAACATTTAAATTATCGGATCCTGATCCCCAGGGTCCCGTGGGTACCTGCCTCAATGGTTTAATGAGTATGAGGTTCCAACTCTTCTGCACATGAGTTATTTTAACTATGATATCAGCCCCTACTCTCCGGTGAAGCTTTGCTTCATTCCATTTGTGTTACTGGTGATATCACTGGTTTCTATTGGAATGATGTGGATGCAGACCGGGCTTCCAATCAGTCCGGGGATAGAATTCCAGGGTGGTATCAGTCTTACAATTGTAACAGATGAAAATCCTGATCAACTCACGGAATTTTTTTCAGGATATCCTCTTATCAGCATTAATGAAGGGATCCAGGGCAGCAAGTACCTGAAGTTTGGGCCAATGGATGATGCTCTTGCCATTGAGTTTAACCAGAAGGTAGAGAAGAAATATTCAGGTGCAAAAATAGATCAGATCGGCTCGTCGTTTGGAGAGACTCTTCAGGAACAGGCTACAATCGCCCTTATCATATCTTTCATCGGGATGGCAATCGTCGTCTTTGCTATATTCCGGACTTTTGTTCCATCAGCCGCGATTGTAATCTCGGCATTTGCTGATATGGCCATGACCGCTGCTGCAATGAATGTCCTGGGCATACAACTCTCTCTTGGAACAACAGCTGCCCTTTTGATGCTTATCGGATACTCGGTGGACAGTGATATTCTGCTGACTTCCCGTGTCCTTAAACGGAAAGGAAAATTTGATGAAAAGATCCAGGGTGCGTTCAGGACTGGATTTATCATGACTACAACAACGCTTGGAGCCATACTTGCCATGTGGATAGTGTCAGGCATCGGCGGCATTCAGATCATCCACGAGATAGCAACCGTTCTGTTTATCGGTCTTGTTTTTGATGTCATGAATACCTGGCTTACAAATGCAGGCATCATCAAGTGGTACGTGACGGAAGGCAAAGGCAGACTGTCCACAAGTCAGCGGGGTGCATAAATGGATAAAGAAACCTTCGTTGACATGATAAAGGATTACAGGGTGGCATTTTACCTGGTCCTGCTGATTGCATCCATCATTGTCATATTTCCACACCCTGGCCCTTCAGGGCTTGAGACTAACCTTCAGTTTGGTCTTGACCTGGATGGAGGTTCATGGATACAACTCGAGTTCCAGTCCGCTGTTGTGACGTTTAAATCAGATCGAACCTTGGATAAACTCATTCCTGAGCTTAAGAGTCGCCTTGATGCAGAGGTGAACCTGATCGACCAAAATACCATAGAAGTGCGGTCAGGAATATCTGAAGAGGAACTTCGTGCCGTATTAAAGGAACTTGACACTGAACTTGTCTCATTTAATCCAGGGGTAACCAAGGAGACGGCAGATGATGTAAAGCGCATCCTTGAAAACAAGATTAACAGTCTTGGAACCAAGGATGCAAAAGTCTACGTTATCACCGGACTTAATGGCATCAGCCGGTATATCCGCATTGAGATGGCCGGTGTCTCGATGGGAGAGGCCCAGGAGATCGTAGGAAAGCAGGGTGTGTTTGAGATCAGAATCCACACTACCGGTAATGAGACTGAACATGTCCTTTTTGGTGATGCAATCCAGTCTGTTGCAAACCCTTCCCAGACTCCGCCCAACAGCAATAACTGGGGAGTTTCCTTTGTAATCTCCCATAGTGCCGCAGAAGATCTCCGGCAGGCAGCCATTGATGTAGGCGCTACCAGGAAACCAGAGGGGCACAACCTTGACATGATCCTTGATGGCGAGATAGTGTACTCAGCCCCTCTTTCACCTGATCTTGCAGCAGAGCTCCAGTCACGGGCCACAACCAACCTGCTTGCGTCAACTGGCGTTGGCGAGGAAGGAAGGGAACAGGCCAGGCTTCTTGAGATTCACCTGCGAAATGGTGCGCTGCCTGTCGGGGTAAGCATTGCAGGTTCAGGTTCTGTCTCACCAGAACTGGGTGACCAGTTCAAGTTCTGGAGCGTTCTTGCAGGCATATTTGCACTTATAGCCGTTGCGCTTAGTATCTTTATCAGGTACAGGGAACCTGGCATCGTCTTCCCGATGGTGCTCATTAACAGCTCGGAGATTATCATCCTTCTTGCATTTGCAACATTCTTCATGCAGCTGGACCTTGCAACTATCGCCGGTCTTATCGCCGTGCTTGGAACTGGAATTGACCAGCTGGTCATCATAACTGATGAAATCCTTCACGAAGGGAAGGTGCCTTCACCAAACCTCTATCTTAAACGGCTGAAACGTGCACTTGGCATTATTGTTGCATCAGCAGGAACGGTCCTGATAGCCATGTTCCCACTTGCTGTCATGGATCTTTCAACCCTGCGTGGGTTTGCAATCATCACAATTCTTGGTGTTTTGGTGGGCGTTCTGGTAACTCGTCCTGCATATGGACGGATCATCATGTCTATCCTTTCCAAATAACCAATACCATACTTTTATCTGTTTTTTTAACGCAATTCTGGTAAGGTGCAGCATGTCAAAACCGATCCTAATGGACTTTTACGCTGAATGGTGTGGACCATGCAAGCGAATGGGCCCGATTCTGGAAGAGCTCAAAAAACGTATGGGAGACTCAGTGGAGATACGCAAGATAAATGTGGACGACCACATGGCTGAGGCACAAAGCTATCACATCTCTGTTGTTCCGACAATTATCATCGAGAAGGACGGTATTGTAATTCAGAAATTCCAGGGGGTTGTTGAGGCCGATACACTGGAATCAGTTCTAAGGCCGCTGGTGTCGTAACATGCGGGTTGGAATAGTCGGGGGAACCGGAGACATCGGAGAAGGGATGGCGATGAGGCTGTCGCGAATCATGGATGTATGCGTTGGTTCCCGCGATCCTTCAAAGGCGCAGGACACCTGCAACACCTGCCTTTTGTCAGCAAAAGAGTGTGGAGTGGACTGTTCTGTGAAAGCAGGGACCAACCAGGAGGTTGTTGAGCAGTCTGATCTCATCATACTTGCGATACCGTTCAAGCATTTGAAAGCCACCATCGAAGGTATCACTGGCTGGGAAGGGAAGATAGTGGTAAGCCCGGTAAACCCCATGGAACGTCGCGATAGTTTCGTATACACCCCCCCGCAGGAGGGCTCTGCAGCTCTTTATCTGCAGAAGATCCTTCCGCCAAGCACCAGGATATGTACTGCATTTAACAATATCGCCGGAAACCGGTGGTGTGCCATATCCGAGGAACTTGAGTACTCAGTGCCTGTATGTGGCGATGATATGGAGGCAAAACAGATCGTCATGGACCTGGTTGATCGAATTTCTTCCCTTAAAGCTTTCGATGCCGGACCACTCTCTTCATCTCACATAGTTGAGAGTATCACCCCGCTCCTTCTGAATGTTGCAAGGTTTAACAAGATGAAGGATGTTGGAATCCGGTTCGTGTAAGTAAATGGTACAGGATGAATTTTCCAGGATAGGAAGACGCCTCTTTTCAGAACACCTGGTAGGAGGCAATTTTGGAAACATGAGTATCCATGACAGCAGGGAGAGTTTCTTAATAACCAGGTCAGGCTCGTTCCTGGATGATCCTGGTGAACTGGTCCGGGTTCCCCTTTTTGGAGATGTTCCTCCTGAAGCTTCAAGTGAATGGCGGGTTCACAGGGCCGTGTACCAGCAGACGCGGCATAAAGCCATTGTTCATGCGCATCCCCCCTATGCCGTTGCCACCTCCCTGGTGCATGATGAGATAATACCCATTGACAGTGAAGGGAAGATGTTCTGCCCAACTATACAGGTAGCGGTCGGTGAACCTGGCAGCAGGGAACTGGCAGAAGATGTGGCAGACTGCCTGGCGCTGACAAGTCTTTGCATCGCCAGAGGGCATGGAACCTTTGCAACAGGAAAGACGCTGGAAGAAGCATATCTTTACACTTCCCTTGCCGAACATGCATGCAGGGTTTTGTCCATGGTCTCCTCATTCCGGTGATTTTTATGTCTTTGGAAGAAAAAATTGCATCCCTGGAGCCTGAAATCAGGGCACAGGTCGAGGACTATGTTGATTTCCTGTTGAGTAAATCTTCGGGCCCAGACACTTCCACAATGTTCTCTCATCATTGTGATGATGACATAGAACCTGAACACTCATGCGGCTTTTCCCCGTTGGTAGTCAATATGCAGGATAGGCAGGATGCCCACGATAAGGTGAGAGATCCTGCCGGCATCCCGGGAATCATCATGGCAGAGGAGAAACCGTTGACAGATGGCATGGACTCTATTGACTTTGCCGATATCAACAGCAGGTTTGGACACGTACCCAGAGAAGAGGGAGAAAAGAAAGAATCAGAAAGCCGTAGACGATCTCTTGACTGGATGTAGATCCTGCAGATTCCATGGATCATAGTTTCATACCACGCGTGACGTGGTGGAGAGCTCTATACCTTTTCCTGAAATGATAAACGGAAGCAGCCTACCCGGGGGCTCCAGCCCGGTCAGTTTTTTTACGTCAAGTGTCCTGATGATCTCATTTCCATGTCTTTCTTCATGAAGGTGGATTACAACATCGCAGAGCCTTACCAGGAGTATCTCATTATATGGAGCATGAAGACCTTCATAAAGGGTGAAGAGGGCATTATCCCTGGAAGCCTGGATTGTTGCCCTGCATGAGACCACGCCAGCTAATACCGGGTCAATCCCCTCACGCATGATAAGGGTTGAAAGAGAATCAATAATTAGACCACCGTCCCCCGGGTGGGCAAATATTTCAGCAGATGTCAGCCCACGTGCATGTACCATCCCGTCAAGGAGATACCCGTCCAGCATGAAAAATCTCCTGTGTTCAGGGAGCACCTCCCAGAACTGGCGGGCAAAATGATCAACCCCGGAGGTAGCGGATCCGATAAGCAGGATAGTGCTTCCTGGAAGAAACCCGCCATCAAGGGCAAGATCAAATCCATTGATCCCGGTTCTGTTTCTTCCAACATATGTCCGGATCATTGACCCGGCTTTGTCATCAGGTTCTTCTGACATGATGGTTGTTTTATGCATTGTTAAGTGTCCATGCAGACAAGCTTGCACAGACTCGCCATTATCTATTTATTGCGGCTTATGTAATTATGGTAGTAGAATAAAAGGGGGGTGTCTCTTTTGGTCAGGGTCATACCAGGTGGCGTGGGGTGGCGTACTGGTAAAGATACTACCTGCGGGAGTCAGAATGAAGATCAAGGTGGGGAGTTTAAAAAAGAAGACAAAGGCTGAGAAGAAGAAAGACAAGCCGGCAGAGAGAAAAATCGGGTTAAAAACCTTTAAATTATCCGCGCTGACCGGAAATAAAACAGATGAAGCAGAAAAACCGAAAAAACTGCAGCGTCTTAAAAAGAAGGAGAAACCAGAAAAGCCTGCTGCCGAACCTGACGAGGTTAAACCTGTAAAAAAATCTTTTTTAAACTCACTTGGCAGGATAGCGCCGCTTGCAAAGAGACGTGAACAGTACGATCCCAAGGTTCACGGGATGATGGTCAACCTCACTTATGAACCACCACAAGGGACCGAGGAGATAGAGGTTTATCCAGTCAATCCCCCTTTTGCCTATATCAGGGTTACATACAATTATATCACCCATGAATACCTTTACGAGGTTGTCGAGCCTGTCTATTCTGATGCTGAAAAGAAACTTCTTGATGAATTAAAAAAAGGTATCTTCGAGAGGGTTAATGTAAATACCCGGCAAATTTCCCGTGAAACGGCGGCAGAAACTCTTGAATCAATGATGAACGAGGTCCTTGCCGATTATGCCATCGCCCTTGACCCTCTGACTTATGAGAAGATACATTATCATCTCAAAAAAGATTTTCTTGGTGACGGGCTTGTCGATCCTGTTATGCATGACCGGTTCATCGAGGACATCTCCTGTGACGGTGTGGGAAGACCACTTTTTGTATATCATTCAAGATATGAATCCTTAGAATCAAACCTTTCCTACAATAATGCCGCTGAGCTTGACTCATTTGTTACAAAGCTGGCACAACGTGCAGGAAAGCATATTTCAGTCGCTGATCCCATGCTGGATGCTACCATGCAGGACGGATCACGTATCCAGATGACGCTTGGATCTGAAGTGACCGCCCATGGCTCTACGTTCACTATTCGAAAATTCAAGGATGAACCGATTACACCTACAGATCTCATCGAGTGGGGGACTTTTTCGCCCCTTTCCATTGCTTTTCTCTGGCTTGCGGTGGAGAACGGTAAGTCATGTATCTTTGCAGGAGGGACCGCATCAGGAAAGACAACGTCACTTAATGCAATCTCCCTTTTTATTCCGCCACTGGCAAAGATCGTAACCCTTGAAGATACCCGCGAGTTAAAACTCCCTCATTCCAACTGGATCCCCAGTGTTACCCGTGAATCTTTTGACGTGAGCGGTAAAGGGGAGATAGACATGTACGAGCTCCTGAAGGCAGCGCTTCGCCAGCGGCCCGAGTACCTGATCGTAGGCGAGGTTCGTGGACGTGAGGCCCTGACCCTGTTTCAGGCGATGTCCACCGGGCATGTCACTTACTCAACAATGCACGCAGATTCGGTATCTTCAGCAGTTCACCGCCTTGAAAATCCTCCAATATCTGTGCCAAGGAACATGCTTTCTGCATTAAACCTTGTCTGCGTGCAGGTGCAGGCACGTGTCGGTGGTCAACGGATAAGAAGGAATAAACAGATAATAGAGGTTCTTGACATCGACCCAAGAACAAACGAACTTATTACGAACGAGGTGTTCAGGTGGAGGCAGGCAACCGATGAGATCTCCTATTCAGGCAAGTCATTTATCCTTGAGGAGATCATGGAGTCACATGGCTGGGACGAGGAAAGGATAAGGCGTGACCTGCTCCAGAGACAGGAAGTTCTTGAATGGATGCGTGAGAAGAATATCCGTGACTTCCGTGACGTGAGCAAGATTGTCGTCTCGTACTTCAGGGATTCTGAAACCCTGATGGAGCAGATACGGTCTGGTGGCAATGAATTCATATGAACGGTTCTGCTTCTCCCTTCTTGGGAGCCGGATGTCAGGCAGGCGGGAGAAATACTATGAGCTTATTGAAAACCTTAAATCTGCAAGGATGGGGATCACCTTTGAAGCGTACCTCGCAACCGCTGTCATCACATCTGTTCTTGTTGGGATCGCCGGCTCAGCCCTGGCAGGTTTGCTGGTATTTTTCCTGGACATCCCCGGTTTAATTACGTTTCGCGGGAACATACCGGCAGATATTGCGACTGCTATTAATGAGCTTAAAGGATACTATCTCATTTTTGGAACCCTCATCGCTGCTATCGTCTCGTTCGTGGTTTTTTATGGATTCACCTCGCTTATTTATCTTATCTACCCTTCTGTTGTCGCAGGTGGAAGGCGGCGTGATATTGAGACGACTCTTCCATATGCAATCAATTACCTGGCGGCAATGTCCACCGCAGGCATCACACCGGCAGAAGTCTTCAGACAGCTTGGAAATTCCACAATTTATGGTGAGTCATCAGTTGAGGCCAGGTATATCATCCTTGAAGTGGACATTTTTGGCAGGGACCTGATAGAGGCGCTCAAAAATGTCTCGATGAGCACTCCAAGTCCACGCATGAGGGATTTTTTGCAGGGGTGTATCGGAAGTGTCGCAGCGGGAAGCAATATATCCGACTTTTTCCGGACAAAGGCCGAACAGTATACCGGAGAGAACAGGCAGACCCAGAAACAGTTCCTTGACACCCTGGCATTGATAGCAGAGAGTTATGTTACGGCCCTTGTTGCAGGAACGCTCTTTATGATCCTTATCCAGTCAATCATGGCTATCCTTTCAGGTGAATCAACTCCCCTGTTCCTGTACATAATTATCTACCTCATCATCCCGTTTGGCAGCGTGATGTTTGTTGTCCTGATTGATTCTATGACACCGGAGTGGTAAAGATGGGACTATTTGGCAGGAAGAAAAAAGATGAGCCTTTAGCTGATCCAAAGAATGATGAGATCTGCAGGAAGATTGAGACCTATCAGCATTACTCAGAGGGGGCTCTCCGATTTATCAAGCACCCGATTAAAACCCTTTTTGAAAAACCTATCAATATATTATACGTATCGGTTCCGGCAGGTCTCCTGGTATTCTTCTTAGGGCTCACCATGGCACTTCAGCAGGGAGGACCTGAGTCACTTCTTACCAATTCATTCATCGATGATGTTGCCGTCTTTACAACGGTGATAATTGTAGGGCCACTGGCGATAACGGATCTGCTGGATGGCAGGAGGATAAATAGTATTGAAGTTGCACTTCCGAACTTTTTCAGGGACCTTGCCGGGATGCATGAGAGCGGTATGACTCTGCCAGGGGCGATACACCTGGTCACACAGGCTGAATATGGTGCCCTGACTCCACATATACGCCAGCTTGACCAGAGGATATCCTGGAACTTTGCATTCATCGATGCTATCCGCCAGCTTGGAAGAGAGATTCCGATTCCACTCGTGGAGCGAAGCGTGGACCTTGTTGCCAGGGCAAGTGATGCAGGTGGCGATATCGTCGAGGTTCTTCGTGCCGCCGGGAAGGACTCCGCAGAGTATGTTGTCATGAAGACAGACAGGAAGAACAACATGTTCATCTATGTCATCATTATTCTTGCTTCCTTTGCGGTATTCCTCTTTGTAGTCATGATCCTTGTCTCTTCATTTTTAAAGACCATGGCAGATCTCGGGGCTGAGTCAGGGGCTTCAGGTCAGGCCGGCTTTAATCTTGGAGGTTTTGATCTCGCCCTGTACATCCGGGTATTCTCTCATGCAGGCATGTTCCAGGGTTTCTTCTCAGGGCTTGTTGCCGGGGTCATGGGGGAAGGAAGAGTAACAGCTGGCCTTAAGTATTCAGTGCTAATGCTTCTCATCGCATGGGCTACTTTTCGGTTCATGGTATGACAACTTCATCCGGCAGGGTGTAGCCAGTAGCCTGCTGCAAAAGGGAGTATCAAGGGACATGATGCCCGGGCTGGCAGCATAAAAGACAGGGGAAGATCAGGTCTCCTCTTCCTGGTCTGACTGCAACCGCCTGTACCCTCCTCCAGGAACGGTTATGAGAAACTTTGCCCCGATTCCAAATGTCCCTTCTTCGGTGATGGTAATGCCGGTCAGTCCAAGGACTTCAC
>Ga0116183_1003835_pt1 | contig 15056 bp, 9 predicted proteins | sample AD_UKC078_MetaG_FD_89753 | JGI IMG/M metagenome (GOLD analysis project Ga0116183, IMG submission 89753) | Active sludge microbial communities of municipal wastewater-treating anaerobic digesters from USA - AD_UKC078_MetaG | ecosystem: Engineered > Bioreactor > Anaerobic > Digestate | place: USA... | reverse complement strand
TATTATAGCACTCTCTGTGATGCGGAGAACCGCATTCGGGACAAACAACTATATCGTCGCCCTGTACGAATAACCCACCGCATGCAGCACATCTTTCACCGAAATAGTCCATAGTACCCTCCTTCCGATAATATTCGTTCTGAATATTATTATACCATGATATGAAGTATAAAATCAAGAGGGAACTACAATAACGTATAGAAATTTATTTACAGCTCAGGTCATTTTTTATAAGTTTGTATAATATGGATATAGCTCCGCACATTACACCTGCAACAGGCCATACCACCCAGCTGATATCCCATCTGCCCGAAATGAAGCTGAAAAGCAGGTATCCTGCTGTAATTACAGTCCAGTAAAAACCGATAATCAATCCAATCTTCTTATCAGAGCGGTTCTCTTTTTCTTCTCTTGTGAAGCCGCCTTCTTCAAGGAGCTTTTCATATCCGCCGTTTGTGATGCCCGTATGTACGAAAAGGAAAACTCCGCAGGCTATCATTACGAACATGAGCGCAGGAACAGAGCGTACTGCGGTGCTTGCAGAATCGAAGTTATCTGCGATTATAGGCGGCAGGAAAGCAAGGATGCAGAGTATTACACCGATAACTGTATTGCGGATAGAAACCGGTCTGTACTTTGTCTGTTTTTCTTTTACCATGCCCGATACACCGTATTCAGTGTCTATACCTTCCTTGATAAGGTAGTCATAGGGATCCATCATCATGCCGGATACGATGAACACTCCTACGCTTGAAGCGATCATAAGCAGCATTATTATAACAGCGAACGTATCTGATTTACAGTTCAGACTGTCGGATAAAATGGGAGCTATAACGGAAAGGATGATAACTGCAACTCCTGCAGGCACCATTAAAGCTCTTTTGCGGTTGAGTTCAAGGAACTTGTTTGCTTCTTCCATGCTGACATGGCGGAGAGGCGGTTCTGTTTCTTCGGGAGCAGCTTCAGTGGGAGCTTCCGCAGCAGTTTCTATCTCTTCCTTTAATAGGTAGTCTGTGCTTACACCGAATATCTGAGAGAGCTGGAGTATCCTGTTAAGGTCGGGAGTGGACTGAGCACCCTCCCATTTAGATACGGACTGTCTGCTTACTCCGAGTTTTTCTGCAAGTTCCTCCTGAGAGAGGCCTGCCTTTTTTCTTAAGTCGATGATCTTATCTGCGAGTATCATATATTTTCCTCCTTTAGTCTGTGGCTTGACCACTGTCCATATTATAGCATATCAGGCATTTACATTCAACCAACTCTGCTTTTCAATTTGTCAACCGGCGGTTGCATTGCCTGTATTTCGGGGAAAATCAACTGTACATCTCAGCTGACTGCTGAGTGCCACAGGATATCTGCGGACTGTTTCCCATGATGCTCCAACAGCAACATTGTCTATATTTCAAACTGCATATTCTGCAAAGTTTGTTGATAAAACATCTTGAACTTGCAATCCAAATCGTGTATTATAATAGTGTATTGCACCGATGCTATAAGGTGCAGGAACAATAGGTCCGCAAGGCGGACAAAGTCAGAAAGAGGTAGATCATGAAAAAGCTCATATCATTTCTTGTAGTCTCGGCTGTATGTGCTTCGTTTGCTTCGTGCGGAGACTCAAAAAAGAATAATTCAGATACATCGAACAAAAACGGAACTTCGGTTTCAGACGGCGACACTTCATACGCAGATGACGAGGAGATAGTTTACGAGGATAAGGTCTTCCCGAATGACGGAGATGCATACCTTGCAATTGTCGATAAGAAATGGAGCCTTGAATACTGGGGACGCGACGAGGATGCCCTTGCTTTTTCAGCAGGAACTGTTCCGATAACAGGCAATGGTGATTATTCCGTAAGCATAACAACAAACACCTACGGCTGCCGTGAACAGGCTTCGGGCGGAGATCCGCACGCTGATATCAAGGGCGAGGGACTTTCCTTCCTTGCAGTTATGATAAAGGAAGGCGAGACAAAATACCCCGATGCTGTTATAACAGTAAACTCCGTAAAGGTGGACGGCAAAGAGGTCGCTATGACTTCAAAGCCATATACATCATCTGATGACGGCAAGGATACAAGAGCAAATATTTTCAATACATGGGTAACAACTCCCGCAACAGATGCAAGATCAACAGAAGGTCCGCTGTATGAGAGCGGCAATCCGACAGATTTCTGCAAGGACTATTCGGCACTTGTGGTAAATGAAGAGGATTTTGCTTCATGGACAGATATACAGGTAGATTTTACCGTATCGGGAATAAACTGATATAGCCAACAATACATTGATAATGGAGTCGCTTTCATGGGCGGCTCCGTTTTTTATATAAAAAAGTACGGGTAAGGAGAAATTCCTTACCCGTACAGCGGTTATTGACTATTCATTACTTTATGGTTTCAGGGAGTGATTTGATGATTTTAGCATCAAGATGCTGTATTGCAAGAGCATCGAGAGCTGTGATGCCGTCGCCTGTGTTGCAGCAGTCAGCGTTTATCTGTCCCTGAGCACTGATTGGATACTTTTTGCTGTTTGCAATGTTCTGGAGAATGAGGAGAGCATCGGAAAGTGTTACGTCTCCGCTTTCATTTGCATCGCCGTAGATAACCTTTCCTGTTGTAGTTGCGGGAACAGGTGTTGCTGTAGTAGGAGCAGCTGTAGTCGGCTTTACTGCGGGAGCTGTTGTCTTAGGAGCGGAAGTCGGCTCAACAGTGGGAGTTTTACCGTCGGAAAGCTTGCCGCAGATGATTCCGCAGCCTACAGTTGACATGTAAACTGTACCGAATTCGTCCATATCACCAACGAGGAAGTTACCGTTTCCTGTACCGCCGTAGAGGTGATCCTTGTTGATGCATACCCATGTTTTGCCTGCGTCTGTTGAGCGGTAGATACCGTCAACATCGTCCCAGGTGGGTTTACCGTATATGTAGAGAGTGTTCGGACCGCCGCTCTTTTCGGGAGCGCCGTAGCCTACACATTTTGCATATGCAACTGTTTCGAGCTTTTCAGCCTTTGTACCCTTTTCTGTTATGATGTACATACCATTCCAGCCTACAGCCATAGCGATAGTGTCCTTTGTGATGTAAGCGAGATCACCTGTATGGTCGCACTGGTCGTATTTGCCTATCTGGAGCTCCTTGAAGGTAGCGCCTGCATCTGTACTGATGTAGAAGGAGTAGTGTGATTCCTCAAGAGTAGGCTCTGTCTTGTTGGGATCGGAAGCCCAGTAGTCGTTGTGCTTTATGCCCGAACCGTAAACGATCTTCGGATCATCGGGATCAACGAGTGTGTATGTGGACTTTGAACCGTCGATACCTGTTGATTCCTTCCATGTCTTGCCGAAATCGTCTGTATAGGATACAGCAGCGCCGCCGCCGTTGGACTCGATTATGCGGTATTTGCCTGCTGAAACTTCAGTAATAGAGATCTTTCCGCCGCTGTAAGCGAAATCCATTTCAGTCCATGTCTTGCCTGCATCCTTGCCGTAATAGCCCTTTGCGTTGTTCTGTGAAACACGAGCCATTATCTCGGGAGCTGAAGGACAGTAAGCGATACCTGAAGTTGAACCCATATTCGGAACATACTGCTGAGGTATCTTTGTTACATCGGTATGGATGAATCCGTCATAGTCGCCGATAGCGGAGTAGTTCTCGCCCTTTGGAACGCTTACGAAGTCGAGAGCAACAACTTCCTCAATGCCGTCAGGCTGGAAGTGGAACTGGGGAAGGTCATCCCATGTATTGTCGCAGGCGAAAACGCCGTTTCCTGATGTGGAGAATGAACGGTCGGGCTTGACGGGATCGATAACATAGGAACCGACCCAGTGGATAGCCTTGTCACGTATCCACTCATATCCGCCGTCTGCAAGATAGTCAGCGATAGGAGGCTGTCCCCAGAATGGAGTGATACCGGGAGTAGTCTCTATCCAGTGCTCGCCGCCGTCCTCGGACTTGAAGAACTTGTCGCCCCATGAAGGACCGTGAACATCGTCCCAGGGCTGCCAGAGCTGAGCGTTCGAGAAGAGTCCGCAGGTAGAGCAAACCATGTGATCGGGATTTGCAGGATCTACGCTGATGCCGCTGTATCCGCCCTCGCCGGGATCAGCGAATTCCTCGGTCTGAGTTCTGTAAAGGTGGCGGAGAGGAGAGATATCGGTTATCTTTCCTGTCTTTGTATCGAGCTTCTTGACACTTCCCTGAGTACCACCCTCGCCTACGCATACAGCACCCTGGAAAGCAAAGAAGATATTGCCCTTGCCATCGCCTGTGATACGTCCGGGGTAGTGCTCGCTGTCGAGATCACCGCTGATATCGGTGAACTTATCGTCCTTTACATCTGCAACGACTACGCTGTTCTTGCCTGTTGTGGAAGTTCCGACATAGACCTTTCCGCCGTAGATGTAAATTGAAGAAACGCCGTTCTGAGTGTTGTATTCGCCTTTCTGGAGAGCACGAGCCATATGGTCTGTCCAAGTAGGCCATTTTACAGACTCCTTGTAGAGTCCGAGAGCGTCATAGGACATAACAGGCTTCCATGTCTTACCGCCGTCAGTGGACTTGATAAGGCAGGAGTCGCCTGCGGTAACGTCGCCGCCGCAGTAGATAGTATTTGGATCGTCGGGATCAACAGCTATTGATTCACCTGTCTGTCTGCCGTTGCCGTTGCCGTGGACCTGTATGAGGTCGGTAACATCGATACGCTCGAAGGTCTTACCGCCGTCGGTAGTCTTGAATACAGCGGTACCTGCATCTGAGAAGTAAGCACATCCGCAAAGGAAGTAAACTGTATCGTCGTCGGTTGGATCGATAGCCATAGCGTCGACGCTGAGGTAGCCTCTGTCTGCATCGTTGAGGAAACCGAGAAGCTGTTCCCACTTGTCTGTAGCGTAGTTATACTTGTAAGCTCCGCCGACATCGGTACGTGCGTACATAGCCTTCTGACCTGTAACGATACCCGAAACGAAGCCGCCGCCGCCTAATCTGACAGCGTCCCATTTCATTGAAGAAGAGATGTCATTGCCTGCTGCGGAGACGGACTGAGTGCCTGTAAGAGCCGTCTGAGCAACGCAGACTGTAGAGAGGCAGACAGCGAAGAGGGCTGCTGCCGACTTTCTGAGAGTGCGTAAATTTTTCATAGTTTTCCTCCGTTTTTTCCCGCCGAAGGATATACAGGGGTTATATATTTGTCCTGCATAGCCTTCGGACAGATATCACGTTTCGGAGCTGCCTAAAGCTCCTTGCCTATGATTTTATTGTAGCACTGACGGAAGCATTTGTCAATACAATTTTATGCTAAATCTAAGCAATATTTTTGCACGAAAGTTCAGTTTGTATAGTGATTTGATGAATTAATGAAGAAAAGGTGGACAAAATGAAGGAAATTGGTTGCAACAATTGTCAAGGTCACAAAAAGTACATACTGAGTTTTCAGATAAGATTTATATTGAATTTCCTGAGCCAGTAGTCCAGTTGTACGAAGAAGGCGATAGTCTGCGGCAGGTTCATGAGTTGACCGTACCACTGTACGCGGTCTGAGTGCGAAACAAGACCTTCAAGCGCACTTCTGTCCGCAAGTTCGGTAAGGGGACTGCTGCTGTCGGCGAGAATATCCCGTAGCTTTTCCGTGACCGCATCAAGAAATGCCGGATTGTGAGTTTTGGGATAGGGACTTTTCTTCCTGTAAAGCACCTCATCGGGAAGCCATTCCTTCATAGCTTCACGGAGAAGTCCCTTTTCACGCCCCATATAGTCCTTGTACTCCCATTTCACGTTATAAAGGTACTCGGCGATGCGGTGGTCACAGAAGGGGACTCTGACTTCAAGTCCACTGTACATGCTCATACGGTCCTTTCGGTCCAGGAGAGTCTGCATGAACCACTGACAATTCAGCAGAGTCATTTCCCTCATCCGTGAATCGATACTGCTGTCCGAGGGGAGTTTCGGAGCGGAAACGGCAGTGCGGCGGTAGGCTGAATATACGTAATCTTCGGCATCTATCCTGTATCTGCTGCTTATGAAGGTACTGCGGTAAGCGGTGCTCTGCGCCCAGGGGAAGCCGTCCGTCATACGGATATCCTCGTCCCTGAACCACGGGTAGCCTCCGAAAAGCTCGTCGGCGCATTCTCCCGAAAGTGCAACGGTACCCGTCTTTTTTATCTCTCGGCAGAATATGAGGAGGGAAGCATCCACATCAGCCATACCGGGCAGACCTCGTGCATCGGTCGCAGAGTAGAGAGCATCTACCAGCTCGGGGGTGTCCACTACGCACCAATGGTGCTCGCAGTCGAGATATTCCGCCATTCTGCGAATAAAATCGGGATCGCTCGTTGGCTGGAAATGGCTTTTGGTGAAGTATCGTTCGTTGTCCTTGTAGTCAACGGAAAAAGTGTGGAGCTTCCTGCCTTGTTTTTTCAGTTCGGAAGCGGCAACGGATGAGATGATGCTTGAATCCAGACCGCCTGACAGGAATGTGCATACGGGAACGTCCGACACTAATTGACGGCGGATAGAATCGGTAACGAGCCAGCGGACGTGCTCGGCGGTCTGTTTGAAGGTCTCATCGGTGCCTATCGCCTTGAACTGCCAGTAATCGCGGATATCGAATCCTTCGGCGGAGTAAATGCCGCACTGTCCCGGCTTTAATTCCTTTATTCTCCGTATCACACCGCATCCGGGAGTTCTGCCGGGAGCCATGAGAAGAAGTTCGGCGGCACCAGTTTCGTCTATCTCATGGGGAATATCTGGATGTTCCAGCAGTACGGGTATTTCCGAAGCGAATATAAGCTTGCTTTTGTTCATAAAGTAAAACAGCGGTTTAACTCCCATTCTGTCTCTTGCAAGGAAAACGTTGTGCTGCTGACTGTCATAGACTGCAAAAGCGAATATGCCGTTGAAACGCTGAAGGCAGTCCGCTCCCCATTTTATATAGCTTTTCAGTACGACTTCGGTATCGGAACGGGTATCGAAGCTGAACTCGGAAGACAGTTCGTTCCGCAGTTCGTCGGTGTTATAAAGCTCGCCGTTGTATACGATCGTGAGATTGTTTCCGCCGATCGTGCAGGTCATTGGCTGACGTCCGCCGTTTATGTCGATAACGGCAAGACGGGTATGTACCAATGCTGCTTCGGGATAAAGACATATCCCTTTCTGGTCGGGACCTCTGTGAAGCATAGCAAGCTGCATTTTCTCACATGCAGCGGCCTCAGCTCTCATGTCCTCTTTGAAACTGATCACTCCTGCAATTCCGCACATAGTTTTCTCCGCCGCTTTTCGGCATACGGTACGCCGGGATATTATTGCTCTCCAAACTAAACCTTACCGGCAAATGCTCGCCATAAAGAAAAATTTTCTGCGTCAGAAAAACTTAAAATACGCCGGTATTCCTGCATTTTTCTTCCTTGATAAATTCTCTTTCTGACTTCGCCTTTCTGGCAAAGTTTAATTGGGAGAGCAATATATACTATTCTGCGTAAGGAAAAATGGTTCATAATGCATGTTTAAAGCATATTATAAATAGTATAGAGGTTATAGTCATTTTATAATTGTTTATTATTTAATAATTAGTGAAAACTATTGACGTATCGCCTGAGTAGTGGTACAATAAGAGCGTAAAGGACCGTTTATGACAAAAAACGACGGTCGGAAAAAGGGAGGCAGACAAATGAGATATGAGATCATAGGCGAAACAGTACCTGCGGTTGAAATGCAGCTCATGCAGGGTGAATCAGTCTACACTCAGTCTGGTGGAATGATATGGCAGACAGAAGGCATTTCCATGTCCACCAACGCAAGAGGCGGCATCGCAAGAAGCCTCGGCAGAATGTTCACGGGCGAATCGGTGTTTATGGCTAATTACAAGGCTGAACGCGACGGCGCAAAGATCGCTTTCGGTTCAACGGTTCCCGGTTCGGTAGTTCCTGTGGATATCGGCAAGGGCGAACTTATCGTACAGAAGGGCTCGTTCCTCTGTGCCGAGCAGACGGTTGACCTTAAGGCAACTTTCACAAAAAAGCTTGCAACAGGTCTTTTCGGCGGCGAAGGATTCATCCTTCAGAAGCTTTTCGGAAGCGGAATGGCTTTTCTGGAAGTTGACGGCGACATGGTGGAGAGACAACTTGCAGCAGGAGAAGTGCTCAAAGTCGATACAGGAAACGTAGTCGCTTTTGAGACGACGGTGAAGTATGATATCGAGACTGTCAAGGGACTCGGAAACATATTCTTCGGCGGAGAGGGACTATTCATCACAAGACTTACAGGTCCCGGAAAAGTAATACTCCAGACGCAGAACTTCAACGATTTTGCAGGAAAGATACTCAGCCGACTTCCTAAGAATTAAAGCAGAGTATCAGTAAAACCAAGGCGAAGAAAGAAGAAATAAAAAACATCAAATTATTTCTCATGATTTAAGCGGCAATACAGGTAATAATGAACAAATCAAAGTTAATCTATTTGCCGTAGTTTACAATTATATAAAAATTTCTTGAAATGTGGCGATATATGTTGCAATTTCAATCTACATGTGATATAATATTTGTGTAAGTTCAACAATTACAGCATTATGGTATCAATGCTGTGTTTTGTTCTGTCTTGAAGATTGTTTTTTGTAGAATAATACGGCGGAAAAAAAGTGCGTTTTACGAATGGTATAATCGTTGGTAAATATTGATAAAAAACGGCTGATTATTTAAGTCAAAAAAACGATTGAAAAATAACTCTTAAAATGTTATAATTGTTATATTAAGGCAGAGAGAATTGTTTCGGCTTAATCAAATAACTATGGAGGTGGTTTTATGAAGAGTTATTCCTATATTGGTCAGAATGCTAAAGGCAACGTTGTCAGAAGCAGGGCCAATGCTGAGAATGAGCAGGAATTCCTTCAGAAAATGAAAGAACGAGGCGTATATATCAGAGAATACCAGGAAGACGACTCGGACACCAGCAGATCTATTTATAAGTTCAATACAAAAGAACTTTCATTCTGCTGCCGACAGCTGAGCGCCATGCTGACCTCGGGTCTTACACTTGTAAAGGCTATCGACATCCTTACAAAGGAACAGACGAACGCAAAGGCAAGAGCAATATGGCAGGACATTTACGAGAATGTTCAGAAGGGTGAATCCTTCTCCTCAACTCTTGAGATGCATTCGGGTTCATTCCCTGAGTTCCTTATCTCAATGGTCGGCGCCGGTGAATCAAGTGGTTCGCTTGACGTAATCATGCAGAGAATGTCTGACCACTACACAAAAGAAAACAAACTCAAAAACGTAGTCCGCGGCGCTATGGTTTATCCTATCATACTTGCTGTTGTTGCAGTTGGTATCACGATATTCCTCTTCACCGCGATTCTCCCGAAATTCCTCGAGATGTATGAGGATCCGAGCGACATGCCGGCACTGACAAGGATCCTTGCAGCAGGAAGTGACTTCCTGAGAACAAAGTGGTTCCTGCTCATTGCAATTATCGGCGGTATCGTAATGGGATTTGCTTATCTTATGAAGACTCCGGATTTCAGACTGAAGTATGATCGCTTTATCCTTAAAGGACCCGGCTTTGGCCCTCTGGTAACAAAGATCTATACAGGCCGATTCGCAAGAACCCTTTCCTCACTTTATTCAAGCGGTATTCCGATGGTAGAGTGCCTTCAGAGATCTTCCGATGTACTTGCCAACTCGTACATATCAAGCAAGTTTGAAGAAGTAATCGATGAGGTTAAACAGGGTGAATCCCTTTCAGCATCTATTACAAGAACAGAAATATTCGAGAACATGTTCTGTTCTATCATATATGTCGGCGAAGAGTCAGGTGCTCTTGATACAATTCTTGAGAAGACTGCCGATTACTATGAAGATGAATCTGAATCAGCTGTAAAGCGACTCGTTGGTATGGTCGAGCCTATACTCATCGTTTTCATGGGTATCATGATCGGTCTTATCGTCGGCGGTATTTACCCCGCACTCTATGGTGCTTTCGGCGAGCTGGAAAACCAAGCTTAAAATTGGAAAGGTGGAAAACAGAAAATGCTTTCATTTGATATAACTGATAGAAATATACGAATCGTAAGAGGTTCGGAAACAAGCGGAAAGATCAAGGTTACAGGCGCTACTACCATCAACCTTGAAGAAGAACTTATCGTTAACGGATATGTAAGAGACGTTCCTACAGTAGCTACTATCATCCACGGTGTTCTTAAAAAGAACCGTATGACTGATAAAGAAGCTATTGTTAGTATCTCTTCAAACCTCACGATATTCAAGGAAATCAACGTTCCTAAGGTTGCTAAGGCTCAGGAACTTCCAAGAGTCGTAAGACAGCAGATGCAGGCTGAGCTCAATCTTGATGATTCCTACAGCATTACATATGTAATAGTAGGCGAGACTACAGGCGAGAACGGCGATCAGATGCTTAAGATCCTTGCTACAGCTTGTCCTTACCAGATTATTGACAGCTATAAAGAAGTGTTCAAGTACCTTAACGGCGTATCACTTAAATCTGTAATGGTCGGATGCAACTGTATCACAAAGGTTCTTCTTGCTGATACAAAGATCAGATCAAAGATGCCTCTGCTTGCTGTACAGATCGATAACAACTTCATCTCACTCAACCTCTATGAGCAGGGCCAGCTTTCATTCTCACGTTTCGCTTCTATCGATCCTTCTGACTATGACGGATCTCCTGATTACGTTTTCGAGGCTGTAAGCGAGAATATCTACCGTATGCTTCAGTTCCACAGAAGCCGTAATACAGGTGAGACTATCGAGAATGTTATCTTCTACGGTGATACTCATGAGTATGTAAGACTTACTGATGAACTTGAAAAGTATGAACTGAATACAAGTCTCATCAACGTGCCTCCGCAGATCCACGGACACGAAAACCTTGAATTCTCACTGTATGCAAACGCTATCGGTGCTATGTTCAAGCGTAACAGAGACACTGAAAAGATCAACCTTCTTGAAACAGAACTTGGTTCAACTGTAAAGAAGGCTGTTAAGAGCGATAACTCAGGTACCCTTGCCCTTCTTGCAGGAATTATTGTTCCGTTCTTTCTTATGGGCGGTATTGTTGGCGTTATGGCGCTCAAAAATCTTAGCATCAAGCATAAGATCGACGATATCCAGGAATGGATCGATTCTGATTCTACCAAGAAGCAGCTCAGACATGAGGAAAAGCTCGAAGGTATGAGAGACAGTGTAAGAGAATACAACACAAGAATGAACAATGCTCATGACGGTTTCTTCTCGAATCCTGTTATCGATGGAGATAAGTTCGATGTTGCTGAAGATGTTCTTGCAAAGACTGCTGAGGATCTCGGAATTGAAAAGGCAAGAATAATTGAGCCTAAGTATGAAGATGGTATACTTAAGTTCAAGGTTAAATGCGACAGCGATGAAGAGCTTATGGCTCAGGAACTTCCTGCACAGTATGTAGAGAATCTTACCAGCGAAAAGTATTCTGATAATAAGGGATACTATGAAGTTGCAGGATACAGCGGATACGAAGTAGTCGTTGAAGAAACTGTTGCACAGACTGGCGAGGGTGAAAATCAAACAAGAACAGTTCTTGATTCTGATGAGCATGTAGAGTTTGATGTACAGATCGGCCTTAAAGGACGCGAAAGCGCATATAAACCAGATGCTGCAGAACCAGCTGATGCTGAGGATGCTGAAGAATAATAAGGGGGTCGATTACGATGAATGTAAATTTAAATAACAGAGAAAAAACAATTCTCGGTGTATTCCTTGCAATAATCATCATACTTGTAGGTATATTCGCAGGAATCAGACCGATCAACAAGATGATTAAGGAGAATAAGCAGATCCTTCAGGATAAACAGGAGGAACGCGAACAGCTTGAGGCTAAGATCGCTAAGATACCCGGACTTCAGAATCAGATCAAGGAAACTTATGAGAAAGCTATCGATCTTGCAGAAGATTTCGTAGATTACAACAGCATCTACAGAACAGATCAGTTAGATATGTTCCTTCAGGACTATGCTGATGAGAACGAAGTTAAGATCCTGAAGCTCGAGCTTGATCCGATGGGAGATTCGGATCTTGATTACTACTATTATGAGTATGCTGATCTTGCAGAAGACATGAGAGCTTCAGCAGACGTAAACGGTACTATCAGCGCAAGACAGGACGAGATCCTTGGCGAGCAGAAGGCTCTTAAGGACAGAGATGTCGAGACTGCTATGGGTACAAAATATGGTATGGTTCTTAAGGGTACAAAGGAGAACATCTGGAAGTACCTTAAGGCAATAGAAGATCAGAGCGAGACGATCCTTATAAACAAGGTCGACATCGAGGACTTCAATTTTGAAGCTGATCTTGATGAAGAAGGTTACATCAGAGCTGAAAAGCCTGACGGCGAATCCAAGGCAGAAGTGATCATCTCACTCTACTCAGTATATGAAATGGATGAGCCTGATACTTCAGCAGACGATTGATAACCGACACACGCTATAGTTATACACAAAGAAATAACTTGAAAGGCGGTTAGAAAAATGAAAACAGAGAAGAATAGAAAATTACATGGATCGGTTCTCCTTACTGTTGTTGCAGTAATGGCGATGCTGATAATCTTCATGACAGGAACTCTTGTTCTTGCCAATGCGGCAAACAGAAGGTCGCACAGATCATACACGTCGTCGCAGGCTGAATACACTGCAAGGGCTGCGATAGATGCGTTTTATCGTTCAACACAAGATAATACCGCTATAAGAGATGCTGTTCTGAATCTTGGTACATCAGTAGAATATGCACCGATCGATTTCGGTCCGGATTATAATCCTGCAATGGGAAGACTCGTTGATCCGGATGGAACAGGTACTAATGATGGTACGATCAGAATAGAGCAGCTTCATGATTTTGGCGGAAATGCAATAACCGAGTGGAGATGGAATGCTTCTACAGCTGATTCCGTAGGAAATCCTATCACTCCAGGTTGGGAAGAATTCAATGTGTATCGTGCAACAGCAACAGTTCAGGTTGGCCAGCGCGGTGCGAGAAAAACTGTTTACCAGGATTTCCTTGGTAATCCACGCGTATTTACTCGAACAACTCCTCGTCACAGATCACATGTTCCTGAAGGCCTTCGTACAGTAGGAGCAGCTATGTTTCCAGATACAGACGGTTCACTGGCTACACCTGTTATCGTTGGACTTACTAACTGTGACAGAACTGAGAATTATCAGCCATCAAACTCTATCAGATCATACAGTGAGACATTCTTTGTAAACGGAAACTATCACACATATGCTCAGATGTATATGCATGTTCAGGCTCCTTCGTTCCAGACAATAATCACGGGTGATTTTACTTGTGAGAACGAGATCAAGGTTGATATTGAATATGATGAGTCACTTTTACCATCAGGATTTACTCAGCAGGATGTTCCGTATTTCTTTGTAAACGGACAGTTCAAGTATACAGCTCCAAACCAGGCTTACATGGGTTCATCCGGCAGCAATCCGTATAACATGTTCTTTGGAAACATTGATACAAGTACAGGCGGAGATTTCTACTTCGGCGGCGATGTTTATCTCATGGATGACAGCGGCACAAGTACTATGGGCGGAAGCGGAAGCCATCTTTACAAATGGGCTGACGGTATGACAACCGCAGGAAGTCAGTTCTATTCAGGCGGCGGTAATATCTACTGCAACCATGATCTTACTATCAACGGCACATTTGATACAGAGGGCGATGTAAGAGTTAAGGGAACATTAACCGTAAATCTTGAGAGAGACGGATTTAAGTGCGGAGGCAACGTAGTTTGCGACCAGCTTGTTATCAACTTCGTAAACGGAAGCGGTAACTTCTCAATCGGACCAGGCAGTGCTATATTTACAAATGGCGTATCAGGTGATGAAGCAAGGATTGCCGGTTTAGCTCGCGATACATATGATGCATTCGGAGAACCTGCATATCCAACAAATATGACAAGGGAAATGATCTATGGTACTGAAGGCTCTGACTATGGACATTTTGAACCTGCTGGTGATACAACAAAGATTATTCAGAACCAGAAGGAACTGCTTGATTCAATGGGTTATGATTGGGATACTGAAACATTCCCGACAGATACGTATTATACAGAGCTTCCTGTAGGCGTTGCACTTCAGAACTCTGAAAATACATGCAACCTCGGAACATTTGAAGGAACACGCGGTACATGGACAAACGGCTCACCAAGCCATGTAGTTTATCTGCCTTCAGACGGAAATTATACAAACGGAACATTAAACATAATTCCTAATGCAGATGAGTTCTGGGTTGTTATCGGCGAGGAAGGAGCAACAACTACACTTGGAAATGATTTCAACCTTGTTATCGATGATGCATCACATATTGTAAATGTGATGATCCGCGGTACAGTTGTTCTTAATGACAGATCAGCGATACTCAGCAAGTATTTCTATGACAAGTTTATTACTAACAATGATCGCTCTATCGATCAGAGAACAGATTTCATCAACCTTTCTGTATATTCCTATCGGGGAGCAACACTTAAGTATGCAAACCAGGGCTTTATAACAGCAAACTGTCTTGCACCTGAAATGACACTTACAGGCGGAAATCAGGGCTGGAACGGATTTACTTACGTCAATAAGTGGGGTCTTGAAGTTCCTACAACTACAGTACACTGGGTTGGTAACGGACTGTTCGACAGACTTGATGAATCATTTGATAACTTTACCTTCCTTCAGGTTAGTCCTACACCTGAAGAAGAAGAAGAAGGCTGATGAAAAGGAGGATGATTGATATGAAAAAGAAAAGAACACTTAAGGGTATGACCCTTATCGAGATCATAATTTCGATGTTCATTCTTACCATAATGGCAGGACTCCTTCTCGGAATCGGACTTAATGTTGATGAAACATCCAAAAGTACAACAGGCATGAAGGATAAGGTTTCAGTAGAAGCTCCTTATGCAGCAAACAAACGAGTTGAGTATATTGATGGAGGCGGAGCAGTTGCGACTATTCCTGCTGAGTCTAATATTTCAATTACTGTTTCATTTGGCGGTGCTTCACAGTCTATTGATGCTGATGTATATAAC
>Ga0116183_1003824_pt1 | contig 15095 bp, 12 predicted proteins | sample AD_UKC078_MetaG_FD_89753 | JGI IMG/M metagenome (GOLD analysis project Ga0116183, IMG submission 89753) | Active sludge microbial communities of municipal wastewater-treating anaerobic digesters from USA - AD_UKC078_MetaG | ecosystem: Engineered > Bioreactor > Anaerobic > Digestate | place: USA... | reverse complement strand
GGTACGGCTCGCGCATCGACCGCGACGGCGCGGTCGGCCAGGACACCATCGACTACCTGACCGGCGTGCTGAACACCGTGCTGCCGCAGACGGTCGGCACTCCGATTGCGCACGGCTGGTGCGGGGTGCTGGCGGTACCGAGGGACTGGTCGGCCGGCGTGTCCTTCGACCCGGCCACCGGTCTGGGTGAGGCCGGCGGCTACGTCGGCCACGGTGTCACCGCCACCAACCTGGCCGGACGGACCCTGGCCGATCTGGTGTTCAAGCGCCGCACCGAACTGACCGAACTGCCGTGGGTGGGCCATCACTCCCGGCGCTGGGAACCCGAACCGCTGCGCTGGCTGGGTGTGCGCGGCCTGTACACCGCCTACAAACTGGCCGACCGGCATGAGGCCGGTGGCCGCTCCGAAACCTCCCCGGTCGCAGTGCTCGCCGACCGGATCACCGGCCGCCCCTGAGCGACCCGGTGGCGGAGCGGACGCTCACCTTCCCCGGACCCGTCAGCCCGGGGCACACCCTCGCGCCGCAGCGTCGCGGTCCGGGCGACCCGTGCTTCCAGATCGACGCCGACGGAGCGATCTGGCGCACCAGCCTGCAGTCCACCGGACCGGTGACCGCCCGGATCGTTCGCAGGGTGCCCGACATCGTCGTGTGCCGGGCGTGGGGCGAGGGTGCCGAGGAGTTCCTGGCGAACCTGCCCGCCCTGCTCGGGGCCGACGACGACGCCTCCGACTTCCAGCCCACCGACCCGACGGTGCAGCGTGCGCGACAACGGTCCCGGCACCTGCGGATCGGACGCACCGGCCGGGTGCTCGAGGCGCTCATCCCCGCAGTACTCGAACAACGGGTCCAAGGCGTCGAGGCGTTTCGGTCCTGGCGGCTGCTGGTCACCCGGTTCGGCACCCCCGCGCCCGGCCCGGCCCCGGCCGTCATGCGGGTGCCGCCGTCGGCGCAGGCCTGGCGGGCCATCCCGTCCTGGGAGTTCCATCGGGCCAACGTCGATCCTGGCCGGATGCGCACACTGCTCGGCTGCGCGGCGCGCGCGGAAGCCCTGGAACGACTCGCCCCCCGCCCGCCCGCGGTACCGATGGAGCAGGCGCGGCAGGCCATGACGTCACTGCCCGGCGTGGGGGTGTGGACCGCCGCGGAAACGGCCCAGCGGGCCTTCGGTGACGCCGATGCGCTGTCCATCGGCGACTACCACCTGTCGTCCATGATCGGCTGGACGCTGCTCGGCCGCCCGATCGACGATGACGCGATGGTCGACCTGCTCGAACCGATGCGTCCGCACCGGTACCGGGTGGTGCGGTTACTGGAGGTCAGCGGGCTCGCGCAGCTTCCGCGTCGCGGACCCCGGCTCCCGCGACACCGCATCAGTGGCCTGTAGCCGTCAGCGATCCAGCGCGGTATCGCGCGTCACCTTTCCAGCGCGGAATCGCGCGTCACCTTTCCAGCGCGGAATCGCGCACTGGGCGGCCGGCGAGTTTCTCGTCCTTGGCGCCGAACAGCTTCGGATACAGCGCACCGGCCAGCGCCGCACCCGCCAGTGGCGCCAGCCAGAACGCCCACAGTTGGCCGGGCGCCCCGGCGCCGTTGAAGAACGCGACCCCGGTCGAACGGGCCGGGTTGACCGAGGTGTTGGAGATCGGGATCGAGATCAGATGGATCAGGGTCAGCGTCAGCCCGATCGAAATGCCCGCGAATCCCTTGGGGGCACGGTCGTCGGTGGATCCCAGAATCACCAGCAGGAAGATAAAGGTGAGCAGCACCTCGGTGATCAGCACCGCGGTCAGGGAGTATCCGTGCGGCGAGTTGGCGCCGTAACCGTTGGCGGCCATATGACTGCTGGCGTTGAACATCGGCCGCCCCTTGGCGATGACCAGGATGGTCAGCCCGGCGAGCAGGCCGCCGATCACCTGCGCCGCCCAGTACGACGGCAGTGCCCGCCACTCGACCCGTTTGGCGATCGCCGCGCCCAATGTGACGGCCGGGTTGAAGTGACCGCCCGAGATGGTGCCGAACGCGTACACACCCGTCAGAACGGTGAGCCCGAACGCCAGCGAGACGCCGAGGTAGCCGATACCGACCGAGTTGTCGCCAGCCGGGTTCGCGGCGAACACGGCCGCGCCGCACCCGCCGAGAACCAGCCAGAACGTACCGATGAACTCGGCGGTGAGGCGATGAGCCATGGTGGGGGTAGTCATGGAGATCAGCGTGACAGAACTGATCGGCGCGCGCTGACGGTTGTGAAACCAGGGTGCCGACATGACCCTTGCGTATACCACCGGGGGTATGTAAGCTCGGTGACGGATATACCCCCAGAGGTATAAGACCGAAGGGTATCGACACAGGAGGCGCCACCGATGATGGCCGACGAACGCACCGCCGCCGAGGTTCTGCACCGCCTGCGTCGGGCCCAGGGCCAGTTGGCCGGGGTCATCGCGATGATCGAGCAGGGCCGCGAGTGCCGCGACGTGGTGATCCAACTGGCCGCGGTGTCGAAGGCGCTGGACCGGGCCGGCTTCAAGATCGTGGCCTCCGGGCTGCGCGACTGCGCCGCCGGCCGGAATTCCGGTGACGGCACCTGCCTGACCGAAGCCGAACTGGAGAAGCTGTTCCTCGCCTTGGCGTGAATCTTAACCAGCGTGAACATTGACCAGCGTGAATTTTGACCCACAGAATTTTGACCCACAGAAGGAGCCGAACATGAAGTTCAACCAGTACTACCTCGAGTGCCTGTCGCACGCGTCCTACCTGATCGGCGATGAGACCACCGGCCGAGCCGTCGTGGTCGACCCGCAGCGCGACGTCAGCGAGTACATCGCCGATGCCAAGGAACTCGGCATGACCATCGAACTGGTCATCGAGACGCACTTCCACGCCGACTTCATCTCCGGCCACCTGGAACTGGCCGAAGCCACCGGCGCCAAGATCGTCTACTCCTCGGTCGCCCAACCGGAGTTCGACTTCATGCCGGTCGCCGACGGTGAGCGGTATTCGCTCGGGGACGTCCAACTGCAGTTCCTGCACACCCCGGGGCACACCCCGGAGTCGATGAGCATCGTGATCTACGAGCACGCCGACGACGCTTCTTCGGATTCCGGGGTTCCGTACGGTGTCCTCACCGGCGACACCCTGTTCATCGGCGACGTCGGCCGTCCCGACCTGCTGGCCTCGATCGGCTTCACCCGCGACGAACTCGCCGACAAGCTGTACGACTCGCTGCACAACAAGCTGATGCCGCTGCCGGACGCCACCAAGGTCTACCCCGCGCACGGCGCCGGGTCGGCGTGCGGCAAGAACCTGTCCACCGAACTGTGGTCGACGATGGGCGAACAGCGCCGCACCAACTACGCGCTGCGCGCCAAGGACAAGGCGACCTTCGTCGACCTGGTCACCGAGGGCCAGCCGCCCGCCCCGGGGTACTTCGTCTACAACGCCATCCTGAACCGCCAGGGCCGCGAACTGCTCGATGAAACCGAGATGCCGCCGGCGATGAGCTATGACGAGGTGAAGGCCGCCATGGCCGGGGGAGCCGTGCTCGTCGACGGGCGTACCCCCGAGGAGTTCGCCTCCGGGTACCTCAACGGCGCCATCAATATCGGACTGGAGGGCCGCTACGCCGAGTTCGCCGGTTCGGTGATCAAGCCGGACGTCGACCTCATCCTGCTCGCCGAGCCCGGCCGTGAACTGGAGGGCAAGAACCGGCTGGCCCGGATCGGCTTCGACCGGGTGGTCGGCTACCTGGCCGAGCCCTACCAGGTGATGCTCGCCAACCCGGACGACGTCCACGTGGCCTCCCGGCTCACCGCACCGGCGATGGACGAACGGATGCGCGACGTGTCCGATCTGCAGGTCGTCGACGTCCGCAATCCGGGCGAGGCGGCGGCGGGGATGATCCCCGGCGCGGTCGGCATCCCGGTCGGACAGCTGCCCGACCGGCTCGCCGAACTCGACCCGGCCAAGCCGACCGTCGTCTACTGCGCCGGCGGATACCGGTCGTCGGTGGCAGCCAGCCTGCTGCGGCAGCGCGGTTTCGGCGACGTCAGCGACATCCTGGGCGGGTACAACGCTTGGGAAGTCGCCGGGGCCAACGCTTAGGCTGAGCCGTATGACAGTCCAAGCCAAGCACCAGGTTCTGATCATCGGCGGCGGCACAGCCGGGATCACGGTCGCCGCGCGACTGCTCCGCAAGGGGTTCACCGACGTCGCGGTGATCGAGCCGTCGGACAAGCACTACTACCAGCCGATGTGGACCCTGGTGGGTGGCGGCCAGGCCAGTGCCGTGTCCACCGAGCGCCCGGAATCCTCGGTGATGCCCAAGGCCGCCACCTGGATCCGTAAGGCCGCCGCCGCCGTCGACCCGGAGACCAACATCGTCAGCTGTGCGGACGGCTCGGTCTACGGGTACGACGTGCTGGTGGTCTGCCCCGGCATCCAGTTGGACTGGGACAAGACCGAAGGCCTGACCGAGGCGCTGGGCCATCCCGGCGTCTCGTCGAACTACAGCTATGACCTGGCGCCCAAGACCTGGGACCTGATTCGTCGGACCCGCAGCGGGTCGGCGGTGTTCATGATGCCGTCCGGACCGATGAAGTGCGCCGGCGCACCGCAGAAGATCGCCTACCTGGCCGCCGACTACTGGCGCAAGGAAGGGGTGCTGAAGAACATCGACGTACACCTGGTCGTGCCTACGCCGCGGGCCTTCGGCATCCCGGCGATCGCGGACAACCTGGACAAGGTGATCGCCGGCTACGGCATCCACCTGCACACGCTGTCGGAGATCACCGCCGTCGACACCGAATCGCGCAAGGTGACCGTCAGCGCGGTCGGGGAGGGCGGCACCGACAGCACGCTGCCCTTCGACATGCTGCACGCGGTGCCGCGCCAGTCCGCGCCGGACTGGATCAAGGCCAGTCCACTGTCCACCGGCGAGCCCACCGGGTACGTCGAGGTGGACAAGCACACCATGCAGCACGTCCGGTACCCGAATGTATTCGCCCTCGGCGACGCCGGGTCGACGCCGAACTCCAAGACCGGGGCGGCCATCCGAAAGCAGGCGCCCGCGGTGGTGGCGAACATCCGGGCGTTCCTCGACGGCCGGCCGCTGCCGGGCAGCTACAACGGCTACGCCTCATGCCCGATCGTCACGTCATCGCACGACCTGTTGTTGGCCGAGTTCGACTATGACTTCACCATCACGCCGTCGTTCCCGGTTCTGGACCCGACCAAGCCGCACCGGGCGTACTGGTACATGAAGAAGTACGGCCTGCCGGTGCTGTACTGGAAGCTGATGCTCAAGGGCCTGGCTTAGCCGGGCCGAGCCCAAGCTGCTTCTCCGGCGCTGAGTGTGCGGATTTCCACGCCCTATCCGGCGTGCCGCGTAGTAGTCCGCACAGTCGTGGGTGTGCCGATGGACTAGGCGTCCAGATCCTTCTCGACCAGTTCGGCGATCGCGGCGAGCACCGCCCCGTCCTCGGTGTCGATGGTCACCTGGGCGCCCTTGCCGGCCCCGAGGGTCATGATCATCAGAGCCGAACCGGCGTCCACCGGATCCCCGCCGTCGACGGAAAGGGTCACCGGCACACCGGCATTGACCACCGCCTCGGAGATGATCGCCGCGGGGCGGGCATGCAGGCCGACGGCCGACCCGACGGTGACGGTCTTACTGGGCATGAGCTGCTCCTTCTGGGGTTGAAGACGGGTTTGAAGACGATCCGACGAACTGTTTGGCGGCGATGACGGCCAACGCGCCCACCACCGTACCGGCGGCCAATGCCACCAGGAACCAGATCAGATGGCCGATGGCGAAGAACACGAAGATGCCGCCGTGCGGCGCCTTGAGCGTGACGTCGAAGGCCATGATCAGTGCGCCGGTCAGCGCGCCGCCGGCCATCATCGACGGGATGACCCGGAACGGATCGGCCGCGGCGAACGGGATGGCCCCCTCGGAGATGAACGACGCCCCCAACAGCCAGGCCGCCCGGCCGTTCTCCCGTTCCGGTTCGCTGAACAGCTTCGGCCGCAAGGTGGTGGCCAGGGCCATCGCCAACGGCGGCACCATCCCGGCGGCCATCACCGCGGCCATGATCTGCAGTGACCTCGGCTCGGCGATGCTCAAACCCGCGGTGGCGAAGGCGTAGGCGGCCTTGTTGACCGGACCGCCCAGGTCGAAGCACATCATCAGGCCCAGGATGATCCCGAGCAGGATCACCGATCCGCCGCCGAGACCGTTGAGCCAGTTGGTGAGCCCGGCGGTGACGGCGGCCAGCGGCCGGCCCAGCAGCAGGAACATCAGCAGGCCGACCACCAGGGACGCCAGCAGTGGGATCACCACCACCGGCATCAGGCCGCGGAACCACTGCGGCACCTTCCAACCGCTGATCCACAACGCCGCGAATCCTGCGATCAGTCCGCCCACGATGCCGCCGATGAACCCGGCTCCGACGAACACCGCCACCGCCCCGGCGGTGAAGCCCGGTGCCAGGCCGGGCCGGTCGGCGATCGCGAAGGAGATGTAGCCGGCCAGCGCGGGCACCAGGAATCCGAACGCCAGGCCACCGAGGGTGAACAGCACCGCGCCGAGGTACTGGGCCAACCCGCCGCTGGGCAGGTCGGTGAGCGTGTTGGTGGTCGCGATGATGTGCGCCAGGGAGTCGGTCTTGCCTCCTGAGGTCTCAGCGGTGTTGGCGATGTCATAACCGGCCAACAGGAACCCCAGCGCGATCAGCAGGCCGCCGGCCGCGACGAACGGGATCATGTAGCTCACGCCGGTGAGCAGGATCTGCCGTAGCCGGGTGCCCCATCCGATGCCGCCGGCGGGAGTGGCGCCAGCCGACGCGGCCGCGGCGGCGGATCCCTCCACCCGCGCGGCGTTCGGGTTCCCGGCCGCCGCCACCGCTTCGGCGATCATCGCGTCGGGTTCGTTGATCGCCCGTTTGACCCCGGAGGCGATCAGTGGCTTACCGGCGAACCGGCCGCGATCCTTGACCCCGACGTCGGTGGCGAAGATGACGGCGTCCGCGGCGGCGATCGCCGCGGCGCTCAGCGGTGTGCTGCCGGAGGACCCCTGGGTCTCCACGGTCAGCTGAACCCCGGCCCGTTCGGCGGCCAGTTTCAGCGCGTCGGCCGCCATGTAGGTGTGGGCGATCCCGGTCGGGCAGGCGGTGATGGCGATGACGGACTTGGTCGCCGGCGTGGCGGGCGTCGCGGCGGGGGCTGGTTTCTGGGCGGCCGGTGTCGGGCTGAGCACACCGTCGACCAGGGCCACCACATCGTCGGCGGTACCGGCCGCCCGAAGTTCGGCGACGAACTCCGGGCGTACCAGGGCCCGGGCCAGCGCGGTCAGCATCTTCATGTGCTCGGCTCCGCCGCCCTCCGGCGCGGCGATCAGGAACACCAGGTCCGCCGGACCGTCCGGGGCGCCGAAGTCCACCTTGGGGCGCAGTCGGGCGAACGCGATCGACGCCCTGAGCACCGCTGCCGACCGGCAGTGCGGGATGGCGATCCCGCCCGGCAGTCCGGTCGCCGACTGCGCCTCCCGGGCCAGCGCGGCCTGGAGCAGTGGCGCGGTGTCCTCGGCGCGGCCGCTGTCGGCGAGCAGGGCGGCCAGGGTGGCGATCACGGCCTCTTTGTCTTCGCCGGCGTTGGTGTCGAGGAGAACCAGACCGGCGTCCACGATCGAGGGGGGGATCGAGGGGGAATTCGAGGGGGAATTCGAGGGGGAATCAGTCATATCGCACCCTTTTCAGGTTTCGGCCAACGCTGTGAGTTCCACACCGTCGAGGTTGAGTTGCCCGGGGTCGGGCAGTGTCGATCCGGGCAGCGCGGCGGCGGCGCTGCCGTAGGCGACGGCCATCTGCAGCCGCTCGGGTGCCGACCCCCCGGCGGACTCGGCGAGGATGTACCCGGCCAGGGCGGCGTCGCCGGCGCCGACCGTGCTGAGCACGGCGATCGGTGGCGGGGTGGCCAGCCAGGCGCCGCTCGCGTCGACCAGGACCGCCCCGGCCGCGCCGAGGGTGGTCAAAACCGCGCCCACCCCCTGATCGACCAGTCGGCGCGCGGCGGCTACCACCGGCCCGGCGTCACCGCTCATCAGTGGAGTTTCCAGCGACTCCGCGCTGACTCCCGTCAGCCCGGCCAGTTCTTCGGAGTTGGGTTTCATCAGGTCCGGCGCGGCGCGTTGCAGGCCCGCTGCCAGAGCGGCAAGTGGGGCGTCGGAGGTGTCCACCGCCACCTTGCAACCGTGCGCCCGCAGTGCCGCGGTCATCTCCGAATACCAGGCGTCCGGCAGTCCGGGCGGCAGCGAACCCGACAGCACCACCCAGTGGCCGGCGCGGGCCCGCTGAATCACCGCCCAGGCCAGGGCTTCCGCCTCGGTGGCGTCCAGGGCGGCGCCGGGCTCGTTGACTTTCGTTGTGGTGCCGTCGGTTTCGGTGATCGCCAGGTTCGTGCGCACCGGGTGGGCAACCGGAACGGCATGGAACTCCACGCCCTGGGCGCGCAGGCCGGCCAGGATCGGATCATGTCCGGCGGCGGGCAGCACCGCGACGGTCTCGACCCCGGCCAGGGTCAGCGCGCGGGCGACGTTCACACCTTTGCCGCCCGGTTCGGAGCTCACTGAGGTGACCCGGTGCACCGCGCCTCGGACCAGTTCCCCGGGCAGGGTGACCGTCCGGTCGATACTCGGGTTGGGAGTGACGGTGACGATCACATTCAGATTGTCGCCTGTTGTGCCATGCGCGATGGCCCGGTTTGCTGTAATCCACCTATGACTGACAACGAGGCCACGGTTCTCGCCGGCGTCCCGGTGGTTCCGGGGGTCCGCTTCGCCCCGGTGATCCGGGCCAACCGGCTGCCCTCCCTTGCTGAACTCGATCCCGGCGGACAGATCGCCGAGGGCGACCGACCGGCCGAGGTGGCCAGGTTCGGTGCCGCCGCCGCGGCGGTGGCGCAGCAACTGCGAGACCGCGCCGCGGCCGCGACCGGCGCGGCCGCGAAAGTCCTCGAGGCCACCGCCCAACTGGCCCAGGACCGGGCCTGGCTGGCGTCGGCGGAGAACGCCATCAAGGCCGGCCAGCCCGCCGTGCGGGCGACCGCGCAGGCGGCCAGCCAGTTCATCGAGATGTTCACCAAAATGGGCGGGCTGATGGCCGAACGGGTGACCGATCTGAAGGACATCCGCGACCGGGTCATCGCCGCGCTGGCCGGACTGCCCGAACCGGGCGTGCCCGATCCGGTCGAACCGTCGATCCTGTGCGCCGAGGATCTCGCCCCGGCCGACACCGCCGGACTTGACCCGCACCGGGTGGTCGGACTGGCCACCTCGCTGGGCGGGCCGACCAGCCACACCGCCATCATCGCCCGTCAACTGGGTATCCCGTGCGTAGTGGCGGTGCACGGTCTCGACGATGTGCCGGTCGGGTCGATGGTCCTGCTGGACGGCAGTCGCGGCACCGTGACGGTGGACCCGGACCGTGCTGACGCGGCGGCGGCGGTCTCGGCGGCCGATGTCGCGGCGGCGGCGATGGCGGGCTGGACCGGGCCCGGCGCGACCTCCGACGGCCATCCGGTGTCGATCCTGGCCAACGTGGCCGACGGTACGGCCGCCCGGGCCGCCCGGCAGGCACCGGTCGAGGGGGTGGGGCTGTTCCGCACCGAGTTGTGTTTCCTCGATGCCGACAGTGAGCCGTCGGTGGACGAGCAGGCAGCGATCTACGCGGAGGTGCTGGAGGCGTTCGCCGGGCAGAAGGTGGTGATCCGCACCCTCGACGCCGGGTCGGACAAGCCGCTGAAGTTCGTGACCAATCCCGAGGAGGCCAACCCGGCGCTGGGGGTTCGGGGCTTCCGGATCATCGCGATCGACGCCGACCTGGTCACGCGTCAACTGGACGCGATCGCCGCGGCCGCCGCACGTACCGGCAGCGCGCCGTGGGTGATGGCGCCGATGATCGCCACCCCGGATGAGGCTCGCCGATTCGCGGGCCTGGCCCGCGAGCGCGACCTCTACCCGGGCGTGATGATCGAGGTTCCCGCGGCGGCGCTGCTGGCTGACCGGATCCTCGAACACGTCGAGTTCCTGTCCATCGGGACCAACGACCTGGCTCAGTACACGATGGCCGCCGACCGGATGTCCGCCGATCTGGCCACCCTGACCGACCCGTGGCAGCCCGGGGTGCTGGCCCTGGTCGCCAAGACCGCCCGGGCGGGTCAGGCCGCGGGCAAGCCGGTCGGGGTGTGCGGCGAGGCGGCCGCCGACCCGCTGCTGGCCTGCGTCCTGACCGGGCTGGGCATCACCTCGCTGTCGGCCGCGGCCTCCGCGGTCACCCCGGTCGGCGCGAAGCTGGCCACCGTGACCCTGGCGCAGTGCCGCGAGGCCGCCGAGGCGGTGCTGGGCACCTGCGGCCCCGGCGCAGCCCGGGAGGCGGCGTCAGCGATTCTCGGCTGACCCGGCCGCGGACACCGACACGGCCGGGGCGGTCTCGGCCGGGTACATCAGTTCCAGCTCGCCGATGTTGGCCGCCGCGGTCACCAGCGGTAGCGCGGCGACGGCAGGATCCACGCCGTCCGCCTCGGCCCGCGGGGCCTCCTCACGCAAGGCGATCACGAATTCCCCGCTGAGATCAGGCACCGAGCGGTTCGGGTCGCTGCCGTCCAATCGTGCGCACAGTGCGGAGGTGTGGTCCTCCACTACCTTTCGTGCCCGCGGGTACGGCCCGGCCGGCGGTGGCACGATATCGGCGATCAGGTCCGAAGCCGTCCGCAACCGCGGGATGCGGTTGGTCGTGTCCAGCAGGTCGGCGTCGAGCACCCCGTTGCTCTCGGCCAGGTAGATCCGGATGGTGTCGACGTGGGTGCGGGCGTCCACCAGGGCGTCGCGGCCGAGATCGCGCAGCGCCGCGTCGGTGGCCGGCGAGGCGCCGCGCGTCACCCGTAGTACGGCGCCGTTGAGATAGCGCGCACCGGAGTCCATCGCGGCGTCGATCGCGCGGCGGACCGCGGCCGCCGCGCCCTTCGGCCACAGCAGTACCGAGACCATCAGGCCGACGGCCGCGCCGAGGATGATGTCCTCGATGCGGATCAGCCCGGCCTTCCAGCCGATCGGGTGCAGCATGTTGAACACGATCAGCACCATCATGGTGAACATCGCCTGGCTTGCCGCGAAAGATCCGACCGCCAGCACATAGGTGGAGCCGAACGCCACGACCGGGAGCAGGGTCCACAGCACGGTCTGGTCGGTTCCCACCACGGTGATCACTGCCGCGCCGAGGGCGAATCCGATCGCGGTGCCGGTGACCGCGCGCACCGCGCTGACCCGGGTGGTCGCGGCACTGCTGCGCAGCACCGACAGCGCGCCGAGCAGCACCCACACCCCGTTCTGCACCGGGATGACATAGGTGGCGACCAAGGCCAGCGCGAGCGCCGCGCCGGTGCGCAGGCTGCCCACCACGGTCGCCGATCGGGTGCTCACATACCCGGACAGCGAGCGGACGGCTGCGCGCTTGCCGAGGACCCGGTCGGCCACCCCGGTCTCGGGTAGTTGCCGCCCGAGCAGGCGCGCCCACAGCGGCCGGGTGTCGGCAGCGGTGGCCGAGGCGATGATCCGTCCGGTCAGTCCGATCGTGGCGGTCATCGTGCGCCGGGTCAGCAGGACGCGGCCGAGATCGGCGGCGGCGGAATCGTCGGGTGCGCCCAGGATGTCCCGAATATCGTTGTCGTAGTGGGTCATCGCGACCAGCTTGTGGGCGGCGACGGCCCGGTTCAGTTCCGCGGCGTGCTCGGCACTGGGGGTGGTCAGCGCCGTGGCGCAGCTCCGCAGCACGCCGACGCTCATCGGTGCGATGGGCCCCAGCAGTGGGGCGGTGTCGGGGCCGACCCGGGTACCGAGCCACTGCAGGTTGGACACCACCCGGATCAGTGCTCGGCTGCCGGCGCTCATTGCGATGGGGCGGAACGCGGTTCCCACGAACTTGCGCCGCAGCGCGTCAATCGCCGCGGTCACCGGGTCGGCGTCGGGGTCGGCGTCGGGGTCGGCGGCGATGACGTCAAGGCCCTCGATCCGGTCTGCCAACGCCGTGCAGACCCGGGCGGCCAGGGTGCGCAGTTCGCCGCCGTATCGGGGCGGGAACAGCAACAGCGCCGCCGGAACACAGATCAGCAGCGCGATCAGCCACCCCAACAGCCGGTCGTCGACCGGGCCGGTGGGAATGGTGCACACCGGCAGCAGAAACGCCATCAGGGTGGCGCGCTGGCCGGCCGCGAAGATCTCGCTGAGCAGGCTCAGCAGGCTGACCCCGGCCCCCACCGCGAAGCACAGCAGCACCGCCAGCCACGGGTACGGGGCGGCCAGGGTGCCGACCGTGATCAGGATGGCGCCGGTGACTGCCAGACCGCAGAAGGCCAGCGCCCGGGTCGCCGGCGGACCGGGGAAGTTGGAGACGATCAGCAGCGAGATCGAACCGAACACCGCGAACGCCGGCGTCTGGGTGCCTTCGGCCAGCAGGTTCGAGGCCTGCAGGTGCGAGGCCAGCAGGTGCGAGAGCAGGGCGACGACCGGGATGACGATCCCGGCCCGCAGCGCCCGGCGAGCACCGTCGTGCCCTGGATCCCGCTCTCGCAGCGCGTCGCGCAGGCGCTGAAAGGTGTTGCCAAGCACTACTTTTGAGGTGTCGGGGAGGCAGGGTGCGATGGTGGCGGAACATCGGCGAAGCGGCCGGCGGCCAGGTCGTCGAGCATCCGGTTGCTGATCCAGGCGAAGGCCCGGTTCTCCCGCGGCAGGGTCGACTGCTCGTAGCCGACCAAGACGAACACCGCCCAGGACGCGTATACCTCGGACTGCCGCGGGTCGCCGACGATCTCGAGGGCCGAGTTGTAGAGGATCTCGAAACGTTGCCGGTCGACCTCGGTCTGCACCCGCAGCACGTCCGGGTCCACCGAACTCCAGGCGCGGATCGCGGCTTCGGCGTTGTGCGGCAGGGACAGCGCGACGTCGATGGCCGTCTCGATCCGGCGGCGTGGGTCGGCCTCGGTCCGGATCGCCTGGATGACCCGCACCGTGCGGTCCTGGCGCCAGTAGGCGATGAGGTCACCGGTGTAGGCCGACCAACTGGTGAAGTAATGGTAGAACGAGCCCGTCGTCACGCCCATCCGTCGACAGAGTTCGGCCAGCTTGAGAGCGCCGAAGCCGAGCTCGGCCAGAATCTCCAGACCCGTCTCGAAATACGAGTCGCGGACCGATCCGGCTGCCATGCAATCAACCTATAGGCCCGGGGGTGTCCGGGCGGGGAATCCTGGGGCAAGCTGTAGGGATGACTGTTGAGGCCACCACTGACCACGCCACCGAGGGTGGCTCTGCCGGAGTGCTCGACCAGGTGCGCGCGGTCTTCGCCACCGGGCGCACCCGGCCGATCGCCTGGCGGGAGCAGCAACTCCGGGCCATCGAGAAGATGTGCGACGAACGCGAAGCGGAGATCTGCGCCGCGCTCAGCGAGGACTTGGGCCGCTCGGCGTTCGAGGGCTGGTTGGGTGATGTCGCCTCGACCAAGGCGGAGGCCGCCTTCGCGGCCAAGCACCTGCGCAAGTGGGTGAAGCCGAAGCGGTCCGGTCTGCCGTTGGCGCATATGCCGGGCCGGGCGTGGGTGCAGTACGACCCGCTCGGCGTGGTGTTGATCATCGGCCCGTGGAACTACCCGTTCTTCCTGTGCCTGTCGCCGCTGGTGGCCGCGGTCGCGGCCGGCAACGCCGCGGTGATCAAACCCTCGGAACTGGCGCCGGCCACCTCGGCGTTGATCGCCCGGCTGGTGCCGCAGTACCTCGATCCGGAGGCGGTCCGGGTCGTGGTGGGGGCCGCCGAGGCGACCCAGGACCTGCTGTCGCAGGGTTTCGACCATGCGCTGTTCACCGGGGGTACCGAGATCGGCCGCAAGATCATGGCCGCCGCCGCCCCCACGTTGACCCCGGTGACCCTGGAACTGGGCGGCAAGAGCCCGGTGCTGGTGCTGCCGGACGCCGAAATCGACGTCGCCGCCCGCCGGATCGCCTGGACGAAGCTGCTCAACTCCGGCCAGACCTGCATCGCCCCCGATTACGTCCTGGCGGACCGTTCGATCGCCCGGGAACTCACCGACAAGATCGTCTCGACGATCGCGAAGTTCCGCGCCGATGAGCCCGACGCGGCGCTGCGGATCGTCAACGAGCGGCAGTTCGACCGGCTGGTCGCGCTGATCAGCGCAACGGAGGGGAAGGTCGTCACCGGTGGCGGCTCCGATCGCGATGCGCTGCGAATTCAGCCGACGGTCGTGGTGGACCCGCCCGCCGACGATCCGGTGATGAGCGACGAACTCTTCGGTCCGATCCTGCCGATCATCACCGTCGACTCGACCGAGCAGGCCGTCGCGTTCGTCAACTCCCGGCCCAAACCGCTGGCGTTGTACGTGTTCACCAAAGACCAGCAGCGGGGCCGCGCACTCGTCGACCGGATGCCGTCGGGCGGTGCGGTGATCAACCACATCGCGATGCACTGCCTGGCGCCGCAGTTGCCGTTCGGCGGTGTGGGCGCCAGTGGGATGGGTGCGTATCACGGGCAGTGGGGCTTCGAGGCGCTGAGTCATCGCCGGGCGGTACTGTCCAAACCGGCGAAACCGGACCCTGGTCTGCTTTACCCGCCGTACACCAAATGGTCCAAGGGCGTCCTGCGCCGGCTGCTGTAAGTTCGGGCAAACACCTGTATTGCGAGGTAGGTACTGCCTCGGGGCGTGCCGAGGTAGGTAAACCTCATGACTATGGCACAATCCAGAGGTGTCTGATGTTGCCCGGCGAGGTCCCGGCCGCCCACCGGCAGCTAAGTCTGCCAATACCCGTGGCCGTATCCTCCAGACCGCCCGCGAGGTGTTCGGCGAGGTCGGCTACGACGCGGCGACCTTTCAGGAGATCGCCGTCCGGGCGGACCTGACCCGCCCCGCCGTCAATCACCACTTCGCCAGCAAGCGGGAGCTCTACCTTCAGGTCGCGGAGCAGACCAATCGCACGGTCATCGAGGCCGGCGTGCGGGAGGCTCGCTGTCACACGAGTTTGGACGCCCAGATTCTGGCCTTTGT
>Ga0116183_1003818_pt1 | contig 15101 bp, 11 predicted proteins | sample AD_UKC078_MetaG_FD_89753 | JGI IMG/M metagenome (GOLD analysis project Ga0116183, IMG submission 89753) | Active sludge microbial communities of municipal wastewater-treating anaerobic digesters from USA - AD_UKC078_MetaG | ecosystem: Engineered > Bioreactor > Anaerobic > Digestate | place: USA... | reverse complement strand
TTTCAGGAACTTCCCTGATCTTTCCTTTTCACTCAAAAATCTTTCTGTAGCAGGAGTGGGTCCATTTGAGAATGATACTCTGGCAAGCCTGAATTCACTCGACCTTGTCTTTAATCTCTCAAGTATTTTCGGGAAATCCGGCTACGAGGTAAAATCTATCATCCTTGATAATGCTAAGATCAAAACAATAGCACTTGAAGACGGCTCTGTCAACTATGACATTATGAAAGACAGCGGCGAAATTGAAACAATCGGGGAAAGCTCTTCCTCAGAAATGAAGATACTTTTGAAAAAAGTTGAGATGATCAACAGCTCTGTCTCTTATACTGATATTGGTTCTGATATGGAGGCAATAGTAAATGATTTGAATTTCAATATGAAAGGTGACCTTACAACCAGCACATCTGATCTTGAGATATCTCTGAATTCGGGAGATGTTAATTTTATTATGGATGGTGTCAGGTATCTGAATAAAGCCATAGCTAATTCAAAACTTAACCTTGATGCAAATCTTGATAGCATGTCATTCACATTACGTGATAATTATCTTACCCTGAACGATCTTGAACTTAATTTTGAAGGCGTAGTTGCCATGCCAGGCGATGATATAAAAACTGATCTTAAATTCAAAACTGATCAGACTTCCTTCAAATCTCTGATTTCTTTGATACCGGCAATTTATATGACAGACTTCCAGGATCTTAATGCCTCGGGCAATTTCACCCTTGATGGTTCGGTAATTGGTATTTACAGTGATGCAGACAGCACTTTGCCGGATGTATCCCTTAATCTGACTGCAAGCAACGGGCTTATAAGTTATCCTGCTCTGCCGGAGAAGATCACAAATATTAATCTAAAAACCGATATTTTCGTTGATGGTCGGGATCTGGACAAAACTACTGTTGACGTCAGTAAGTTTCATCTTGAACTGGCAGGTAATCCCTTTGATATGACTTTGTTTCTTCAGACCCCAATGAGTGATCCGAATTTCAGGGCTTCAATGATTGGAAAGCTTGATCTTACTGCGCTGTCAAATGCTATACCTCTTGATAGCATTGAAATAGGCGGTCTTATTGATATGTCAGTACGAATGGCTGGCAGTCTGTCGATGATCGAAAAGGAACAATACGATAAATTCCAGGCTTCAGGAAATCTGGGGATAAGGGAGATGAATGTAGCAATGACTGGCTATCCCTCTGTAGCAATAAAAGAAGCGGATTTCGAATTTACTCCTGCCTATGCAGCTCTTACAAAAGCCGATCTGATAGTGGGAGAGAAGAGCGATTTAAGCATCTCCGGCCGGCTTGAAAATTACATACCTTATCTCTTCAGAGATGCTGTTGTAAAAGGTAATCTTACACTGCGTTCAAATACAATTGATGTTTCAAATTTGCTTGCAGGAATGGCGGAAGATACAACTGCAGATGAAGATACAACATCACTTGCGCTTATCAGAATACCTCAAAACATTGATTTTGATTTTAATGCTCTTATCAGTAATATGCTGTATGGTAAGATAAATGCTAAAAATTTAAAAGGCCATATAATAGTTAAAGATGGTATTCTTACTCTGAGGGAAACCGGTATGAATATCCTTGGGGGAAGCATTGCGATGAATGCAGATTATGATACAAGGGATTCACTTAAGCCTTTTGTTAAAGGTGATATGAATCTTCAAAATTTCGGTGTTAAGGATGCATTCACTACTTTCAATGCTGTTCAGAAGCTTGCACCGGCAGCTGCAGGAATGGATGGAATAGTGAATGCAAGGCTTAGTTTTCAGAGCCTTCTCGGAAGCGATATGATGCCCCTGATCCATACTTTGTCAGGAAGTGGTAAGCTCCAGTCGGACGAAGTGACAATTTTAACATCGGCTGCTTTCGACCAGATAAAAAACCTGCTTAAGCTTGGAGATAATTTTACCAATGTCTTTAAAGATTTGAATATCAGCTTTAATTTGAAAGAAGGGAGAGTTTATGTCAGTCCTTTTGATACCAAGCTAGGCAATATTAAAATGAACATAAGCGGAGATCAGGGTCTTGACCAGACTATGAATTATATTATTAAAACCGAGATCCCGAGGTCTGAGCTTGGTGGTTCCGTCAATACTCTTGTAAATTCTCTCTCTTCCCAGGCTGCTTCTTTTGGTATTGCCTTCAAACCTGCAGATATTCTTAAGGTAAATATTAAAGTGGCAGGAGTGTTCGGTAAACCGGTTGTTACTCCGTTCTTCGGATCAACATCGGGAGAGGCTGTTTCCGGTGTTGCTGCACCTGTAAAGGAAGTTGCCAAGCAAGCAGTTGATGATGCAATTGATAGCGGAAAGGATAAACTCAGGAAAGAAGCAGAGGCAAGGGGCGATGAACTTATAAGGGAAGCAGAACAACAGGGTAACAGACTTCGGGAAGAAGCGGCCAGAGGCGCTGAGATTATACGTAAGGAGGCTGATGCAAGAGCTCAGAAACTTATAGATGATGCTTCTTCGAAAGGTGCTGTGGCTAAACTGGCTGCCCAGAAAGCAGCTGACACGCTTAGAAATGAAGCTGAAAAGCGGGCTTCTCAACTGGAACAGGAAGCCGATGCAAAAGCAGACCAACTGCTTAAAGAGGCCAAAGCCAAAAAAGAAGATCTGCTAAACAAGATTTAAGACTACGGGACTTAAAACGCCCGGATTAAAAAAGCCATCTGTTGATGGCTTTTTTTTTAGAATTTCCTTTCTTTTATTCTTGCTTTCTTTCCTGTCAGATCACGAAGGTAAAAAATCCTTGCTCTTCTGACCTTACCATGTTTGTTAATTTCAATCTTGTCAATGAAGGGAGATGCAATAGGGAAAATCCTTTCAACACCTATGTTCCCTGACATTTTTCTGACAGTAAAAGTTTCAGTGTGTGCGCTGCCCGCTCTTTGCAGAACAACCCCGCGGAATTGCTGTATCCTTTCCTTATTGCCTTCTTTTATTTTATAGTGAACGGTAATCGTGTCTCCGGCTGTGAATTTCGGAAATTCTTGCTTTACTGCTAATTCCTTTTCAACAACATTCATCAGGTTCATCTCAGTCGTTATTATGTGTTCAATACTTTCAAAAAGTGGACGCAAAGGTATAAATAATATTTAAAAATTTCACTATCTCGTTTAAAATGTTTGCTAAATGCCTGCATCCAACACTAGTGACCTGCTACGGCTGGCATCAGAAGCTTATCACCAGTGTCTTGTATAACAGCTTTTTTCCATTTATCAGGATATCCGGGCTGCATTGGCGATTCCGGATAATCGTTCTTTGTACGCGCAAATTTCCCGTCTATTTCCTTTTTTATATTGCCGTCGATATATTTTACAAGAAGATATTCACTTAACTTTTTCCATTCGTTGAATGTGTTTTCAGCAGTCTTTAATGAGTACTCAGTAAGATAATCTCTCGCTTTCCAGACATCATTCTCATATAGTTTTACAGCTGCAGCGTCAATATTTTCAGTTTCAGAAATATAATTAAGTTCAAGTTTCTTCTGTATCCTGATTGCATCGGCACTCATCATATCATATCTTAAATAGCATAGATTAGCTACAAGGTTGAAAAGCCAGAATGCTGATGTAGGAGAATATGTTGTCATATCGCCGTTGCCCACTCTGAAGCATTCCGGCACATCTGTTATTCCACAATAAATAGGATTGAACACTGTTGTTGCTGCATCATCAACACCGAACCAGAATATTCCACCGATAGGATCGGGCAGCCAGCTTCTTGATTCGGCGACAAATACGAAACCTGTCTGCTGTGTTGCAGTGGCTCTTTCATTAGTGTATTCAGCGCCCTTTGGATCGTCAGATACTTTCCATGAAAGCGGGCGCCATCGGTAAGGTAAACCGAATGGCCCGGCCCCAGCATCAAGTCTCATATCGAGCGGTGTTCCTTCAAGATGGTCGCGCATGAAATTCATCATATCATAATTTGAGATCTTCCTTGTTGGTTTTATCCATAAGGGCATACGCCTGCTCAGATCATGACCGGTTGCATAATTGTAATACTGGCCCATTTCATCACTTAAAGCATTAAAGAAAGCCCAGACACGTATCTCGCAGTATCTTGCCCCATCGAATGTTATCGGATTATAAGTATCAGAAAAACTGAAATCCTGATCTGATCCTTCATATAAGTTATTTTCTCTTGCAATGTCTATTACATCATAAGCATAAATACATTCAACAAGCGGGTCGAATATTCTTCGCAGATCCTTTGATGTGATTGCTATACTGTTCTTTTTTCCTGTTGCCAGCGGGAAAGTCTGGATCCTTGCCTGGTTGGCATGTGCCGCAATATATCCGTCCGGGATCAGCCTTGCTACCCATACTGCACCTTTTTTGCCCGGGCCTTTTCCGATTAATTCACAAATCCATACCTCATTTGGATCTGATATTGAGAATGATTCTCCCGAACTTGCATAGCCGTATTCCGAAACAAGATCCGACATAACCTTGATAGCTTCCCTGGCATTTCGGGCCCTTTGAAGAGTGATATAAATAAGACTGCCATAATCAATTATTCCTGTTGTATCAATAAGACTTTCTATTCCCGTGAATGTAGTTTCAGCTATTGCAAGCTGATGCTCGTTCATATTGCCTATTACCGAATATGTATGAGGAACCTGCTTTATCCTGCCCAAATATTTGTGTGTATCCCATTCAAACACGTCCATCATTGAACCAACAGGATAATCTCTTCCCGGCCAGTAATATAACTCTCCATAAAGGACATGCGAGTCAGCCGAATAGGTGATCATTGTTGACCCTGTAACAGAGGCACCCCTGGTGACCAGAAAATTAGTGCAGGCCAGTGATACATGGTTTGAAAGCATACCTGTTATCACAGTTATAACTATTATTGCTGAAAATTTTTTCATAATAAAATAATCAATTAATTAGTTGAAAAATATTATTTTACTGAGTTATGCAAAGGTAAAAAGTCAAAAGAAATTTCAAAGTGATATATTTGACTATTTGTAAGGAAAATTATGTAATCGGGGCAAGTAAGAAGTGTCCAAAGTACTTAAAACAACTTGAGTACTTAAACTTAAAATACAGTACTCCCTGTTTTATTAACTTCAGACACTTTATGTGCTAATTACTTCTATTCTCATTTTTCTGAAATTTAAATTTTCTTAAGAATAATTAACATTTGCATATTTTTCAGTATAATTGCGTAAAACCAAAATTTAAGATGATGAAACCTTCGATTTTAGTTCTTGCTGCCGGTATGGGAAGCCGTTACGGTGGCAACAAGCAACTTGATACAGTTGGCCCTGCAGGTGAAACAATAATCGATTATTCGATATATGATGCAATACGGGCAGGATTTGGAAAGATTGTCTTTGTAATAAGGCGTGATATTGAAGACCAGGTAAAAGAACGGTTTGTGGAAAAGTTGCGCGATAAGATCGAGGTTGATTATGTTTTTCAGGAGATTACGAACCTGCCTGAAGGAGTGAAGGTCGCTCCTGAGAGAGCCAAGCCATGGGGAACAAGCCATGCGATACTCGTAACTGAAGGAAAGATAAAAGAACCTTTTGGGGTTATAAATGCAGATGATTATTATGGAGTTGAATCTTTCAGGATACTCTATGATTTTCTTACAAATGACAAAGACCCGAATTGTTACAGCATTGTCGGTTATAAGCTTGGTAATACCCTGTCAGATCATGGACATGTGAATCGGGGAGTATGTAAAGTTGGCCAGGACGGGCTTCTGCAACATATTGTTGAGACACGGCAGATTGAGAAGATAGAAGGCGGTGCAAAGGCTCCCGGACCTGATGGTCAGGATCTGCTTTTTACAGGTGATGAGATTGTTTCAATGAACCTTTTCGGATTCAAACCCTCGTGCTATGAATATCTTGGAAAAGAATTCAGGGAATTCATTAATACAAAAGGCATGGATCTTAAGGCGGAACTTGATATCCCTACATCACTTGATAAATTCGTAAAGAATGGTACAATAAGGATTAAGGTTCTGATGAGCAATGAAAAATGGTTCGGAGTGACCTATCGCGAAGATAAACCGTATGTTGTTGAAAATATAAAGAAGAAAATCCGCCAGGGTATTTACCCTGCAAGGATCTACTGATTGCCTACCATTTAAAGTTTCCGGTGTATGTGCTCTGATTGTCTTTGTTATCCGTAACAGTCAGTTCGAGCAGATGATCTGAATTTTTTGCAATTCTTTTCGGATCAAATTTATATATCAGGACATTATTCTTCTGGTCGTATTCGAATAATGCCCATTTACCATCAACAAAAGGTTCATATGATTTAATACCTGACAGATCATCAGTTATCCTTATTCTCAGCTCAGAGCGTTCACTCAGGTCAGATCCGGGTCTGAATCCGATGGTTGATATTACAGGAGGAACAGTGTCAACAGTTATGCAGAATTTCCCGAATACTGAGGGCTCAGCAGTGAGGTAGCCTTCAGTCCATTTGCTGTTAAGGGCGCTTCTTCTCTTCAGGTCATTGCTTAGTTGAACAATAAGCATTTTGGATTCTATGCCAGCGGGAATTAAAGATGGTTTGATTGATAGTGTAAATGCTTTGTGCAGCGGCGTATATACATTGTGAACATTGTGGATGTCTGAATACATCCAGGAAGAACCGGATTCCCTTGAATATTCAAAGGCAATTGTATCATATAATGATCCTGCAGGAATTAAAATGTTGATGTTCTCAGCCCTGAATCTGTTCGATCTGTTGTAGGGCATTTTTAACTGATTGCTATCATCAGGAGTTGTCATCTTTTCTTCCGGAATGCTACCCTGAACATTGAACAGAAGGGTCGATTCATTACCGTGGATATCGGCCAGGATAATTTCTATCAGGTGCTTTTTTCCGTCACTGAAATCATAGATTCCCCTGTCGATTGCATCCTTGTAAACGCTAAGCTTGTCATTGGGAAGAATATAAGTTTTTTCTATAAAGGAATTCTCCTTTAAGTAAGTCTCATAATCTACATGGCTGTTTATATATTTGCTTTCATTGAATGAAAATTCATCCATTATGTACCTGAAATGGGTTACGCTGTCAATTTTAAGTTCTATGGAATAGACTGAACATTTATTATGACTGTCGTTGAACCGGTCAAACGATTTGATGCCAAAACCAGCCAATCCGCTTATTGTAATCTCATTACCTGACGGAACATGGTAATTACCATTGCCACCTGCTACATTGATCTTTCTGGCTTTGTTTTGGCCGTTTATAAGAGTATGCCTGTTAACCGGGTAAATAGCCAGTTTTTCAATAACCGGTTTTATATTATCACTTACCCCGAAATCGAAATGAAGCGGATTTACCGGATTCTCAGAATTCGACTTTCTTATTTCATAATGAAGATGAGGCCCTCCTGAACTACCAGAATTACCGGAATATGCTATTAGGTCGCCTTGTTGAAATACGAATTTTTCCTGTGGAGGAAAAACTGTTATAGTAAAGCTTTTCTTTTCGTATTGCTGCTGTGTAATGTATTCTTCTATTTCCGGTATGAATCTTTCAAGATGGGCATATACTGTTGAATATCCTGAAGGATGTCTTAAGTACAGTGCTCTGCCAAACCCGCCTGGTGAAATGCTTATCCTGTAAACATAACCGGCTGAAGTTGCCACTATCTCCTTACCTGTAACACCCTGGGTCTTGATATCTATTCCGGAGTGAAAATGATCGCTCCTCAGTTCACCAAAGTTACCTGAAAGGGCAAGAGGTATTTTAACAGGCGAAATGAATAGTGTCCTGTCCTTTGAATCGTCGTTAAATATGCCGAATAAAAACAGACTTGTAATCAAAAAACGGCTTAAAATCATCAATGTCATATTAATTTGTTACCCGGCTGCAAAACTATACTTCCCCGTCACATAGGCAAACTATTTAAGCCATTTATTTGAAAAATAACCAAAAATGATTAGCTTTGTAGAAAGATTCAGATCATGTCGAATCAGGTTTATGAGGAATTAAAAATTCTGAACAGAAAGCTTGATGAATTATTTAACAGGTATAATGAACTGAAAAACGAATGTTTGAATCTAAGATCCGTTAATGAGGCAATACGAAAGCAGCTTCAGGAACGGGATGCAAGGATTAAAGAGTTGGAAAACAAATACGAAAGGGTTAAATTATCAGGAGCACTCTTGGGAGACGGGGAACATGCGGTGGAAGCAAGGAAGAAGATAACGGAATTAGTGCGGGAAATTGACAGATGTGTTGCTCTTTTAAATAAATAAAATATATCAATGGATGATAAACTCTCGATCAGGGTTAATGTAGCGGACAGGTATTATCCATTGAAAGTGGAACGGGATAATGAAGAGAAGATAAGGAAAGCTGCCAGGATGATCAATGAAAAGGTACTGCAATACAAGCAGAGGTATTCGGATAAGGATGTTCAGGATTTTTTGGCAATGGCGGCACTTCAGTATGTGATTAAACTCACTGAGGAGGAGGAGAAACTTAAAAATGATTATCTCCCGGATGCAATTAAGGATCTGATTCATAAGATTGATTCAGTTCTTGCAGAGAAAGAGTAACAGGCGTTCTTTAAAATAGCAATGAAATTGCCCGCATTGTTTCTTCATTCATTTTTTAAACTCAACAGTTAAAACTTTGGAGCAATCCTTAGTTCGTCAAGGACAGGCCTCGTCCCGTCCTGATTTTTATCGGGGCGTTGGAATCACGCTTCGGCGTGACAGTGGAAGTCTGAAATGAATTAGTAGCACCAACCATGAATGATTGGGGTTTTATAAAATCTGGAGAAACTTTGCGGGTTTTTTTATTTATAAATTTTGACAATAAGTATATATGATAACATTATTGATTGGGACACCTGGAATAGGATTGTTGACCGGTTTTTGCATAGCCTCACTTATAATTGGTTTTGCTGTTTCATACCTGATATTACAGAAGGCTCTTAAAAATAAGAGCAGTAAAATTATAAGTGAAGCTGAAGCTGAAGCTGAAGTTATAAAAAAGGAAAAAATTCTCCAGGCAAAGGAGAAATTCCTGCAACTAAAAACTGAACATGAGAAGGTGATCAATGAAAAAAACGTGAGGATCTCTCAGGCAGAGAACAGGATAAAACAAAAGGAACTTACACTTTCCCAGAAACTTGAAGAATCACAGCGAAAAAAGAATGAAGCTGAAGCTATACGAGACAGCCTGAACACCCAGCTTGAACTGGTTGAAAAGAAAAACGAGGAACTATTGAAGCTTCACCGCCAGGAGGTTGAGAAGCTTGAAGCAATATCAGGCTTGTCGGCGGAGGAAGCCAAGAATCATCTTATAGAATCCCTTAAAGAAGAAGCAAAAACGGGTGCTATGTCATATATCAATGAGATACTTGATGAAGCTAAAATGACAGCAAATAAGGAGGCAAAAAGAATTATTGTGCAGACGATACAAAGGGTTGCAGCTGAAAATACCATTGAAAATGCAGTAACAGTTTTCCATATTGAATCGGATGAGATGAAAGGCAGGATTATAGGCCGTGAAGGTCGTAATATCCGTGCACTTGAAGCTGCCACAGGGGTTGAGATAATTGTCGATGACACTCCGGAAGCAATTGTGCTTTCAGCTTTCGACCCTGTGAGGAGAGAAATAGCCCGCCTTGCCCTCCACCAGCTTGTTACCGATGGAAGAATACATCCGGCAAGAATAGAGGAAATCGTTGAGAAAACAAAGAAACAGGTTGAAGATGAGATACTTGAGGTTGGGAAGAGAGCTGCAATAGATCTTGGCATCCACGGCCTTCATCCTGAGCTTATAAGGATGGTTGGTAAAATGAAATACAGGTCGTCTTATGGCCAAAACCTGCTTATACATTCACGCGAAGTAGCTAATCTGGCTTCTATTATGGCTGCAGAGCTTGGACTTAATCCCAAACTTGCCAAGAGAGCAGGTCTTTTGCATGACATCGGAAAAGTACCTGATGATGAACCTGAACTGCCGCATGCCATTCTGGGGATGAAGATTGCTGAGAGATTCAAGGAAAAACCTGAGATATGCAATGCAATTGGAGCTCATCATGATGAAACTGAGATGACAACACTTATCGCCCCGATCGTTCAGATATGTGATGCTATATCAGGAGCCCGCCCGGGTGCACGCAGGGAAGTAGTTGAATCATATATCAAAAGATTAAAGGAACTGGAAGCCCTGGCTCTTCAGTACCCTGGCGTTATGAAGACTTACGCAATCCAGGCCGGACGCGAGCTCCGAGTCATAGTAGGTGCAGAAAAAGTAACAGATAAGGAAGCTGAAGGACTATCATTTGACATTGCCCGCAAGATCCAGAATGAGATGACCTACCCCGGACAGATCAAAATTACTGTTATTCGTGAAACAAGAGCAGTCAACTATGCAAAATGATAAACGGTGCATAATAATAATATTTTCACTAATCTATGGGATCTTCGGGAAAATTACTTTTGGCAGTTACCACATTCATTTGCTTGTGTGTGACAATCTGTAAGTTTTATTCTTTATTTAGATATTTTGCTAACTTTGGGCTTCTCAATTAGTGAAAATGCCCAGGATAAAACTCATCAATATTGTTGGAACAAGGCCTCAGATAATCAAAGCTTCAGCAATAAGCCGGGCAATACGCATTCACTTCTCCGACAGAATAACAGAGCTTACGATACACACCGGACAACATTATGATAAAGAGCTTTCCGATGTCTTCTTTGATGAGCTGGAAATTCATAAACCGGATTATAATCTGGGAGTAGGTTCTTCAAGCCATGGCAAACAGACATCAATGATGATTACAGGTATTGAAGAGATCCTTATGTCTGAAGAGCCGGATTGTGTAGTTTTGTACGGTGGGACAAATTCAACCCTTGCCGGCGCCCTGGCAGCAGTAAAACTTCATTTTCCGATAATCCATATTGAAGCCGGGCTGAGATCATTTAACAAGATGATGCCTGAAGAGTTTAACATGATAGTAAGCGACCATGCATCAACACTTCTTTTTGCACCGACAAATGCTGCATTCAAAAATCTGATGCGTGAGGGTTTCAAGCCAGAGAACTCACCTCTTTATACTATAAATAATCCAAAGATCTATCTTACGGGAGATATAATGTATGATAACACTCTTTTCTTTGCGGAGTTGGCTGAAAAGAAGAAAGCTCCATTTCTTGATGATCTTGGTGTAACCCGTGACAATTATATTCTGGTTACAATACACAGGAATATAAATACCGATAATATAGAACGGTTAGAAACTATTTTGTCGACACTCAAATCTCTTGCTGAGGAACATTCGATCAAACTCATAATGCCCTTGCATCCCAGGACGACAAATTCCCTGAAACTAAACCTGGGACCATTATGCAATGATCTCCATAATTGCGAGTTTATTAAAATAATCCCTCCGGTCTCTTTTCTCGAGATGACGATACTTGAAAAGGCTGCAAAAATGATAATTACAGATTCAGGTGGTGTTCAGAAGGAATCACATTTCTTCAAAAAACCTTGTCTGGTGTTAAGGAAGGAGACTGAATGGATAGAGCTTGTAAAAAATGGAACTACTGTTCTTGTTGATGCTGATAAGGAAAAAATCAGAAATGAATTCAACCGCTTCATAAAGAATAATCCAAATCTTGATTATCCGGGGTTTTATGGAAATGGAAAAGCTGCTGAATTTATTCTTAGTGAGGTACTTATGATGTTTGAATCCTGAGATTATGAATTTTTTTATGTGGTCCCTGTTTGATATGTATTAATCCTAATGGCATTCAGGTTATGGATAGAGTTCTAAGGAATACTAAAGTCCTGGTAACAGGAGGGGCAGGCTTTATTGGTTCAAACCTTGTTGAGTCACTGCTTGCTTCCGGCAACTATGTTGTATGCCTCGATAATTTTTCAACAGGCAAGAGAGAAAATATCAGGGATTTTATTGACAACCCTGACTTTAAGCTTATAGTAGGGGACATAAGGAATTATGATGATTGCCTGAATGCTTTAAAGGATATCGATATTGTCTTTCATCAGGCTGCGCTCGGATCGGTGCCAAGATCGATAAAAGACCCTGTAACTTCGACTGATGTCAACATAGGCGGTTTTGTCAAGATGCTTTTTGCCTCAAAGGAAACAGGGATAAAGCGGTTCATCTATGCTGCAAGTAGTTCGACTTACGGCGATCATCCCGGTTTGCCTAAAGTAGAGGACAGGATAGGTAAACCTCTGTCGCCTTATGGTATCACAAAATTTGTAGATGAACTTTTTGCTGATAATTTTTCAAGAATATATGGTATAGATACTATCGGGCTAAGGTATTTCAATGTTTTCGGCAGGCGCCAGGATCCGGATGGAGCTTATGCTGCTGTAATTCCTAAGTTCCTGAAGATGATTAAGAATCACGAAGCGCCGGTAATAAATGGCGATGGTACCTACTCAAGGGATTTTACTTACATCGATAATGTATTGCAGGTAAATCATCTGGCTGCACTTACGGAAAGCCGCGAATCCATCAACCAGATATATAATGTTGCTCAGGGTGAAAGGACAGATCTTAACCAGTTATTTAAGCTTATACGGGACATGGCAGCAAGATTCGACAAAAGTGTTCTGAAGATAGAACCAGTATATGGACCTGAAAGGGCAGGGGATATACCTCATTCCCTTGCATCAATAGATAAAGCAAAGAAACTTTTAGCTTATTCACCAACACACAATATTAAGGAAGGTCTGTCAGAGGCGGTAAAATGGTATTGGGAGAATTTGTAGTCATTTTAAGATAAGACAGAACAGACTTACGATACACACCTCTGCTTGAGTTATATTGTCTCAGGTAATTATTAATTTCAATTTTGCTCGTTAATATTCCTTTGAAGAAAAGAATTTACCATGTTTTAGCATTATGCAAATTACTCGAAAAGATGTTCTATGGAATTATGGGGCAACATTCTTGAAGATTGCAGTTTCTGTTTTGCTTCTACCATTCGTCTTAAAAATGTTGCCTTCAGAAACGGTAGGTGTCTGGTCTGTTTTTATGACAATAACAGCATTCTCAACTATGCTTGATTTTGGTTTTGGTCCGACATTTAGTCGCAATGTTTCATATATTTACAGTGGTGTTAAGGCTTTAAAAACAGAAGGATTTGAGGGCGTTGAAGGAGAAAGTATTTCTATTGATTATAGCTTGTTGAAAGGTGTTATTAAAGCTATGAGATGGTTTTATTTCAGGATGTCAATAGTTCTGTTTTTGTTACTGGCAACTTTCGGCACTTATTATATAAGGGTATTATTAAAAGATTATTTGGGTAATCATACTGAAGTTTATATATCCTGGACCCTGTTGCTTATAATAAATACCTATAACCTTTATACATTGTATTATGATGCATTATTACAAGGTAAAGGGTTAATAAAAAAATCAAAACAAATTATAATAATTGGTCAAACGATTTACTTAATACTGGGGATAACCTTAATTTTAAATGGGAAAGGCCTTGTAGCAATTATCTCTGCACAGGCCTCTTCAGTTTTAATAATCAGATGGTTGTCATATAAATCTTTTTTTACAAAAGAAACCAGACAGAAATTGAATGAAGTTATAGAGCGATCAAGGAAGAAAATTATAAAGGCTATCTATCCAAATGCAATAAAAATAGGTTTGACATCCCTTGGAGCCTTTATGGTACAAAGATCAGCAATTATAATAGGTTCACTATATCTTCCTTTGACCGATATAGCTTCCTATGGTATTACTATGCAACTTATTGCTGTTCTTATGGGATTGGGAGGAATTTATACTAATTCCTATCTGCCCAAAATCGCACAATTAAGGGTTTTTCAGAATAATAATGCAATAAAAGAACTTTATCTGAATGGACAGTTTGTGTTGGTTTTTTCCTATATAATTTGTGGATTAGTTTTGCTGATCTTTGGTGAAGCGGTATTAACACTGGTTGGGAGTAAAACTCCAATATTACCAAAATCACTTTTAGCTGTGGCGATCTTTATTTCCTTTCTGGAATGTAATCATAGTATTGCTGGAACAATTTTGCTATCAAAAAATGAGGTTCCTTTTTTTAAGGCCGCATTAATTTCAGGAGCTATAACAGTAATTTTATTATTTGCATTTTTTCAATTTTCGAATTTGGGTATATGGTCTATGATTCTTGCTCCGGGAATAGCTCAAGCAGCATATCAAAATTGGAAATGGCCAATTGTAGTCAGCACTGAATTAAAGATTACCCTTAGAGATGTATTTAATACCTTCAATAGGGTTATTAATCTTAGAAATAAAACTAATTATATTAATTGATGAAAGATTCTAATTATTATACCCAGTCACGGCCAGAAATTGCTAAACTGGTACCAAAAAATATCAGTACAATACTCGATGTGGGCTGTGCCCAGGGTTCTTTTCTTAAACTTGTTAAAGAATTATCCGGTGCAGAAACCTGGGGAATTGAATTACTACCTGAGATTGCTGAAAAGGCAACAGTAGACAAGATCTTGACCGGTAAGGTAGAAGATCTCATTCATTTAATTCCCAACGGCTATTTTGACTGCATAACATTTAATGATGTCCTGGAACATTTATTAGAGCCAACTGAAGTTTTGAAAGCAATAAGCCTGAAACTATCAAAAGATGGTATCATTATCGCTTCGATTCCAAACATTAGATATTATGTATGTCTGTATGAATTGTTGATTAAAAAGGATTGGAAATATAAAGATTCCGGAATTTTGGATTCAACACATCTTCGGTTCTTTACAAAAAAAAGCATGAAAAGAATGTTTGAGGAAGCAGGATTCAAAAATATCCAGCAAAAAGGTCTTGTTCATAACTCTTCCTGGAAATTCAAATTACTGGATTTTTTTACTTTTGGCCTCCCGATGGACATTAAATATCAACAATTCATTTGTATTGCATCCGTAAATGGTTTTATTTAAATGGAGAGTGTATTTGAATTTTGTTTTAAAAATTCTCAAAAGATCAGATGACTATTAAAAGAATGATTGGTTAAATAATAAGCTTTTTAAATGGACGTATCTGTAATCATTGTAAACTACAATACGGCAGAACAGCTTTATGTGTTGCTTGAGAACATTTT
>Ga0116183_1003816_pt1 | contig 15117 bp, 15 predicted proteins | sample AD_UKC078_MetaG_FD_89753 | JGI IMG/M metagenome (GOLD analysis project Ga0116183, IMG submission 89753) | Active sludge microbial communities of municipal wastewater-treating anaerobic digesters from USA - AD_UKC078_MetaG | ecosystem: Engineered > Bioreactor > Anaerobic > Digestate | place: USA... | reverse complement strand
ATAATCGCCTGGTTCAGCTTCCAAATAAATACTTTCTTGCCAATCGGCAGGAACATCTTTAATAAACTGAAATGCATCCATATGTTTCTCGTAGTTTTCAGGTAAATCGGCAGCCATTTGCAGCGGTGAATACATAGTGACGTAAAGTGCTAATTGTTTAGCTAAAGTAGTATGAACCTGCTCTTTTTTTGTAGTATCATAAGCATTCATTTTAATTTCAAAAATGCCTGGTGTATAATCCATTGGCCCACCAAGAAGCCTTGTGAAAGGCAAAATAGTTTCGTGCATTGGTGGATTTCCGTTACTCCAAGCATTAAATTCGTTTCCTCTAGCGGCTTCGGCAGCAATATAGTTTGGATAGGTTCTATTGTAGCCTGTTGGTCGTGAGCTTTCATGAGAGTTGACCATCAGTTTATTTTCTGCCATGCGTTGTGCTACAAAGTTGAAATGATTAACCATTGTTTGTCCATCATGAAATTCGCCACGCGGAATGATTTTCCCAACATAACCCGTTTTGACTGCCGGATATCCGTATTGTTTCATCAAATTCATAGCTCGGTCTAGATGACGTTCATAATTACCTACTGAACCTGATGTTTCGTGATGCATTATCATTTTTACACCTTTCGACTTGGCATAGTCATTAACAACTTTTAAATCGAAATCGGGATAAGGTGTAGTGAAATCGAACACATTTTCTTTCCAATTTCCAAACCAATCTTCCCAACCAACGTTCCAACCTTCTACTAAAACACCATCAAACCCGTGTTGTGCTGCAAAATCGATATAGCGTTTAGTGTTTTCGGTGGTTGCGCCATGTTTACCTGATGGTTTCAATTGGTCTAATGTGTTTTGTGCATTCTGACTGCCAGCATAGTCCCAAGTTGCTTTACCAACATGCATTTCCCACCAAATACCAACATATTTCATAGGTTTTATCCACGAAGTATCGTCTATTTTGGATGGTTCATTAAGATTTAAAATCATTTTAGAACTAACAATATCTCTGGCATCATCACTAATCATAATGGTTCGCCAAGGAGAAACAGCTGGTGTTTGAAGGTAAGCTTTGTCACCGATAGCATTTGGCACTAACTTAGAAGTAAACGAATAATTTTCTTTATTCAACTCTAAATGCATCACTGGATAGTTTACCACAGCAGCTTCAAAGATATTTAGATAAATTCCATTAGTTGATTTCATCATCAATGGCGATTGAACGGTATATTTTCCAGAAATAGACTTTACTCCTATTCCATTATTCAGATCAATTTTTTCGGTATCAATTGCTGATAATAACGTTTCGTTATAGGCATATTCATTGCTATCAAAATCACCAGGAATCCAAAAGGCTTTATGGTCGTCGGTCAATCTGAATTCTGATTTTTCATCACTAATGATAAAGTAATTTAAGTTAGCCTGTTTTGGAAATTCATACCGAAAAGCAACACCTTCATTATATACTTTGAATATTATATTGAGCTTTTTTAAAGTCGCTTTCTGAATTAAATGAACGGTTAATTGATTGTAATTGTTTCTAATGTTAGTTTGCTCACCAAGAACAGGTTGCCATGCTTCATCAAAAGTAATTATACTCGTATCTTCTACTATGAATCCTGAAGTGAAATCGGTACCATCTTTTAAGAGCAAACCCAAGTTGCTTCTAGAAATAACTGGTTTATTTTTATAGTTTACGGAATAAGTTGGTTTTCCATTTGAGAATAATAAAAAGTCAAGACTTATATTGTTTGATGGAGATTTGATATTTTGTGCAGTAGTTAAATAACCAACAAGCATTATACGAATAAATATTAATTTTTTCATTTTACCTTTTTTTAATAAAACTTTTATAAAAATAGAAAATCCTGATGGAGTATCAGGATTTTTTTATCATTAGTTACTTACCATCAACATAATCTTGCAAATATGCAAACCTTGATGTCAATTTTCCGTTTTCGGTCATTTGTGCTCTTTTCAATATACCGTCTTTATCACCATTAAAAAAAGCGGGAATTACGTGTTCCATAAACATTACTCCAAAACCTTCACTAGCATCTTTTGGCAATTCGCAAGGTAGATTATCAACTGACATTACCATAATAGATGCTGGATGCGTGTGTGAAACTTCTTTGTGTTCACTAGGCAAATAACCAAAGAATGGCTCTGCAATTGTAGAAGCCTTTAAAGTACAAGCAATTGGGCCATCAACATCGCATGAAATATCGGCGACTACTTGAATTTTGTTATTTGAAGCATTTAACATTTCTCTAGTTAGTATATCGGGTGCATTGTTACCATGAAAATGTCCAGACATATAAATATCAGCTACTTTGGTAAAACGTTCAAAGTCGGAAATGTAATCTTGTGGATTTTTATAGAAATCTTGTTTATCTAGCTTTACACCATCTTTTCTTTTATTATAATCCAACACATCAATTTGTGTATAAACAGGTTGCGAATAGTTTTTGGTTAAAAAATCTTGGGGAGAAACTTGTTTTATTTTAACACCGTCAAGAATTTCTTTAATTCCCATACCTACTTTTCCGTGACCTGTAACCACTATTTTTATGTTGGGCAACGTATGTCTTTTTATTCTGGCAATTAAATCTTCTTTGCTATGTAGTGTTTCGGCTTTTGGCAAATTGAATAAATCATATTTGATTCCAAATCCTCTAAAACCATTGTAAGCACCAACCAAGCCTGCGTATCTTCCAAAACCAATTAATCTTTTATTATTTGCATCAACAATCGTTTCATGATCATACAGTTCGATGTTTTTTTCGAGAATCGCTTGCAAAAGCTTGCGGTTATAGGGTTGCTTTTTGATAGTATGCGAAAAGAAAAAATATTTTTTATTTGGTATCAAATAATCCACTGGAATTTCTTTAACACCAAAGAAAACTTCACAGTCTGAAATATCATCTGCTACTTCAATCCCTAAAGAGGTATATTCTTCATCTTTAAACACTCTAATGTCTGAGCTTTCTACTTTAATGACAGCTTCAGGATATTTTTGTTGTAATAGTACTAATTCTTCAGGAGAAAAAACAACTCTTCTGTCTGGTGGATTTTTGCGCTCTTTGATTATTCCAAATTTCATTTTCATATTTTTTTGCTTGCCAAAAGTAAGGGTAACGAAAACGTTTTCAAAACTTTTTTACTTAAAATCCATTGTGGAAAACCTGTTGATAGCTTTATTGGAAACCTTTTTTAAAAAATGTTTGAATCGTTATATTTGTTTTTATACAAGTCTCAAAAAATGAAATTCAATTCTCTATATAAATCATTAACATTACTATTTGTTCTAACTATTTTATTCTCTTGTTCTAAGCAGGAGAAAACAGAAGAAGGTGTTGTTAAAATAAATGAAAATGGTTTGCCAATTATGCAACCGCTTCAAGAACCTTTACCTAAACTATCCGATCAATTTGTGAAGGATAAAAAGTTTGGTGTATCTATGTTTTTTGAAAAAACGTGGTCTGAAAAGAATGATAATGTTAGTTTTTTGGTTGCCAAAAATGGTCAAATCATTTATGAAAACTACATGGGTTTTGCCAACAAGCGTACCGATGAAAAAATCACCGCAGATACGCCATTACACATTGCTTCTGTAAGCAAAGTATTGACGGCAACAGCAACTTTAATGTTAGTTGATGCAAAAAAATTAACTCTAGACCAAAAAGTAAACACCATTATTAAAGAATTTCCTTATCCAGAGGTTACGGTACAAACATTACTAAATCACAGAAGTGGCATGAAGAATTATGCTTATTTCACTTATGAAAATAATAATTGGGACAAGAAAAAGATACTGACCAACGAAGACATCGTAAAGGTTATGGTAGAAAAAGAAATTCCATTGGAAACAAAAACTGATACACATTTTAGTTATTGCAATACTAATTATGCTGTTTTAGCATTAATTATAGAGAAAATCACTGGTCTAACTTATCCTGAAGCGATGAAAGAAATGATTTTTGCGCCACTTGGTATGAAAAATACTTTTGTGTGTGAATTTGAAAAAGACAGAGAAAACATTGTGCCGTCCTATAAAGGAAACAATACAGAAATTGGTACCGATTATCTGGACGCTATTTATGGCGATAAAAATATCTATTCTACACCACGTGATTTATTACTTTTTGATACTGCTCGTTATGCTCCATTTTTCTTAAATGCTGATTTGATTAAGAAAATATATCAAGGTTATAGTTATGAAAGTAAAGGTATCCGCAATTATGGACTTGGAATAAGAATAAGTGAGTTTGAAAAAGGGGAACCTTTTTATTACCACAACGGTTGGTGGCATGGCAATACGTCTTCGTTTCTAAATTTGAGAAAGGAAAAAGTAACGATAATTGTTTTATCTAATAAATTTACCAAGAAAACCTATCAAACCAAAAAACTTGCATCATTATTTGGTGATTATCCGTTCAAGTTGAATGATGATGGCGAAGAATAATTCTTTTTGAAAGCTAGTTACTATATTATTTTTTCGTAGGCCAATCGCTTGTTGCCATCTTCAAGATAAATAATACCACAATACTTGTAATCTAACTTAGTGAGTATGTGCTGCATTCCAATATTATCTTGATGCGTATCAATTCGCATAGAAACAATATTTTCCGCCTTAAGCAATTGCTCAAAATAATGGAATATAAACTTTGCCGCGCCAGTATTTCGATACTCATTATTTACTGCCATTCTATGAATAACGCCATAAGTTGTGTTATCGTTTGTTAACCAATTACCTTCTATGACGGCATAAGTTAATTCATTTCGAGTAGTAAACATTGTTATGGCAATAATTTGATTTTGTTCGTTTTTTATTAAATAACTTTCCTGATTCGCAATATCTTCTAGTATTTTCTGCTCATTAGGATAACCATTTTGCCATTGGTCAATATTTAATGAAGCAAGATATTCTTGTGCTTGATGAATTATATGCATCATTGCAGAAAGATCTTCTTTAGTGGCTTTTATAATTTTCATTTAGCCTTTATTGTGTATGAATGAGTCAAAATAAATTATCCTTATAAAGCTACAACAATCCATTGTATTTTCTAATAAACCATTCTGCACCAAGCATTGTTACTATCAAAACCAATAACCAAATCCAATCAATTAATGGCGATTTTTTAACAATGCTTTTTTGCATGGCTTTATAACTTTCATCAGCCAATAACTTTTGAATCAATGTTTCGGATTGGTTTGCCAAATAAGCTTTTCCATTAGTTTGTACCGCTAGTTGATTCAATTTATTCCAATCTGGATTTACAAATTGCTTTTCTATATCGAAGTCTAATACTTCAAAATTGCCGTTATAGCTTGAATTGGAGTTCAGTTCTTTAACAGTAAATGAATATTTTCCAGCAGCCAATCCGTCAAGATTTACTTTAAATGAATTGGAAAAACGTACTAAATCGTATTTTTTCTGTTGTTTGTTAGTCGAATTGGTTACCGTTATCGTCAATCTTGCCTTTTCGTCAAATTCATAGTTTTTATTGAAATATTGCGCATTGATTTCAATAGCTTCGCCAGAATTGTAAAAGCGCTCATGCGAAACTACTAATGATTTTTTGGAATCATTAGAAGCCAAGAATTGAATTATTTTATCCGCAAAAACATCAAATTTCTCAAAAGACTTGTTGTTGATATAAACATCTGCGCGCCATTTCCAAATATTTTCTCCAAATAAATATGCATTTCTTCTACCTTGATTGTCCGAAAAAGACAATAAGGGTTGGTTGGTTTCAATGTTTCTAATTCTCGAAGATAGCAACACGTTTTGATTGCTTTTTGAAGTAATGGTTCCAAATTGATTTTCTAATGGTGGAAATTGTTCAAAACCAAAATCATCAATGGCGAACAAGTTGAATTGCTTTTCAAAAGTTGACAAATAGTTTTCCGATTGTCCACTCATTTTAAATGTATAATCTTCTTGATTTTGATTTAAAAAAGTATAATCAGTATTGTTTCCTGTGATAATCCATGTATTAATTTTAGCATTTTTGTTTTGATCAAAAACAGTTTTAAAACTTACGTTTGGCTGATATAAAACCAAAACATTGTAATCAAGTAATGATTTGATTTCATTAGGCTTAACTATCGTCACTTTACGTTGCGAATTAGTCTCAATACTTCTTTTTATAGCACCTAAGTCAGGATGTGGAATAGCACTTATTAATGCTACTTCTGTTCGCTGATCCATTACTTCAATGGCGAAATTCTTGGAATTGTTATAGGTGTTTTTTTCTTGTTCTTTGGATGTAATGCTTGCTCTAAAAACTTGAACACCTACTCTATCTGCTGGAAGTAAAACAGAAAACGATGCCGACTTTTTTGATGGTGAAAAAGAAACCGTTTGCTCGTTTAGAACAGTATTTCCTTGGCCAATTTTAAATGTTGCATTGATACTTTTTGTACCGCTATAATTTAAAAATACTTCTACTGGAAATTTGTTTTTGTGAAAAGCATACTTATTCACATTTAACTGCGAAATACGCAAATCCATATAAGTCGTTGTATCGCCCACAGCAACTGGATATACTTTATTTTCTGGATTGAAACTAAATACAAAATCTTCCCCTGAGGTTTGATTTCCATCAGAAATTAAAACTGTTGGAAATAATTGGTTTTTATAAATACTTTTTAAGTTTTTGGCAACCAAATCTATTCGAGATTGCTTACCACTAAACGTAATAGAATCGGCAGGAGAAACATCAGAATCAAATTGATACGTTTGTACTTCAAACTTCTCTTGAAGTGCTTTGTTTTCGGATAATGCTTTGAAAACACCTAAGGCTTCTTGGTCTGCTTTTAAATCTTTTACAGAAGCCGAATTGTCAACTATAATTGGCAAAGGCGTTTTGATAACTTCTATTGTTTTCCTTGAAATAATTGGATTTATTAATAATAACAAAATCCCGAAAATGGAAATAAAACGCAAAAAAGCTAAAAGCAAATTAATTTTAGACTTGCTTTTAGCTTTATAATAATATTGATAAAATGACAGTATTCCAGCAATTACAACTGAAAGTAAAAGTAGTAGAATAGTTGTATTTGTCATTATAATGGTTAAAAGTTTAGGAGTTTAGGAGTTTAAAAGTATAAAAGGTGACTTACACCTTAAAATTTGATTTTTGAGATTTGTGTAAACCATCAATTAACATGTTAACTTCTGTAATTTTCTCTCTAATTGTAATGTATTCATTTTCATCAATATATTCAAAATCGACACTTAAGATAACTTGATTAAGCAATTCCAATGACGAGCTATACGCTATTTCAGTAAATCGAGCTTTGTCTTTATAAGAACTTCGACCCGAACCTTCCGCCAAATTTGAAGCAATTGATATTGAACAACGACGCATCTGGCTAGTTAATCCAAATAATTCATCTTTAGGATATTTTTTGGTGCATTTAAAAGTCATTAAAGCTAATTCTCGAGATTTCTGCCAAGCAATCAATTTTTCAAAACTAAATATTCTCATAACTTAATTTTATTACTTTTAACCTTTTAAACGCTTAAACTTTTAAACTCTCCTAAGTCAACATTCCTCCACAAACATTTAATACTTGTCCCGAAACATAGGCACTCATATCAGAAGCAAAGAACAAACAAGCATTGGCTACATCTTCTGGTGTTCCGCCACGTTTCAATGGAATTGAATCCCTCCAACCTTGCACCACATCTTCGTTTAATTTTGCCGTCATTTCAGTTTCTATAAATCCTGGTGCAATAGCATTGCAACGAATGTTTCTTGAACCCAATTCTAAAGCAATTGATTTAGTAAAACCAATCATTCCTGCTTTTGATGCAGCATAGTTAGCTTGTCCTGCATTTCCTTTTACACCAACAACCGAACTCATGTTGACAATTGAACCTTTACGGTTTTTAAGCATTACTTTTTGCACCGCTTTTGTCATGTTGAAAACTGATTTTAAGTTGATTTCGATTACTTTATCAAAATCTTCTTCGCTCATTCGCATTAACAAATTGTCTTTTGTAATTCCGGCATTATTGATAAGGACATCGATAGTTCCAAATTCAGCCATAACGTCGTCAATTAATTTTTGAGCTTCGTTAAAATCGGCAGCATTTGATTTATATCCTTTTGCTTTTATTCCTAAACCTGATAATTCATTTTCTAAAGCTGTAGCTGATTCTACTGATGAGCTATAAGTGAAGGCAACATTTGCTCCGTTTTCGGCAAACACTTTTGCAATTCCACTTCCAATTCCACGACTTGCGCCAGTAATGATGGCTACTTTTCCTTCTAATAATTTCATAAATGTGATTTTAAAAAATACAAAGGTCAAATATACTATTATTTTGAGGTTTTAAAAAAATAGATTCTTAAGATACTCACACAAGAAATGATTATTTTTAGCGTCAAAGTAATTATAGAATCTCATCTTAATGCAAAACAACGCTTTTGATTTAAACTTTTTATATCAAACGTATAACCTATTGGTCTATAACGTTGCGTTAAATTATGTTCAAAATGTAGAGGATGCAGAAGAAATTACTCAAGATGTATTTGTTAAAGTAAATTATTCGCTGAAAAATTTTAATCAAAAATCTTCTCTTAAAACTTGGATATATCGCATAACAGTAAACCAATCGTTGGATTTTATTAAGAAGAAAAACAGTCAAAAACGCTTCTTTATTTTTGGAAAAAGAAACGAAAACGAATATGATTATTTGAATGCAAGCGCTTTTGAACATCCTGGAATTGAATTGGAAAAAAAAGAAGAAGCGGAACTATTGTTTACAACCATCAATACTTTGCCCGAAAATCAAAAAACAGCTTTTATACTTTCAAAAATTGATGGTTTATCAAATCCTGTAGTAGCAGAAATTATGGAAATCTCTATTTCGGCAGTAGAATCATTAGTGTTTAGAGCCAAAAGCAGTTTAAAAGATAAATTGGCTCATAAATATTTAGAATACCGCAAGAATAAAAAATAAAATACGTCTAAAAAAGTGTGAAGAATTTAAAATTCATGATTATGGAAAAAGAAAATTGGATAGAAACAGTAATGGAAAGTACTAATGGAATAACTAAAGTTACTCCAAGTAAAACTTTGTTCTCAAAAATTACTTTTAAAATCAATCAAGAGAAAAAAGTTAGTCCACAAACTATTTGGTTAGTTGCAGCATCTATACTCGTTTTAGTATTATTAAACATAGCTGCAATTAAAACTCAACGTTTTTCAAAACAAGAAACAAGCTCAGTTTACTTATCAGGAACACTAAATCAAAGCAATCAATTATATCAATAAAATGGAAAAATCAAAATTAAATAGCATTGCCATAATTGTGTTAATTGTGTTAAATCTCTGCACTTTAGGATTTATTTTTTTCAATTCTTCTAAAAATCATCGTCCGCCAATGGACAGAATGAATCCTAAAGATATTATTATCAAAAAATTGCGTTTAGATGAAAGTCAACAAAAGGATTATACAAAATTAATCGAATGGCATCAAAATGAAATTCAAAAACATGATAAAGAAATAGTGAATGCCAAAAAAAGCCTTTATGGATTGCTGATCAATAACGAAATTGATTTGAAGAGTAAAGATAGTTTGATTACTGTAATAAATTTGAATCAGAAACAAATTGAAGAAACACATTTCAAGCATTTTGAAGACATCAAAAAGCTTTGCAAACCAGAACAATTAGATGATTTTAAAGAATTCTCTAAAGAATTAGGAAGACTTTTTGCACCAAACAAACAACGAAAAGAAAAGAGAGAATCAGAAAGACCAAAACCTTAATATGTTTAAAAATTTTGGAACACCGTTATTAATTGTCTTACTATTTTGTTTACATAGTACCGCACAAACTACGACTATTCCAATTCGTTTTAAGTTGAAGTTTAATTCAAATGATGTCGTTAAAGGTCAAAACTTTATTAGCAAAAACAACGATACTTTAAGCATTGAAACCTTCAAATGTTATCTTTCTAATTTCAAATTAGAATATACCGATAAATCTATTTCTGAAATTAAAAACCATTATTATTTATTAGATAGTGATAGTTTGAAATCCTTTCGGATTGAACTTCCAAAAAAAGAAAACAAAACAATTTCTAAAATTACTTTTGCCATCGGAATTGATAGCATCACCAACACTTCTGGAGTTCAAAATGGAGCATTAGACCCAATTAATGGAATGTATTGGGCATGGCAAAGCGGCTATATCAATTTTAAGATTGAAGGTAAAAGTTCGAGTTGCAAAACTCGACTGAATAAATTTCATTTTCATATTGGTGGATATCTTTATCCCAACTATGCCTTAAGAATTATTGAAATTCCAATACATAAATCCCAAAACCCAACTAAAACTCTTGATTTAACCATCGACTTAGCAACATTTTTCAATGAAATTCATTTAGAGGAAAATAACTCTATAATGATTCCTGGAAAAAAAGCTATGGAACTAGCCGATTTATCTGTAAAACTATTTTCTGAGAAATGAAAAAATTAACATTTATATCGGTATTTGGAATTTTGTTTTTTTCTGTTTTGGGATTTACCAATTTGAACTTCACTCCTATTTACTTTGAAGTTCCAAAACATTTTCCAAAACCAGTTTATGATTTTTCCAAAAACCCATTAACCGAAGAAAAATTTCAGTTGGGCAGAACATTATTTTACGACCCAATTTTATCTCGAGATAACACTATTTCGTGTGCCAGTTGCCATTTGCAAGCTTCTGCTTTCACCCATGTTGACCACGATTTAAGTCATGGAATTGATGGTCGAATTGGTACACGCAATTCATTGACATTGCAAAACTTAGCTTGGAGCAAAGATTTTATGTGGGATGGTGGCATCAATCATTTAGATGTGCAAGCCATTACTCCTATTACACATCAATTGGAAATGGATGAAACACTTCCAAACGTGATTAAAAAACTGCAAGAAAGTCCCAAATACAATGCGTTATTTACTCAAGCCTTTGGAGATAAAAAAGTAACTTCGGAGCGACTTTTAAAGTCATTTTCACAATTTTTGGTGCAATTAGTAACCGCAAATTCCAAATACGATAAAGTAATTCGCAAAGAAGAAACCTATACATCACAAGAACAAAATGGTTATACGCTATTTCAAAACAATTGTGCTTCGTGTCATACCGAACCTTTATTTACAAGTGATGTTTTTGAAACCAATGGATTGCCCGTTGATGCGTATTTAAAAGATGGCGGAAGAATAAAAATAACCACTTTAAAGAAAGACAGTTTGCTTTTTAAAGTGCCAACATTGAGGAACATTCAATTTTCGTTTCCCTATATGCACGATGGTCGTTTTAAAACTCTAAACGAAGTGGTACTTTTCTACAACACCAATCCAGATGCACAAAAAGCATTGCTCAAAAAGAACAAAAAAAGAATGCAATTAACCGACAACGAGCGTGTTGATTTGATTACTTTTTTAAAAACCTTATCGGACAAAGAGTTTTTATTCAATCCGCGTTACTCTTTCCCTAGAGAATAATTTCTTGATTTTAAAGCCTAAAAGTCATCTCCTAATAGTTTAAAGATGTCTCAAAAAATTTGAAGACGTTAAAAAAGTCGCCCACCATTTGGACACCGTTCTCCACCAAATGGATTCCGTCCACTTTTTCGTCAGCACCGTTCCCCACGGGATGGATTCCGTCCACTTTTTCGTCTGCAACGTCCACTATTTCGTCAGCACCGTTCCCCACGAGATGGATTCCGTTCACTTTTTCGTCAGCAACGTTCCCCACGGGATGGATTCCGTCCACTTTTTCGTCGGCGCCGTTGCCGAAATGGTGGGCGACTTTTATTTTAAATCTAAAAAAGGTGATAAAATGTTTAAAAACAGTTAAAAAATTGTAAGGCAAATTTGAAATTGAAATGGTTTTTTTGGTTATTTTTATAATGTAAAGCGAAACAGAGTTTCGCCAATCTAACCGATTTTGGGTGTATAGCGAAACTTTGTTTCGGGTATATACAAATTGTGCGACACCCTACGAGAACACCGCATTAATAAGGAGTTTAGAAAATATCATCCGCTAAAAAAATAGAATTTCTTAAACAAGATAGTCGCAAATAAAAATATTATTTCTATATTTGACAAAAATCGTCAAATTATGTTGGATACTTTAATTTCAATCGGAGATACATTAAAAGAAATAAGAGAAACCAAAGGTTTTCATCTTCAAGAGGTAGCTAAAAAAACAACTATCAACTACACTTCGCTGAGTAGAATTGAAACAGGAAAACGACTTCCGACAAAACCACAAGTACAAATTTTGGCTTCTTTTTACAATTATAGCGAACAAGAACTAATCAAACAACTGATAAGCGATAAAATCATTTATGAAGTTCAAAATGAAGATTTTGGACTTGAAGGATTTATTCTTGCTGAACAAAAAATAAAATACGGAAATTCACTTTTTAACGACTACGAAAATTTAGACAAATTTGAATTACATAGCCGCAGATACATTGGAAATAAAGCAAAATTAACAGATTGGATAATGGAAATTATCCAACAGGAAACAACAGGTAATGAAACTTTTATTGATGTTTTTTCAGGTACTTCAATCGTTGCGAAAGAAGCAATGAAAAAATATAAAAATGTTGTTCTAAACGACATTTTATATTCCAACAATATTGCTTACCAAGCATTTTACGACAGTGAAAAATGGAACTCAAAAAAAATAATTGACATTGTAAACGAATACAATACTTTAAATCCAAAAGACATCAAAAAAAATTATTTTTCTAAAAATTTTGGAGGAAAATTTTACGAACACGACATTTCAAAACTTATCGGACACATTCGTCAAGACATTGAAAATAGAAAATCCGAACTGAACTCAAAAGAATATGCTATTCTTTTAACTTCGTTAATTTATACTATTGACCGACTTGCAAATACTGTTGGGCATTTTGATGCTTACATCAAAAAACCGATTACAAAAAGACCTTTAAATTTTCGTTTAATTAAGACCGAAGATTTTGCAGGAGCAAAAATTTATAAAGAAGATGCGAATAAATTGGTTAAAAAATTAAAAGGAGATATTGCATACATTGACCCACCTTACAATTCACGACAATACAGTCGGTTTTATCATATTTACGAAAACTTGGTGCAATGGAAAAAACCAAAATTATTTGGCGTTGCTCTCAAACACGAACCCGAAAATATGAGTGAATATTGCACATCAAGGGCAAAACACGCTTTTAAAGATTTGGTCGAGAATTTAAATGTGAAATATTTGGCTGTTTCGTACAACAATACTTATAAATCGAAAAGTAAATCTTCTGCAAATAAAATCAAATATGAAGAAATTTTAGAAATTTTAAACAGTGTTGGTGAAACACAAGTGTTTGAGACATTTTATGAAGTAAAAGGAAAAATTTATCAAGAAAGATTATTAATTACAAGAAAATGAATTATTTAAAATATTTTGGGCGTTCCCTTCGGTCGGGCTTTTCGTTTCAATCTTTTTGTTCGTTCCTCACAAAAAGGATTTCCACTTCAATCCCTAACGCAATCACAACACTATGAGCAATATACAAATATTATCAAATTTAAATCTTCCTATTGGAAAAATCATTAATCAAGAATTATTTAATTCAAAAAGCACACAAATTGCAGTCGCTTTTTTGAAACATAGTGGAATTAAAATTATTGAACAATCATTAAAATACTCACTTGATAATGGATCAAAATTTGAAATTATAGCAGGTTTAGATTTTAAAACAACTGACCCAAAATCAATGTTGTTTTTCATAGATTTAAAAAAGAAATATCCTAATTTAAAATTTTACTGTTATGGTGATAAAAAGCAAAATAGAAATGATATAGTTTTTCATCCAAAAATTTATTTGTTTGAAAATGATAAAGAGAAAACTTCTATTGTTGGTAGTACAAATTTAACAGGTGGTGGTTTAACTTCAAATTTTGAGGTAAATACAATTTTCAATGAAAAGAAACCAGTTTATTTTTCACAACTTCAAGCGATATATAACTCGATAAAATTTACAGATAGTCTTTTTACACCTGATGAAGAATATTTAAATGGTTATTCAGATGTATTCAAAGCATTTGAAACAAGTGAAGAAAAAGCATTAAAAGACAAAGGAATTTCAAAGGTCATAAAAGAGATTGAATTAAAATCAGAAAAACTTCCAGGTACAATTCCTTCAATAAAATCTATGATTATTGATTTTGTTCTTGAAAAAGAAAAAATTGGAATTAATAAAGTTTCTGTTTCAGAAATAACAGAAAATTTAATTGAGAGAATAAAAAATGAAAAGTTAGAAGATAATTATAAACTTGATACATTTAATAATTCTATTAGAGGAGAATTAAATCACAATGAACTTAATAGTAATACAAAAAATGGATTAAAATTATTTGAGCGTGTTGAGCGTGGTTTTTATTCATTAACAGAAAACGGTAAAAATTATAAAGGAAGATAATTATGGCACAACATATTTCTATTATTGAAAACAATTTATTTCCCAAAATTGAGAAAGCTATTCAAAGTAGGTTTTCAAAGAAAAATATTGGTTTAAGTTCATTTCTATATGAAGAATTGAATTCAGATGAATATAAACAATTTCCAAATTGTAGAGTTTTTTTAAACAAACGAAAAATTGGCAAACAAGAAGAATTATTTGAAATTCATTTTGACACAACTGAACGAAAAGTAATTGATATATTTTTAGTCAAATAAAATGGGATTTGTATTAGCTCAATATCAACAACCTTTACAATTTTCAGAAATTTCATTGAAACTAATCAGCAACGAAATTGACGAACAAGAATCTTTCTCAATTCAAGCAATGAAATACAATAGGCGTTCGCCATATCGCAATGTTTCAAACGATTTCAATTACTTCAAATTCATTTTGGAAGTGCTGAAACAACGTGAACGAATTTCTTATGAGCAGTTTATCGTTTCTACGTTTAGCAATGACGGAGATGTTTCGGAATTTTTGAATATAATTGATGAAAACACTTTTGGTGAACCAACAGAAGTAGAAGCATTTTTACGAGATGAATATGGGACAAATCTAAAAGCACAAACGATTTTACGAGATTATCCAGATGTTGTACTTAGGGTT
>Ga0116183_1003812_pt1 | contig 15129 bp, 18 predicted proteins | sample AD_UKC078_MetaG_FD_89753 | JGI IMG/M metagenome (GOLD analysis project Ga0116183, IMG submission 89753) | Active sludge microbial communities of municipal wastewater-treating anaerobic digesters from USA - AD_UKC078_MetaG | ecosystem: Engineered > Bioreactor > Anaerobic > Digestate | place: USA... | reverse complement strand
GTGGCGCAAAGACGGAATCCCAAAAGCGCGCCTGATGTACCTGCGCCTGCTGCGCCCAGATGTATTCGCTGAACAAGAACGAAAGGCAGCCTGAAATGAATTTTACTTCCTGTGCGTTTGAGCCAGCGCCTCCCCAAATCCTCTGCAGCCCCGTTCCCCTTGATGGAAGCAGCCGCCGCCATGCAGCGAAACAGCCAACAGGTTTCCCCGGTGCGTAGGTACTTCCCCGCCATTACCTATGCGGGTACGAAGCGGCGCGGAAAAGCGCTAGGAAATGGAGCGGCAGCATAGTGAAAAGTGGTGCTGGCCGGCTGCGGGCAAGTATGCCTGGGGTTGCGGCACTGGTCGATGAATTGAGGGAGGCGCTGGGCAGAGAGATGGTGGATGCGGCAATCAAAAGCGGGATGGCAGGCGAGGGTGGATTCTGGGCGCGGGAAGATGGCGTCGAGATTGGCAGCAAGCCTCGCATCAATCCGGCGCGTGAATTTCCATTGAGTGCTATCGACATCAAGCCGGCTTGCGTGATGTGTGTGCATTTTCGGGAGCGCCTTGAATCGCCTGACGGTTCAAGGGTGCGGCGGACTTGCGCCCGTTATGGCGCATTGCCAATCAATCCGTGTGCGGACTGGAGGCGGGCATGCATTTGATTGTAAACGTCAATGGCATTGATAGTCTCAAGCGCAGGCTGGCAGAGTTGCCGGAAAAGCTGCAGGGCAAGGCCATGCAAATGGCCATGAACAAAACGGTAGCCAAGGGGCGCACCGAAGTCAGCCGGGCAGTGCGCGAAGAATTTGCCATTTCGGCGGCGGATGTTCGCAATTCAATGTCGATCGTGCAGGCGAACCGCAAGCAAGGCAACGACCTGCAGGCGCGCATTGACATCTTTGGCAGCGCCCGGAAAAAAGGCCGGTCGCTCAACACCATTCACTTCCTTGAGCGCGCCATCAGTATGGCAGCTGCGCGCAAGCGTTTGAAAAAGGGGACGCTGTTTGCCAAGGGGCGCGGCGGCAGGATGCTGCCGGTGCTTGGCTTCAAGTTCAAAAAGGGCGGCGGCGTCAAGAATATCGAAGGCGCATTCATCGGCAACAAGGGCCGGACGATCTTTGTCCGCACTGGCGACAAGCGCCTGCCGATCAAGCCGGTACAGATGATCGGGGTGTCGCAGATGTTTAACACCAAGCGCATCAGTACCAGAGTCATGGACAAGGTACGTTCCGAACTCGGTATCGAGATGGAGCGCGCCATCAATGAAGTTTTGAGGCGCGCATGACCTGGGCAAATTACGACGACGTTGTCGACCAGCTACAGGCCGGTGGTCTGCTGATTGATGGCGGGATTGAGGTCAATACCTCGCGGCCGATGCGCTGCCATGTTGACGGCGGGGATCGTGAGAGGCGCGGCTGGTATTGGCTGCACGATATTGATTTGCCGGACGCATCCGGTCAGCGCCAGTGCTACATCGTCGGTGCTTGGGGGATTTACCACGGCAACGACAACGGCAAGCGGACGATTAAGCTCAAGCGCGATGGCGCTCCGGCGCTGACGCAGGCCGAAAAGGACGCCATCCGCGCCCGGCATGATGCCAATATGAAGCGCGCCAAGGCCATCCGCCTGCAGGAAGCGCGCAAGGCGGCTGATCGGGCCGACCGCGCCTGGCGCAAGTATGTGCCGGAAGGCGAGTCAGACTACCTGAAACGCAAGGGCGTGTCGGCGCATGGTCTACGCTTTGACCCGTTAGGCCATGGCACGGTAGCCGTGCCGATGCTGCGCGATGGCCGCATCGTCGGCCTACAGATCATCCGTGGCAAGAATCGCGGCACAAAGTTGGAAAAGCAATACTGGCCTTCGGGCATGGACAAGATCGGCGCCTATCACCTGATCGGTGGCACGCCGCGCGGTCTGGTGCTGGTTGCCGAGGGTTACGCGACGGCGGCCAGTCTGCACGAAGCCACTGGTCTTCCGGTGGCTGTTGCCTTCGATGCGGGAAGCGTCTTACCGGTCTCGGTCTCGCTGCACAAGCAATACCGCTGCAAGGTGCTGATTTGCGCCGATGACGATTATCTGACGCCGGGAAATCCCGGCGAAGAAGCCGCCAGGACGGCCTCGGCGGCGGTAGGCGGTGCGTGGATTTCGCCGAAGTTCGCCGAAGATCGCAGCACGACCAAAAAGGGCCCGACCGATTTCAACGACCTGCACGCGCTGGAAGGGCTGCATGTCGTGCGGGAGCAGGTTGAATCCCGCCTCCGGGAATTGAAGTGGAGCGTGCCGCAGGCGCGGGAACCGCTACCCAAGGGGGGCGGGGTGTATGCCGACCGTGAAGAACTGGCCTCGCTGCTGTCAGTGGATGAGGCGTGCGAACGCTTTGCGCTGATCTATGGCGGCAAAGGAACGCTGTTCGATCATCAAGAGCATCTGCTGGTGCCGAAAACGGACGTGCTGGACATCCTGCCCGATCACGGCTGGCGCGAATGGAAACTGCGCGGCGACCGGAAAGTGGTGCGCCTGTCTGAAGTCGGTTTTGACCCGGCGGGCAACGACAAAACCATCCGCTGCAACCTCTGGGGCGGTTGGCCGACGAAACCCAAGGCCGGCAAGTGCAAGGTTATTCTGGAGTTGCTGGAATACCTGTGCGGCGGCGAACAGAACAGCCGCGAGTGTTTTAACTGGGTATTGAGATGGCTGGCCTATCCGATCCAGCATCCGGGCGCCAAGATGCGCACCGCCTTGATCTTCCATGGCCCACAGGGAACGGGCAAGAACCTGTTCTTTGAAACCGTGATGGCGATCTATGGCGAATACGGCCGCATCGTTGACCAGGCAGCGATTGAAGACAAGTTCAACGATTGGGCATCGCGCAAACTCTTCCTGATCGCCGACGAAGTGGTGGCGCGTGCCGAGTTGTATCACGTGAAGAACAAGCTCAAGTCTTTTGTTACCGGCGAATGGATACGGATCAACCCCAAGAACGTGGCGGCGCACGACGAGCGCAATCACTGCAACGTGGTGTATCTCTCGAACGAAATCCAGCCGCTGCCGATTGAAGCCGACGACCGCCGGCACTTCGTCATCTGGACGCCGCCAAAACTCTCCGAAAACTTTTATGCCGAGATCCGCAGCGAACTCGACAACGGCGGCGTGGCTGCCCTGCACCAATACCTGCTTGACCTTGATTTGGGCGATTTTGACGAACACACCAAGCCGCCGCTGACGCAGGCCAAAATTGACCTGATGGAAGTCGGCGCCGGCAATGTGCAGCGCTTTATACGGGCGTGGCTTGGCGGTGATACACCCTATCCGATCTGCCCTTGTGGGTCGTCTGATCTTTATTCGGCCTATATGCGCTGGTGTCGCATTGACGGCGTGCGCAATCCGCGCGAGGCCAATCAATTCTGCGGCGAAATCGCAAAAATGCCCGGCTGGAAGAAGGAAATCAAAGAGCGCTACAACGACCTGCACCTGGTAGGCAAGACAGTCAGCGCCAGATTCATCATTCCGCCGCAGGAAGTGCTGACATCTGGCGCAAAACATGGCGTCGATTACCGGCGCAAGGATGACCAAACGCAGGCGGCTTGGCTGACAGAATGTTTTTTCGCCTTTCAGAACGCGATAAAAGACTGATGATGACCTTACACCATACACCAAACCTTACGCCCGACCTTACGGGCAAAACCCGCGCCGTTATTGACACCTTACGGGCTTACGCACTCTCGCGTGTACGTGTGCGTGAACACATTACAGGCAACGTGCGCACCTTTCACGCGCGCAAAAATGTTCACGTGAGGCGCGTACACCCGTATGCCCGTAAGGTGCTTGTAAACGTAAGGCATGTGGGCGTAAGGTCAGGCGTAAGGTTGGGCGTAAGGTGTAAGGCGCACACCTTCGCGCGCACGCCCTCACTCTTTTCTTCACACCAGAAGGAAAAACAATGGCTGGGATGAGTGAAAGCGAATTCGCCCGCCGGATCAAGCGGGCGCCCTCCTACATCAACAAACTGAAAGAAGAAGGCCGCCTAGTCTTCACCAAGGACGGCCGGGTGAATGCGCCGGCCAGCGAAAAGCTGATCGAACAGACTGGCGGCGGCCGGCCGGACGTAGCGCAGCGCCACGCCGTCGCCAGAACCGCCACAAAGGCCACAGAAGCGAAAAAAGCGCAAAAGGCAGGGCAAGGTATATTGGGCGAGGAAAAAAACGCACACGCGCCCACAGCGCAAGCCAGCGCCGCCGATCATGAGCGCATCGGCAATTCAATGCAGGCGGCGCGCGCCGTCAAGGAAAAATATTCGGCCCTCAAGGCCAAGGCCGAATACGAAACGATGATCGGCAATCTGGTGCCGCGTGAGGATGTCGACGCCGCCATGCGCTTTATCGGCGGTGCCGTTCGTGCCGCCTTCGATGTTTTCCCGGATCAGACATCACCGCTGGTGGCGCCGGTCACAGATCTGGCCGAGATCCACGAAACCCTGTCGCAAGCCTGCCGCGATGCGCTGCACGGCATTGGCGACGCCATCAAGCGTCAACAAGACGAACTCAAAGGCAAATTATGAAAATTGAAACGATCAAGGTCGATGCGCTGGTTCCGTATGCGCGCAACAGCCGGACGCATAGCGAAGAACAGGTGGCGCAGATTGTCGCCAGCATCCGGGAGTTTGGCGAATGACACAGACCCGCGCGCAATCCGCCGTCGAATCCGTAGCAAACGTTGCTATTGGCTATGGCGTGGCGGTGGCCAGTCAGATTGCCATTTTGCCTCTATTTGGCGTGCATCTGCCGCTGTCCGATAATTTGGCCATTGGCGGATATTTCACCCTAATTAGCCTGGCGCGCAGTTATGTCCTGCGCCGCTGGTTTGCCTTCCGGCATGAAAGGCGGCCGGGATGAGCGACAAACTCGCCCACTGCCTGACCGTCGCCTGGAGCGCTATGGCGCCACGCCGGGCGTTGTCGGTCACGGAATGGGCGGACGGTCATCGCGTATTGACAGGCAAGCAATCCGGCGAGCGCGGGCCGTGGCGCACCCGGCGCACGCCGTTTCTGGAGGAAATCCAGAACTGTTTTTCGACCAATTCCCGCGTGCAGGATGTGGTGGTGATGAAATCCTCACAGGTGGGGGTCACCGAAGCCACGGTCAATGTCATCGGCTATATCATGGATCATGCGCCAACGCCGATGATGGTGCTGATGCCGACCATCGATGCGCGAGATTCCTGGAAGGCGCAGAAACTCAACCCGCTTCTGACCGATACGCCCGTCATCCGGGATCTGCTCGGCGGCAACCGCAGCCGGGATGCCGCCAACCGGCAAGACATGATCGACTTCCCCGGCGGCGTGTTGTTTCTCTCCGGCGGCAATTCGCCCAACAGCTACGCCCAACGATCGGTGCGCATCGTCATCATGGATGATCTGGATCGCTTCCCGCCCGAAGTCGGCAGTGAAGGCGATCCCGTCAAGCTGGCAGCCGGGCGCACAAAAGCCTTCGCCCGCGCCCGCCACATGCTGATTTCGACGCCGACCGTGGCCGGTGAATCGCTGATCCAGCGCGAATGGCTCAAATCCGACCAGCGCCGCTACCATGTGCCGTGCCCGCACTGCGGCGACATGCAGCCGCTGGAATGGGGCGGGCCGGAAGTGGCGCACGGCATCAAGTGGTCGAAGGTCGAAGATAACATCCTTTCGGCCTGGTACGTCTGCCGTGCCTGCCAGCGTGAGATTGCTGAACATCAAAAACCGGCTCTGCTGGCCGGCGGCCGCTGGATTGCCACCTACCCGGAGCGCCATATTCGCGGCTATCACCTGACCGCGCTGCTTGCCCCTGTCGGCCTGGGGCCATCGTGGCTTGACCTAGCGCGCGAATGGCAAGATGCCGTCAAATCGCCGGGCACTCTGCGCACCTTCGTCAACACGCATCTGGGCGAACCGTGGGTGGAACAAGGCGACGAAATCGACCCGACCGGCCTCATGACCCGGCTGGAAGATTACGAGGAAATGCCGCGTCCGCTCATCAAGACGGCGGGCGCCGACGTGCAGAAAGACCGCATCGAATGCACCATCATCGGCTGGCAGACCGGCGAGGAAGCCTGGGTGATGGATCACATCATCGTTCCCGGCGATACCGCCCAGCCGGAAACCTGGGCGCGCTTCCTCGAAGAACTGTCGCACTACGCCCCGGACGCGCTGGCTATCGATTCTGGCTACAACACCACGATGGTCTATGAATTCGTCAGCAAACTGCGCTACGCCTTCGCCATCAAGGGCGTGCCCGGCCCCGGCCGCCCGCTCGTCGAAGATGAACGCGCCCGCCGCCAGCGCCTTCGCCGTCAGCGCAAAAAAGGCATCACCGTACACATGGTCGGCGTCGATCAGGCCAAGGCGCTGCTCTTTTCGCGCCTCAAGATCATCAAGCCGGGCGCCGGTTACGTGCATTTTCCGAACGATCCGTCCTTTGACGACGAGTATTTTGCCCAGCTCACTGCGGAAAAACTGGTCACCAAAATTCGCGGCACGCGGCGTTACGCCGAATGGGTGCAAACCCGGCCGCGCAATGAAGCGCTCGATTGCTTTGTCTATGCGCACGCCGCGCTGCGGCTTTGCGGCGGCGTGCCGTTGTCAGCATCCGCTGGCAAGATTTCCCTGGAAGACTGGAGCCGTGGCTGATGCAAGTCGATCTGGTGCGCGAACTGATTACGCGGTTGGTTGATGCCGCGCAGCGGGAAGGGACGCTGACCGAGGCAATTGCGCTGCAGATCGAGGCATCATTTCGGCAGGAATACCACGGCGCGCGCTGCGAAATCAGCAAGCGGCCGCGCTACCGGAATGTTGAGAAGAAGGAAGTTGTTGTGCGGGAATATCTCGGCGGCGAGCCGGTCGAGCATATCACCAAGCGGCACGGCATCAGCCGGGCGACGTTGTATAGATATTTGAAGGGATAAATATGAAAACGTTATTAAACCTTTACGCCCGCATTGTGTTTTTTCTCATTCATCCGGCGCTTGAACTGGCGAGACCGCAGATAAATGTAACCCGGATGCCATCAACTGGAGCCACGTTGGCGATCTGGGTCGCATCGAAACCAGTCTGGATGAACTGCTGGCGACTTTTGAATGATCCAATTCGTCTCATTTCCACGTAAAAGTGAGACAGCAAAATGTGGAAGATGAGCGCATCCAACAGGAGCGCTCATGGCTGGAATCACCCTTGCACAAGCTGAAGCCCGTCTTGCCGAATACCTGGCCGCCGAGGTCAAGGTGCTTGCCGGGCAGGCTGTCAGCATTGACGGCACAACGCTGACCCGTGCCAATTTAGACCTGATTCAGCGCGGCATCAACATCTGGAACAGCCGCGTGCAAACGCTATCGGCTTCAGCTTCGCGTGGTCGCGCCGTTACTGTCAGTCCGGGCTGGTGAGATGAAAGCGCCGGAAATGAACCTGCTCGACCGTGCCATTGGCGCGATTTCGCCAAAGTGGGCAATGCGTCGCTTGCAGGGACGCGTGGCGCTGGCTGTGGCTGGCGGCTATTTCGGCGGCAGCAGTGGCGGCCGCGCTGCCTTGCGCAACTGGAATCCCGGCGTTTCCGATGCGGCCGGCGATATTTCGCCCGATTTAGTTGATCTGCGCGGGTACAGCCGCGATCTGGCGCGCCGTTCGCCGCTGGCCGGCGGCGCCATCAATACGGTCGTCACCAATGTCATCGGCACCGGTCTGTCGCTGGAGCCGACGCCGGATGCCGACTTCCTCGGCATGTCAGAAGAAGAAACCGCCGACTGGCAGGATCATGTCCTGCGCGAGTGGCGCCTGTGGGCGGAAACGCACCGCTGCGATGCCACCAGCACGCAGAATCTTTATGGCCTGCAATCGCTGGCCTTCCGCTCGGCGCTGGAATCCGGCGATGTGTTTGCCATTACACCCGCTGTGGCGCGGCCGGATTCGCCCTATCGCCTCGCCATTCAGTTGATTGAGGCTGATCGCATCTGCAATCCAGACTACAGCGCCAACACAGACAGGATCACTGACGGCATCGAAACCACAACCGAGGGCGCGCCGCTGGCCTGCTATATTGCTCGCCGCCATCCGGGCGCGATGTATGCCCGCAGCGGCCAAGCCTGGGATCGCGTGCCGTTCTTTGGCGCTGCCACTGGCCGGCGCAACGTCATCCATCTGTTTGACCGTCGCCGGCCTGGGCAGGTGCGCGGTGTGCCGTATCTGGCCGCCGTCATCGAGCCGTTGAAGCAACTGACGCGCTATTCGGAAGCGGAGATTTCCGCTGCCGTGCTGTCGGCGGCCTTCGCCGTCTTTGTCAAGATGGATGCCGAATCGTTCGAGTCGCTCTTTTCCAGCGACGGTTCGCGTGATGCCTACCTCAAGGGCGCCATGAAATGGGACGGCAGCATCGGCACGGCCGCGCTCGATTCTCCCGGCAAGGCGGTCAATCTGCTACCCGGCGAAGACATCATCACGCCCGACCTGAAGCGCCCGAATACGGCCTTCGATCCCTTCGTGCAGGCTGTCTTGCGCCAGATCGGCGTCGGCCTGGAACTGCCTTTTGAAGTGCTGATCAAGCACTTCACCGCCAGCTACTCTGCGGCCCGCGCCGCATTACTCGATGCCTGGCGCTTTTTCCGTGGCCGCCGTGACTGGATGGCCACCAACTTCTGTCAGCCGATCTATGAACTGTGGCTGGAAGAAGCCGTCGCCACCGGCCGCATTGCCGCGCCCGGCTTCTTTACCGATCCTGTGGTGCGTGCCGCCTGGTGCGCTGTCGTGTGGACAGGCGACGGCCCTGGCAGCATTGATCCCCTCAAGGAAGTGGATGCCGCACGCGAGCGCATTGCGCTGGGCGTTTCCACCATCGCGGCGGAATCGATCCTGCACGATGGCGTGAGTTGGAAGACCAAGCACCGCCAACGCGTGCGCGAAACTGCCGCCCGCCGTGCCGATGGTCTGGAGCAGGAACAAACCGCGCCGTCGCCGCGCATCTATCCATCGGATGGGGTGCAGCCGTGATCTCGTCTCATTTCCACGTAAAACTGAGACAGCGAACTGTGGAAGATAGTCGCTCATGAAAATACTCGACATCCTGAACAGCCCCTGGGCGATTCAGCCGCAAAAGCTAATCGACCTGCAGGCGACCTATGCCACGCATCTGCGCGGCGAGAAGATCGACATTGCCAGCGTCGAAGCCCGTCTCGGCAAAACGCTGGCCAATGAGCAGAAAGGCTACACCGTGCACGATGGCGTTGCCGTGCTGCCGGTCTCCGGTGTGCTGGCCAAGAAAATGAATATGTTCACGCAGATTTCCGGCGGCACGTCGATGGAAATCGCTGCGCGTGACCTCAAGTCTGCGGCCGTCGACACCTCCGTCAAATCCATCCTCCTTTTGATTGACTCGCCCGGTGGAACCGTCGACGGCACGCAGGCCCTGGCCGCCGCCGTGCGGCAGGCGGCAGCGCAAAAGCCGGTGGTGACGCTGGCCGATGGCGTCATGGCCTCGGCGGCTTACTGGATCGGCTCGGCAGCGCATGAAGTGATCGCCAGCGCGGAAACTACGCAGGTCGGCTCCATTGGCGTCGTGGCCGCGCATCGCGACGTTTCAGGGTCTGAGGCCATGGAAGGCATCAAGACCACCGAAATCACCGCCGGCAAATACAAGCGCATCGCTTCGAGCTATGCGCCGCTGACCGAAGAAGGTCGCGCCGAAATTCAGAGGCAGGTTGACGCACTCTATTCCATTTTTGTCGATGCCGTGGCCGAAAACCGTGGCGTCGATGCTGAAAAGGTTTTGTCCGACATGGCCGATGGCCGCGTCTTCCTCGCCCGCGACGCGATGCGCGCCGGTCTGGTGGATCGCATCGCCGGATTGGATGAAACGCTGGCCCGCATGCAGTCGGGCGAGTGGCCGCAAAACCGCCGCGCGGCGCAGCCGCCGGTAATCACTGCTTCGGCTTCCGAGGCGTCTGCAACCGATCCAAGGAAAGGAAAAACGATGGATCTGAAAACCCTCCGGGAAAATCATCCCGACATCGCCCAGGCGCTTGTCGCCGAAGGCGAAGCGCAGGGCAAACTCGCTGGCGCCGAAGCCGAACGCCAGCGCATCCGTGACGTCGAGGCGCAAGCCCTGGCCGGTCACGAAGCCCTGATCAATACCCTGAAATTCGACGGCAAGACCACCGGCCCCGAAGCGGCCATTCAGGTCTTGAATGCCGAGCGCAATACCCGCGCCAAACGTGCCGATGCCCTGGCCTCCGATGCGCCCGCAGCGCTGCCGCATGCCGCCGCGTCAGAAGACAAGCCGGCGGATGTTGCCGCGCTGCCTTTTGATGAGCGCATCAAGGTGGAATGGGAAAAGGACGCCGAATTGCGCGCCGAATTCTCCGGCAATTTCGAGACCTACAAAGCCTTCGCCACGGCGCAGGCCGCCGGTCAAGTCAAAATTCTCAGCAAATAAGGACTGAATCATGACGACTCTTGCAGCCAACAAGCCGCGCGCCTATGAACTTGGCGAGCGCAATCACTTCCCGGTCATCGCAAAGGACATCATTTACGAAGGTGCCGCCGTTGGTATCGTGGCCGCCACTGGCCACGCCCAGCCGCTGACCTCTGCCGACAAGTTTGGCGGCTTTGCCGTTGCCAAGGCGGATAACTCGGCTGGCGCTGCCGCTGCCATCAATGTCGAAGTCGTCAAAAAGGGCGAAATCGAACTGGCCGTCACTGGCGCAGTCATCACCGATATTGGCCAGCCGGTTTATGCCACGGACGACGATACATTCACGCCCTCCCCTGTGGGTGGCGTCTTCGTCGGCTTCGTCAAGCGCTTTGTTTCATCTGGCATTGTCGTGGTTGAATTCAACGCCGGTGTGCTGGTTGATCCGTGGGCGGCATACAGCGTCAGAGAAGCCGTCGCCGATAACAAAACGTTGGACATCCAGGACAACGGAAAGCTGTTCTGGGTAACGACCGATGCCAAGACAATCACGCTGCCTGCGGTTGCGACTCCAGTCAATTGCGTCATCGCCAACGGCGGCGCATTCGGCACTGTGCTGGTGACCATTGCGCCAAACGCAAGCGACAAGATTCAAGGTCCCGATCTTCCGGGCACCGACAACACCGCACTGCTCAACACCAAAAAGACTGCCAAGCGCGGCGATTTCGTCAAGCTGGCTACCGGAGACGCAAATGGCGCGCTGGTTGTCGAGTTGCGCGGCACATGGGCATCAGCCTAATCACTGACGACACGAAAGGAAAAAATCATGGATCAGTCAGCCCTCTCTAGCCGTGCCGTCATCGGCATGTATTACGAAGCCCTTGCCGCCCAGAACGGCATTGGCTGGATCGACGCGGTGTCGAATTACTTCGGATCCGATCAAGCCTCCGAAACCTACCCATGGCTCGGCATGCCGCCGGCACTGCGCGAATGGATCGGTGGCCGCAATGCCAAGGGTTTTTCGACTAACGGCGTCGAAATCAAGAACAAGCACTTCGAAGCCACTATCGAAATCGCCCTCAAGGATCTGCGCCGCGACAAGACCGGCCAGCTTAAAGCTCGGCTTGCCGAATTTGCCCAGCGCGGCCAGTCGCATTTCGCCAGCCTGTTGTCGACGCTGATTGTCAACGGCCCGTCCACGGTCTGTTACGACGGTCAGTATTTCTTCGACACCGACCACAGTGAAGGCAGCAGCGGAACGCTCGATAACGACATCCAGACCGACATTTCCGCCTTGCCCGTTGCCGTGCATGGCACGGTGACCGCGCCGTCGAAGGAAGAAATGCTGCAGGCGATTACTGCGTCGATCAGCCAGTTCTTTACCTTCAAGGATGATCAGGGCGAGCCGATCAACGAGGATGCCAAGTCTTTCCTGGTCATGGTTCCGGTCGGCCTGGCACCTGCCGCCCGTTCGGCGCTGTCCAGCCTGAACGACATCGGCGCCGGCATGTTCACCCTTGACGGCTACAACGTTGGGCTGGTGGTGAATCCGCGCTTGACAGCGGGTAGCTGGACGGATGAATTCGTCACCTTCCGCACTGATGGCAGCATCAAGCCACTCATCCGCCAGGAAGAGACCACGCCGGCCATCAAGATGAAGGATGAAACTTCCGAGTTCGCCTTTGACAACGATGCCATCCAGATCGGTATCGATACCTGGCGCAACGTTGGCTATGGTCGCTGGCAGGGCGCCGTCCTCAATACGTTGGTCTGATCGCCATGATCCGGCACATCATAAGCCAGACGACGGACTTTGCCGCCGGAACGCGCCTGCAGCTTTCCGAAGCGCAGGCGCGCTGCCGCCGTCATGCCCTGCAGTCGGCAGGCGACGGCATCTATGTCGCCACTGCTATGGTTCAGTTCAAGTCCGGCGAAGAAATCGGCCTTGAAGGCGAGCCGACCAAGGCACAGGCGGAAGCTGTTGTCGCCAAGGACGCGCCCGTCAAGCCGGCGCGCAAGACCAAGGGGTAAACCATGACCTTCGACGCCACCGATCTGTCCGCCATCTTCGGGGATGACATGCCGGGCTATGCCCTTGCATCGATTGGTGCGTCGAACGTTCCCGGTCTGCTGATGAATACCTATAGCGAAGGCTTCGGCATGGTCGGCGGCACGCAGCCGGTATTGCGCTGCGCGTCTGCCGATGTTTCCGCCGTGGTTGAAGGCACTGCCATCACGATCAATAGCGTGGCCTACACCGCCCGTGCCGTCGAACCTGACGGCACGGGCATCACGCTGATCAGATTGGAAAAGGCAAGCTGATGGCCAATCACCTGCGCCAACAGATCCGCGAAGCGGTGGCCACCAGGCTTTCCGGCCTGACCACCACTGCCACCCGCGTCTATCAGTCGCGCCTGCATCCGCTCTCGGACAGCAATCTGCCCTGTCTGCTGGTCAATACCGACAGCGAGGAAATCGCCACCTTGACCCTGCAGCCGCATCCGGTCATGGAGCGCAACCTGACGCTGGCCGTGCGCTGCATCGGCAAGGCCGTCGCCAATCTCGACGACACGCTGGACACTATGTTGAAGGAAGTCGAAACCGCGCTGGGAACGGTCACCGACCCGACCTATGGCGGCCTCGTCAAAAGCATGGTGCCGACCAGCATCAATATCGAAATGGATGATGCGCTGGAAAAGCCGGTCGGCATTGCCAGCCTGAATTATCTCGTCACTTATTACACCGCCGACGGTTCGCCGACGGCAAGCGCTTAAAGGAGCGAATCATGGCAACAGCAAAGAAATGGAGCAACGTCGCAGTGGCAATGCAGTCGGCCATCGGCGAAGCGCTGACGATTACCGGCATCAACAAGGCCAATCCAGGCGTGGCGACATCGACAGCGCACGGGTTATCCAATGGCGATTATGTTTATCTGGAAATCCAGGGCATGTACCAGTTGAATGGCCGGGTCTGCCGCATTGCAAATAAGGCCGACAACACCTTTGAACTGGAAGGCATCGACACCACCGCTTTTGATACTTTCTCCAGCGGCACGGCTAAAAAGCTCACATTTGGCACCAGCATCACCACGGCAACCACTTTGTCGGCCTCTGGCGGTGATTTCGATTTTATCGACACGACCACCATCCATACCAACGCCAAGACGCAGATGCCGGGTTTGGCATCGCCGGCCACCTACCAGTTCGACAACATCTGGGATGTGTCTGACGCTGGTTTGATCGCCATGAAAGCGGCAGCAGATGCGCAGGCGATCCGCGCCTTCAAGTTCACGTTTGGCACCGGTGGCCAGATCATGACTTTCGCCGGTTATGTCGGCGCAACGCTGTTGCCTGGCGGTTCGGCGCAGCAGTTGGTCACGACCAGCACCGTCATCACCATGTTCGGTGCGCCGTCCTATTACTCGGCCTGATCATGAGCGCGCTCTCCGACAAAATGCGCAAGGCGCGCCAGGTGCGGGTGGAAAGCAATGGCCGTGTGTTTGTGGTGTTGCGCCCGACGCCGATCCAGTGGGAAGAGATCGCACGTCAGGGCGACCTGTATCGCGGCGTTGTCTCGCTGGTGGTCGGCTGGGATGGCTTTGTCGAACTTGACTTGATACCTGGTGGCGATCCGCACCCGGTGCCATTCGATGCCGATGCGGCAGCCGAATGGCTCTCCGATCACCCGGAAGATTTCAACCGGGTGGCAGAAGCCATGATCGCGGCCATGAACAAGTACGTTGAAGGGCGTGATGGTGCCGTAAAAAACTAACAGCCTGGCTGGAGCGCCAGAATTTACCGAAGGCGCTCCAGTCGGGCGAACCGCCCCCAGTCAGCGTGGCAGCCGCTGTGCGGGCATGGAACCTGATGGGAGGCGAGATTGCATGGGATGCGCTGCCGGTGATCTGCGAAATGCTGGGCATTAATGACCCAGAAACGCTGGTCTATCAGTTGGAAGCGATCAGGAATAGTCAAAGCGAGGCAGAGTAATGGCGGCAACATCACAACAAATCGCAGTTGAACTCGTCGCCAAGATTGACGGCCTGACAGCCGGATTCCGCACCGCTACACAAAGCGCAGAGGCCTCTGCGCGCAAAATGCAAACCGCCTTTACCGGCGTGCGCGCTTCAATCGCCAACGTCGGCGCAGCGCTGGCCACCGGCTTGTCCGTGCGCTGGCTTGGCGGACTGATTGCCGATTCCATCCGCGCATCAGGCAATCTGAAAGTCCTTTCCGAGCGGACTGGCGTGGCCGGCACAACACTAGCGAAATTTGACATTGCCGCCAAACTATCCGAGGTCGGCATCGATTCCGTCGCCAACGGCATGGCGCGTCTGGCCAAGGGCATGTCCGGGGTTGATGAGGAAAGCAAGGGTATTCCGCAGGCGCTCAAGGCTATTGGCATCGAATTCAACGATTTCAAGCGCCTGTCTCCAGACGAGCAGATGCTGGCTGTTGCCAAGTCGTTCGACAACTTCAAGGACGGCAGCGGCAAAGCGGCTGTCGCTATGACGCTGTTCGGCAAAGAAGGCGTCAAGCTGATCCCGTTTTTCAAGGATCTGGTCGAGAATCAGGAAATCTCTGCGGCGCGCACGCAAGAAATGATCGACGCCGCCGACCAGTTCGGAAAATCAATGACCCGCCTCAAGATTGCCGGCGAGGACATGATCACATCGGCGCTGGCACCAATGCTGCCGGCGCTGGTCGATCTGACCAAG
>Ga0116183_1003809_pt1 | contig 15133 bp, 13 predicted proteins | sample AD_UKC078_MetaG_FD_89753 | JGI IMG/M metagenome (GOLD analysis project Ga0116183, IMG submission 89753) | Active sludge microbial communities of municipal wastewater-treating anaerobic digesters from USA - AD_UKC078_MetaG | ecosystem: Engineered > Bioreactor > Anaerobic > Digestate | place: USA... | reverse complement strand
TCTCTTACCTGGCAGTAAAAGTAAACAGCGTCCCCTTCAATCCTCTGTGGGCTGCGAACAAAAGGTTCATCTCCTGCCATCAGACCAACTGGGTTTTTCATGAACCTGGATGCAGCCTCAGAAAGCGGTGCACCAACAGCCTCTGCATATGCAGCCGCGGCTGGTTTTCCATCAAATTCGATCACTTTCCTTGTGGTCGTGTCTACTTTCGTTGGTGTAAGTTTCTTTCCAAGTGAGCAAAAGGACTGGGTTTTAATGATGTCAAATCCTTTTTTCGGTTCAAGGATTGCAAACACGGCTGTGTTTGTGTAGGCATTTCCATCAAAGTAAACGAAGGTCTTTGAAAAGGCAAGATCATCCCCTGCTGATCCCCCAATTACCTGGATGTTTGTCAAATCGCCAATCCTTTCCATCGTCGACTCTTCTGCTCCTGAAAGACCATCAAAAAGTATAAGACCTACGTATTTTGCCGGATCCAGAGCGATTGGTGTTGAACCGACGGCACCGGAAAGAGCTTTAAGAGTGGTATCGGCATTAGCCGGTGATTCCAGAGGAATGATGCCAGCATGGACACTGCTTATTGTGCCTGCATCAAGAGCCATGGCGACGACGGAATTAGTCAGCATATGCCCTGAAATTATCTCCCCTGCTGTTGAACAACCAATAACGGTTGAACTGGGGAAAGCCTCCTTCATAGCCTTGCTGATTTCACCAGGTTCGTAAGTGGATGAAGCGAAAAAGAGAACCAGTGTCGGACTTGTATCTCCAAGTATCGCGCGAATTTCATCAACTGCAGAGTTTATAGTTAAATTTTGTGATTTTGCAATTTTCACTGACATATTTACACCTTTAAACTGATTCCCATCTCATTTGCAACTTGCAATATTGTGTTAATTGCGGCTGGATCATCATCAGAGTCATCTGTAAAATTCGTTGTATTAACACCTTTTAAAAGAAGCTTGGTTCGTGTAGTGCTCGCGATCGCTTCGTTTCCCTGCGATCTCTGCTCAATCAGGGAATCGATTAACATCTTTACCTTCCCGGCCATGAGTTATTTAATAGCAAACTTGATATTAAAATTTGTTGGTATGCACTATTTTCATCATAATGTTATTTTGTTACATTTTTTCAGCGTTCGTATTTTTTTTGTTTTCCGTCCACTATCGTTAACCGGGAGACAAAAAGTATGACTGTTTTTCACCTGGCATGTGAAGATACAATTAGAAGAATTTAAATACTGATGCATACCATTCCCCTTTCAGGAGAAAGTACATGGTAGAGTCAAAAAAGTATACACTACCCGCCCTCTCATTTGAGTATGGAGCTCTTGCCCCGTTTATCTCAGAAAAACAACTGACCCTGCATCACCAGAAACATCACCATGGTTATGTCACCGGTGCGAATGCCCTGCTTGAAAAGATGGAGAAAGCACGAAAAGATGGTTCAGACCTGGATCAAAAAGCCCTTCTTAAAGAGTTTTCATTTCACATCGGAGGTCACCGGCTTCACACCCTGTTCTGGGAAAATCTTGCCCCGGCCGGTAAAGGAGGAGGTGGTGCTCCGGCAGGAACACTTGCAGAGTGGATAAACCGCGACTTTGGCTCATTCGACAGGTTCAAAAAAGAGTTTACACAGGCAGCTTCTTCGACCGAAGGTTCAGGATGGGCAGTGCTCACCATATGTCTTGGAACACAGCGGCTGCTTCTTATGCAGGTAGAAAAGCACAATGTCCACGTGTACCCCGGATTTAAAATCCTGATGGCTCTTGATGTATGGGAACACGCATATTACCTGGACTACATGAATGACCGGGCCAAATTCATAGAAAACTATTGGAACATTGTCAGGTGGGATGTTGTAAATCAAAGGCTTGAATCAGCCCTGAAGAGCTGACTCTCTCATTAACTTTTTATTGTCACCAGCCAATTCTATCGTGCTATTCTGAAAAAGGTTGGGCGGGTTATTATGGTGGATTCATGTCAGTATAACAACTCATCTCTGGCAGGATACCAGAATCAGGACTGTCAGGTAATTCTGAATGATATACCTGTTGGTCTTCTGGTACTTGATGAAAATAAGATTATCTTTGCAAACAATGCCGCAACAAGCCTGCTAAGGGCGCGCAGTTTGACAGACATCTGCGGTTTATATATTTCTGACATCTCCCCGACAACCCAGCCAGATGGTTCTTCTTCTGCCGTGACCATTCAAAATCTTCTTTGTTCAGTTGAAAAAGGAAAATACACCAGGTTTGAATGGATATTAAACCGGTTTGACAAGTCTGAAGTTCCGGTGAAAGTTACAATACATCAGTCCGAATGCCCGGGCTCATCGCACCTGATGGTAACCATCACTGACAACTCATCAGAACACAATGCCATATCGGATATCATCCATCTTTCAGAAGAGATGAAAAAAGGAAATCTCAGGGCCAGGCTATCAGCAGAAGGTTACGGAGGTGACATGTATAAGCTCATCACCTCTACCAATTCAATGCTGGACAGTATCCTCCATCCATTCAGGGATATGAACAAGGTCCTTCAGAGGATCGCCATGGGGGACATGTCTGCCAGCATTGAGCAGGAGTACTCCGGGGAACATGAAAAAATCAGAAATGCCGTGAATGGTGTGGCAGACATCACAAGAAAAGTCCATGAAGAGATATCCAGGATGGTAGATGCCGCAAAACGAGGAGATCTTGCAAACAGAGGTCGCCCGGATCTTTTTACCGGTGAATATGCCGCAACGATCACGAAAATAAATGAGATGCTTGATGCAATTCTAACTCCCATCCGAGCAGGTAACCGTATCCTTCAGAAGATTCGCAAAGGAGATCTAAGTGAACGGGTAGAGATTGAATGCGTCGGCGATCATGCAAGAATAAAAGATGCAATAAATGCTGTACATGACTGGTTAAGTGGCCTTATTGTTTACGTAACCCGGATTTCTGACGGAGACATGGCTGCTGAAATTATCCAGGCGTCAGATAAAGATCAGATCCACGGCCCTCTTGTAAGAATGCGGGATAATATCAGGAGTGTTATCGCTGACGTTGATGCACTGGTGAAATCAGGTTCTGAAGGCAGACTGATGGAAAGGGCAGATCCATCAAGGCACAAAGGGGACTATCGGATCATAATTGAAGGAATTAACAAAACCCTTGACTCCGTGATTGTTCCTGTTCACGAGGCGATGGAAGTGTCCAAAGGATATGCCGGATATGACTTTACCAGGCGAATGGATGCCGGGATCATATATCCAGGAGACTGGGAGGCCTTCCAGAAGGCTCTTGATGATGTCGGACATCATGTGTCGGCTGCAATTTCTGTGATTGCAAAACAGGTGGATGTTTTAAATAGTGCAACAGCTCAGGCTTCATCCAGTATACGTGACATGTCATCAGGCTCCTCTCTTCTCGCAGAGATTGCCCAGAATGTAAGTATAAAAGCTGAGCAGGGGGGTGACAGTTTATCTCAGATCCTTAGGGCGATGGAGGATCTTGCCATCAATGTGTCTGATGTTTCTACAAGGACCAGTGAGGTCAATCAGATATCTTCTGATACGAATACCCTTTCTAAGAAAGGTTCTTCTCTTGCCCAGGAAGCTGAGCAGGGAATGAGAGAGATAACCAGCTCGACTGATGTTGTCACTGGTCTTGTTCATGAGATCATGGAAGAGATGGGAAAGATCAGTAAAATTTCTTCAGTCATCTCTGACATCGCATCCCAGACAAATCTTCTGGCATTAAACGCCGCTATCGAAGCTGCAAGGGCCGGTGAGGCTGGCAGAGGATTTGCAGTTGTTGCAAGTGAAGTAAAAGCCCTGGCGCTTGAGTCAAGGCAGTCGGCTGAAAATATCTCGGAGATGATTGAAGGACTTACTAAAAAGACGCAGGAGGCCTCAGATACCATGGACAAAAGTGTTCTGGTTGTAAGAGATGGAGGAAAAGCCTTAAATGAGACACTTGAAGTCTTCAACATGATAATTGATTCGGTAAACACAGTCAGCCTGCAGATGGATAATGTCGCAAAAGCTGCTGAGCAGCAGGCAGCAGCTGTGGAAGAGATCACAGCATCCATCAACGAGGTTAATACCCTGATATCAGGAACAGCAAAAGATGCGGTTGCCTCAGCAGCAGCAAGTGAAGAAGCAGCAGCAGCAATAGATCAGATATCGGAACAGATCTCAATGGTAAATGCCGCTGCTGAAAGTCTGAATGCAGAAACTGGTAAATTTTCAGTTTAATTATTAAATTTTTGTGCCTGCTTCTGAACAGAACCTGTCTTTTATTTCTGATGGCAGGAGAGGTATATTGGAGACTGAACGGTTTCCAGGCCTGATGATAACGTGAATGAAAAACAATCCTCCGGTTAGTGCCTGGGCATATGCAGTTTTTAGTTCTTCTGGTGTATGAACCTTACATGTCTTGTGAAAACCACTTGCCTTTGCCAGAAGTTCAAGATCCACCAGGTTAAATGCAGGGGAACACTGGTCGCCCGTGCTTCCAAATACTCCGTTATCAAGGCAGATTATGATGAGGTTTTCTGGTGATTCTCCAGAAATGACCGGAAGAACAGAAGTTCCAAGAAGGCTTCCGTCACCGTCAAGGACGACCACCTTCCGGTCGGTTCCCAGGGCAATTCCAAGTCCCAGTGGACTTGCCTGGGTATATGACCCAAGCATGTAAAAATTGGCTGGAACATCCCTCGCATGGTAGAGCTCCTTTGATGGGACACCGATATTTGATACGACAAGTTCGTTGGTCATCATAGACGCAATAACTTCAATAGCATCTGCCCGCTGCATAATTGGTTTGGAAAATACACCCTGATGGGAAAGATCCACGATGCGTTCCCTGGTCTTTTCATGAGGATTTTGAAAACAATCTCTCCCTCCCTCCCAAAGCCGGGGAGAGATAAGGGCAATATGGGGCCTGTTTTCCTTCCATGCATCACTGATCACTGACGCAATGAGATCAATATCTTTATACTCCCGGATTATTGTGCAGGGAATATTGTATAACTTCATGAGCTCCGGGATCTTCTCGTTAAACGGAATCTGGGCCGGTATCTTCTCCTGGTAATATCCTCTCCAGCTTGCAATGACAGGCAGAGGCAGGCCATACAGGTAGGGCAGGGTCATCAGGGCGTTTAAAGAATTACCAAGACCCGAACTTTGCATCTGTAATACACCCCGCTTTCCCACAAGGGACAGGCCTGACAGGATACCAATACCGTCTTCTTCCCGTGAGATAGTAATATACCTGAACTGTTTTTCAAGAATCCCGCAGAGATCTTTGGTCCGATCACATGGAAGAGATATGATATATTCAATGTTCTGGTCTTTTAAAATCAGGGATACGGCGTTTTCATGCATGTAATCTCATCCATCTCTGCACCCTGGCAGATATCTTCTTAAATGGTGTCGCTTTAGTCACCCGCATGTCAGGTTTTTTCACATATTCTGGAAGGTTCTTTTCTCTCATGAGATATCCTCCCCCTGTAATGTTTAAAAGAATTTTTTCATCCGGGCGGATAACACCTGAACGGAGTGCCTGTATCAGCCCTGCCACGCAAACAGCAGCAGCAGGATCAGGATCGATCCCTTCACATGAAGAAAAGAGGTTTCCTGCGTCTTTTGCATCCCTGGAAGAGACACTGCCCATGATGCCCTTTGTTGCCGTTAGGACATCAAACACTCCTCCTGCAACTCCATATGCCGGTTCCCGGTTTGTAAGGACATCGGAGAAAACCCGGGTGATGGCATTTTCAGCATCTGGCATATCTTCTTCCCATATCTCCCTTCTCCTAAAACTCCATGCCCTTACCATCGGGACGAATGGTTCATTCTGAAACAGGAGAAGACGAGGCATCCTCTTTCCAAATCTGCCATCAGCTATAAGACGAAGTGAGGCTTCATATGCAGCAATTCCACCTGTCCCACTCCCAACAGCCTGCAGGTACAAATCAGGCAGTACCCCCATGGCAAGAGTTCCTGCCACCATGACCGTTCCCATGCCATCCCTTCTTGCAACATTCTTTGCTCCTCCTTCCGGAATAATCCCCGGCAGTGTACAGATCTTGTTTCCAAGGCTGATTGCATCGGTATAATCACCGGATATTGAAATGAGCATGACATTGCTGGCAGGTGTTGTTGTAAAAATGCGACTTTGTGCTGTTTCAGGAATAACAATGATGACTGGCTGGCCTGTTTGTGCTGACACTTCGGCAAAGGCACGTCCGGTATTACCAGCAGAGGATACCAGAATGACTCCCTTTGTCCGCCCGGCAAGTCTTTGCATTGTAGGAAATGCTTCAAACTCTTTGAACGAACCACTTACTGTAAAGGCGCCCTTGTCTGGCCAGTACCCTGAGAAGGCTATCCAAAGGTTGGAAAGGTTCAAAATTCCTGCGAGCCCCTCGCTTTTGTAACATATAGGCTCCGCCAGTGTTGGAATTGAACCGGTGACCGGAAGCCAGTCTGAGTACTTAAATATACCCGGTTCATCCCGGAGGGTTATCTGGCGTACAGCATACCTGGTCCTAATAAGCCCCTTGCAGCCATGTGGGCAGGTAAGGGTGTAGGTGTCGGCAAATTCATGGTTACACTGCGGACATGTGAGAATATATTCACTCATATCTTAAATTCACCTTTCATGAGCATTTCACGGACTTTCCTGCAGAGTATCTCTGCCCTTCTCCGGTCTGACTGGCGCAGAACAATTGGAATCTCTTTATCTCCCATTATGGTTCCAAAATTGCCTTCATATACTGATCCATTGCAGGTTTTAACACATGTCCCGCAGACAAAACATTTCACCTGGCTGATAGTCCCATCCTCCCTAATTGCATCAACAGGGCATGAGTTCCTGGCATTGCATGGGGAACAGTTTTGACATCGCCATGGATGGTGCTGAATACATGATGCTGTTCCTGCCCATACCCGGTCATAATAGTCACTTCCTACAGGCTGGCGGATACTGATATCCACAACAGGCAATGTGATGTCTTTGTCCATGACACAAAGGGAAGCCAGGACATCCCTGTCAACCAGGGGAATAGCAGTTCCGATACTGGTTATACATTCAGGCCCCGCAGCAGTATGAAACCCTCCACAGAACATGGCATCCATCTTCTTAAAGTCCGCATGGACAGAAATATTTGGCCGCTCTGTTGAACTTCTGGTTCCCGTTCCGATAACTCTTCCTTCTGCCCCGTTCATTATTACCGGATCCCCGGGAGAGAGGAAACGAAGGGTTGGATCGTTTTCAAGCGGGTTGATCTCCCCGCACCCGGATACTGTCGCTTCACTGGCATTGCCGGCTAATGAAAGGGTGGAGAAGATGGTCTTTACAGGTTCATTGCCACCGTTGATGAAGGCCGAGTAATTTTTAAAACAACTCCTTGTAGAAAGCAGCCTGGCGAAAGGAATGTCTTCCAGGGTTACATCGGTTTCATGGTCTTTTCCTGCAGAAGTTACCTTTACGTGGATATCTTTACCCGCAATAAGATCATGAAACAGGTGCCCTCCGCCGTACCTGTTATGTGCCTGTGCCGTCCCAAAGACGATGAGATCGACAAGGCCAAGCCGTTCATTCGGGCATGGACCAGGAATCGCTGGCACTCCCTGAAGTGACACGGTATCAGCCCGCAGGAAGGAACCAGGGCTTGCAACGGGAACAGAAAGAACCGCATAAGTTCCTGACATAACCCCACAGGTGCCACAGGTTACAATGTCAACATCAGAAATGGTGTCCTCCTGTGCAATCCTTCTCTTAAATTCAGATGCCGTAAGGATCACTGCAGTGCCATCTGAAAGTGCAGACCTAATCCTCTCAATCTCTCTCATAATATCCGGATATCTTCAACTTTAACCTGCAGGCCCTCTCTTCGTGTCAATAACAGGTTCACAACCCCGGTGTGGGTTAAGTTCATCATACAGTAGGCGGGAAGAAATCTCATCCGTCTTCCAAACACCGGTGAATGGTTGATGACATCAGCTATTCCTTCAAACCCTATTATGTGATAGGCCTGAAGATCCTTTACTTCTCTGCCACGTGAAAATAGCGGTCCGACAACATGTGTTATAATCACACCAGATACCTTGCTTGCTGACAAAACCCGGAGTACATGCTGGACCGGGCAACCGGAACCCATGGGTCTTCCGGTAATGATGTCACCTGTATGGATATCCCACCGTTCCACCAGGTCAGGTCTGAAAGGGAGGAGAATTTTTCTGGCCGAACATTCTCCTGGTAAAGGATGAAGAATAAAATCATAAGAATCCCCAAGGATATCTACAGTTTCATCACTCCTTTTTGTGCCGGGTCTCTCCTGACAGAAGAGCTGAGAAGAAAAAGAGCACTCCTCTTTTTTCCTGGTGCCTGCTTTCAGGGCAAGAAGAAATTCGTTACATGTTCCATGTCCACATGCACCACAGTCTCTCCCGGGAGGTGTCCATTCTTCCTCCATTAATCGCCCCTGAAAGTGAGTGCATCACCATCAAGCCTACGGAGAACTCCGTTATGGTTCTTCCACCCTATGTTGGTTTTTCCAATACAAACCGTGCAAACACCAAGTGGAGGGATTCCCCTGAGGGTAATGACTGACGGATCATGAATATCACAAGCCATTCTGATTGCTCTGGTCAGGTACCTTATCCCGGTTCCCTGCACTGCATTCGTCTCAACGATGTCGATTTCTTCCCTGATTCTCCGGATTTTCTCTCTGAACACCTCTTTTTCTGCCTGAGATACAAGATCAATCCTGGTAACAACTGCAATGTCAGCAAGGGCAATCATAGGCGCCATCTTCGCTGGAGAATGGATACCGGAAATTGCTGATAAGACGACAATTCCAAACGACTGAGTGGTGTAGGGTGTGCAACGCAGGCACAAGCCGGCACTTTCGACGATAAATATGTCTGCACATTCTGCCATAGCCCATTCTATTGCCTCGTCAAGGATCATGATCCCTGCATGGTCCGGGCAGAGGTCCCCTGAATAGACTTTTCTTGATGGAATATCGAACTCTGACCTAATCTCTTCATCTTCCGTTGCACAGACCACGTCTATCTTCAGGTATGCTGCCCTGAGATTTGGATGAGTTCTCAGTATTTGCTTTGCTACTGCAGTCTTTCCTGCCGAAGGAGGGCCTGCAATGATGATAAGCTTCATTAGTGGGATACCGGGAGAGGTGCTGTAATAAGTTCCCCTGCCCTGATCATCTCTCTCATTTGTCTAATAATTCCGTCCATGTGAAGTATCTGGTGGATTGCATGTTCTTCAGCTCCATCAGGTTCAATAATTTTTAAGACTGCACCATCCCGCATGACAATTCGTCGGTCAGAAAGCAGAGAGACCAAAGGGTCGTGAGTGACAAAAAGTAGTGCTTTATGGTGTTGGCGGAGGACTTCTATCACTTTTTCCTTGAATATGCCAGCGTTTTCAACCTCATCAAGCAGGATGATAGGGGTATTTGAGATGAGAATGGCATCAGCAACCATCAGGGATCTTGTCTGACCTCCGGAAAGACTGGTCATCCTGACATGGGCTGATATCGGCTCCCCTGTAAACTGGTTTGCAAGATTAATTGTCTCCTGAATAGAGGACTCTTTCATGTGCCCTCGGGAAAGGAGATGCATTCGTAAAAAATCAGAGACGATAAGGTCACACAGACAACGGGTATTCTGGGTTATGAGGGCAACTGGCTTTGCCGCGGGGTCACGGACATAGCGCTCAGGCGGGAGTTTTCCATTGACGAGAACTTGTCTTCCGGTGACAGTGTCCCGGTTTGCAAATATTTCGATGTCATTTATAAATGCACTTTTTCCTGAACCGGTTGGGCCGACGATAGACAGGGTATCCCCCGGTCTGATATGTATTTTATCAAATGTTTCTCCTGTTCCCTTGCGGTTACGTCCTGGAAGTATGGTAATCTCCTTTATGGGTTCCTCTGTCATCCTGAATACAATGTATGCTAAAACAGTTATTAATATTATCTGAATTTGATAAAAATTAATACAATAAGCCAATTCTTAACACAATAAAATAAGACAAAAATACAATCTTTCTATGATAAAATTTGTGTACCTTGTTTGAACCTTCAAAAAATTTCTTTCACCTCACCAGAAAAAATGTTTTAATGTCGGTCATCTGGAGACTTTTTTATGGGATCTAATCGATACCAATAGTGTTTACCAGTCTTTCATGGATCAGGGATCTTCCATTATAATTCTGATAATTTTCATTACACAATGATATGGATTACATATGTATCGCGTCCTCTACGTAGATGATGAACCCGGCATCCTTGAGCTCGTGAGAATGTACTTGGAAAGTTACGGCACGATGCTCATTGATACTTGCCCATCAGCAGAAGAAGCAAAGGGTCTGGTTAGCAGGACCAGTTATGACACAATCGTTCTTGATTATTACATGCCAGATGTAAATGGCATTGAGTTTTTAAAAGAGGTCAGACAAAACGGATTTGATTGTCCGATAATCATCTACACCGGCAGAGGCAGGGAGGAAGTTGTTATTGATGCGCTCAATAACGGGGCTGATTTTTACCTGCAAAAATCAGGTGAACCAGGCAGGGAGTTTGCCGATCTTTACTCAAAGGTAAATATTGCAATCCGGAAATACCATGCAGAAAAACAGGTGAAAGAAACCAGTGCCTTACTTCGCTCAACACTTGAATCCACGGCAGACGGCATCCTTGTCGTTAACAGCGAAGGAAAGATAACTGCATGGAACAGGAAATTTGTCCAGATGTGGAATGTTCCCTACCATCTCCTGGAAGGGAGGGATTATTCTGCAGTGCTGAGTTACATCCTTCCACAGATAATAAATCCCGGTCATTTTTTTAATCGGACTGATTTTCGCGTCCGGGAAGGAATAAGACCTGGTATTGACATCATAAACCTGCGAAATGACAAGACATATGAACGGTACTCCCAGCCGCAGATGATAGACGGGGAGATAGTTGGTAAAGTATGGAGCTTTCGGGACATTACTGCCAAAAAAAGTGCAGAGAATGCACTTCTTGAAAGCGAGGAGCGCTTTCGTCTTCTTTTTGAACAGGCCCCGGTCTCCTACCAGTCTTTGGATGAAAATGGGAATATAATCGAAGTGAACCAGGCCTGGACAAGGCTGACCGGATACTCTAAGGACGAAGCTATTGGCAGGTCTTTTGTGGACTTTATTCCGGATAAAAAGATCATGGACTACCAGCAGTTTCTGCTTGACATTAAAGAGCTTGGTTCGGTAAATGAATCAGAACTGGCGATTATCCATAAAACCGGCAGGGAGGTCCCGGTTATTGTCTCCGGAAAAATGTTGTCAGGAGGCCCTGAATCGGAGGTAAGGACCCTCTGGACATTTACCGACATTTCTGAACAAAAACTCATAGAATCACAAAAAGAGGAAGCTTTTTATCAGATCCAGAAAAATCTTGCAGAACTTGCCGTACTAAACGATGGTGTCAGGAATCCTCTTACGATCATAGCAGGTCAGGCAGAACTGATGCTTGGTTGTGAAGCAGAGAAGATTCTTGCACAGGTAAAGGAGATAGATAACATGATCAACCAGCTGGATCAGCGATGGTTTGAGTCAGCCAAGATTTTAAAATATTTGCACCGCCATCATGACATCTTATATCCGCCTGGATAATGGCTGTGTTAAATCATCATAGATTTTTTGAGACCTGCTTCTGGTATCCTGACAGAAATATCTGATATCTGAAAATAGGAAACACTATTGCCCTGGAGAGGGAACATTTGCGAAGATATGGATATTGCCCTGATTGATCTGATCCTCCACATTGATACATCCCTTGAGCAGATGGCCCTGGAATATGGTCTGATGATCTATGCCATCCTTTTTATCATCATTTTTTGCGAGACAGGACTTGTCGTCACACCATTCCTGCCTGGAGATTCTCTCCTGTTTGTATCCGGCGCCCTCGCCGGAAGTGGTGTGCTCAACATCTGGTTCCTTCTGATTATTATCGGCCTCGCTGCAGTTATCGGGGATACTGTAAACTTCTGGATTGGAAAATTTGCCGGATGTAAAATTATGGAAGGGCGGCTTTCTGCATTCATCCACAAGAAGTGGCTTTTAAAGACCCACCTGTTCTTTGAAAAATATGGGGGGGCCACCATCGTTATTGCCCGGTTTGTACCGATTGTAAGGACATTTGCCCCATTTCTTGCCGGAGTTGGTAAGATGAATTACCGGTGGTTCCTTTTCTATAATGTCACCGGAGCTGTGTTATGGACCGGCGGACTTGTGGGAGGGGGGTACCTGATTGGTAATATCCCTGTAATATCCGAACATGTCTCCCTCCTCATGTGGTTTGTTCTTGCTCTATGTATATTCTCAATCGCCATGGTCCTGAAAGCCGTTCTGTCAGCAGTACTGCATGATAAAAGTAAAGAGAAGGGAAAAGGAGAGACTGCAGCTGACTTCTGCTATCGCATTGAAGTGAAAAAATAAATGTAAAAGCTGATTTTAACCTCCCCTGGCAACATGCACCTGGATCAAAGAGGTGAAATCAGTCAATGCCATATATCTACGTACCTGGCTGTCGATGATTACCAGTGCCGGAGAAGACCAATGAAATGTGAACATAAACCTGCACAGGATCCTTCTTTTTCCAGATATGCTGCTGAGACGATGCTGCCTCTCCTTTTGTCATTGAAGCAGGAATTAACAGGAGTCAGAACGGCGGATGATATCGAATATGTTCACCGGACCAGAGTTGCAACAAGGCGGCTTAGAGCATGTCTTACCATCTTCTCTCCAAGTCTTCCGCATGAAAAAATAAAAAACTGGAGGCGCACCATCAGGGATATTACCAGGTCTCTGGGTGAGGCACGTGACCTGGATGTTCAGATTGATTTTATAAGCACATTTATTTCCAGACATATCCGGGATGAATGCCAGGAGGAATTGTTCTTTTACTCAGACCATGAGCTGGGTCATCACCCGCTTTTCTCAACTAAGCAGGTTGAAGGAAAAGGAAATAATGATGAACCAGGATCTGACCCGCTTCTCTTCTGCACCAGATCTTTTGACATCAACAGACCTGGTCTTGAATGCCTTCTGCAAAGACTGAAGGCCCGGCGCCAGCATATTCAGCCAGATCTTGTAAAAGCTGCTGACCGGCTGGAGCTGACAGCTGTTCCGGAGTCTATGATCTCTTACCTTCATGAGCTTAAAATAAGGGCGGAAATTGAGGGTGGAACTGTTAATTCCCAATTCTCATATGAACAGGCATTTGTCAGCATAATGACAGCCATCTCCAATCTCTTCTGGTTTGAGCCATGGCTGAATGAACCGGATAATATCCACCAGCACCATGAGATGCGCATCGCGGCAAAACGGCTTAGGTATATTCTTGAGGCCTTTTCTGGTCTATATGAATGCGGATTAAAAACTGAGATTAAAACTTTTAAAAGTCTTCAGGACGTGCTTGGAGACATGCATGACTGCGATGTCTGGGTTGAAAAGATACCGGCATTTATCCTTGATGAGAAGAAAAGGGCATACAGGTACTTTGGGAATCCTGACTTTTTCTCCATCATTGAACATGGACTATCCAGGCTTCTTGAAAACCGGAAAAACAGAAGAGTGGAGCTTTTTAATGAGCTTCATGTTCTATGGGATAAGATAAGGGAGGAGGGTTTCTGGGACCAGCTCATGGAGAAAGTCTCACACCCGGCCAGGTTTTCATTCATTGAAGATGGTGTCCAGGACAATGACAGGCCGGTAACGATTGCTCTTATATCAGACATACATGCAAACCTACCGGCACTTGAGGCGGTTTTGGCCGATGCAAAACAGAAAGGTGCAACTGCTGTCCTAAATGCCGGTGACAGTATCGGGTATGGTGCTTTTCCAGACGAGGTCATTTCTTATCTTCGCTCATCCTATGTGCTTTCTGTCATCGGGAATTATGACCTGGCTGTTCTTTCAAAAAAATGGAAGACAGGGAGGCCGCGATCACATGATAAACAGGCTGCCATGCGGTTTGCGTTTCAAAACCTTTCAAAAGAGAACAGGACTTATCTTGCAGGACTATCACGTGAGTTCAGGTTAAGGGTCAGAGGGACCAACATCCTTGTGACCCACGGAAGCCCGGACCAGATTGATGAGTACCTGGACAGGGGGACACCTGAATCAAGACTTCGCGAGATCGCAGAAAAAGCCAGGGCAGATATAATTATTACAGGTCACTCGCATCTGCCATCAATCAGGCAGGTTGATGATGTTTTATTTGTTAACTGTGGAAGCGTGGGAAGGACAGAAGATGGAGATCCCCGTGCATGTTATGCCCTGCTGACACTGGATCCACTGTCTGTTGTTCATGTCAGGGTCTCTTATGATATCTCCAGGGCAATAGTTGCCATGCAAAACCGTCATCTTCCCGGCTCATTTACAAGGATGATATCAGAAGGCAGATCTCATGATGATATATCTGGGCATGGTGACCCTGCCTGATGGACCCTTCTGTCTGGCCGGTTGTAATGGACTATTCAAACCGCCTGGACCCTGATCCTGCACATGCAAGGCAGGTATGCCGGCTGTCACTAATACTGTACAGCGAGCTTGAGGTACTTCATGCCCTGCCTGCCTATGCCCGAGACCTTTTAAAAGCAGCCGCTCTTCTTCATGACATCGGATGGAGTGTACCCGGCAAACCCCATCATAAAGCATCAAGGGATATAATCCTGAAAGATACAAAGATGAATCTCTCGTCTGTGGAGAGAAAGATCATCGCAATGATCGTGCGATATCATCGGAGATCGACCCCAAGATCTGACCATGCCATCTATTATGAATTAGATGACCTGGCTAAGACCATTGTTTTATGGTGCTCAGGCATACTCCGTGTTGCAGATGCACTTGACAGGGCACACCAGGAACTGGTAATCTGCATTTCCTGCACCATCACACATGAAGAGATCTTACTATCCTGTAACTGTAAATCTCCTATACATCATGATCTCTTGCAATTCAAAGAGAAAAGCAGGTTACTATCTGAACTTACCCGCCGCAGGATAACCCCTTTTTTCCTCCCCTGCTGATCCTGTGTTCAGTATTGCATAGTGACCCGGGCTTTTTTTGCCT
>Ga0116183_1003804_pt1 | contig 15147 bp, 15 predicted proteins | sample AD_UKC078_MetaG_FD_89753 | JGI IMG/M metagenome (GOLD analysis project Ga0116183, IMG submission 89753) | Active sludge microbial communities of municipal wastewater-treating anaerobic digesters from USA - AD_UKC078_MetaG | ecosystem: Engineered > Bioreactor > Anaerobic > Digestate | place: USA... | reverse complement strand
TATTTTCAGCCAGTTCGGAGATATTTTCGGTGGTCATTTCGGTGGCGGTGGAGGTTCTCAGCGACAGCAATTGCGTGGTTCTAACCTTCGCGTGCGGATCAAACTGAACTTAGAAGAAATCGTGAACGGAACCACGAAAACCATTAAGGTAAAGAAAATGAAACTAGCTCCTGGAGCTACCTCAAAAACGTGTACGACTTGTCACGGAAGCGGGGTTCAGGTAAAAGTGATGAATACGATGTTTGGACAGATGCAAACTCAAGCGCATTGCTCGACTTGTCAAGGAGTGGGTAAAATTGCGGATAAAATTCCGGCGGGTGCAAATGCACAAGGTTTGATCAAAGAAGATGAAGAAGTAACCATTAATATTCCGGCGGGCGCAAGAGAAGGAATCCAACTCAGTGTTCGTGGGAAAGGAAACGATGCCCCTTTCGGCGGAAATCCCGGAGATTTATTGGTGGTCGTAGAAGAAGAAATTGATGGCACCATCAAACGGGAAGGTGATAATCTTCATCAGGAATTGTATGTTTCTTTTGCGGAAGCTGCTTTGGGAACACAAAAAGAAATCCCAACCGTTGGTGGAAAGGTAAAAATAAAAGTTGATGCGGGAACACAATCGGGTAAAATCTTGAGACTTTCAGGAAAAGGTTTACCGAGCATCGACAGTTACGGAAAAGGCGATATGTTTGTTCACATCAATGTTTGGACACCACAAACCCTTTCTCCGGCGCAAAAAGATTTCTTTGAAAATCAAATTAAAAACGGTGAGATGATGGCAGAACCATCTGGAAAAGAAAAGACTTTTTTCGATAAAGTTCGGGATTTGTTTAATTAAATGATAAAGAGACTTTTCGAAGTCTCTTTTTTATTGGAAGCATGATGATAAAAAGTTTTCAAATCTATTTTAGCATTAAATTGGTTACATGAGAAGCATGAAGAAATTAATTTTAAATTATCATTTTTGGGTGATCGGAATTGCGGGAATGATGATCAGTTCCTGTTCTACCAAATTTAAAATAACGGAAGAAAATGGGTCGAAGAAATTATACAACATTAAATATGGCGATCACCAACAGCAACGCATGGATGTATTTCTTCCCGCAAATACTTCGCCAGAAACGCGGGTCGTAATGATTGTTCACGGCGGTGGTTGGAAATTTGGTCATAAGGAACACATGAAAATGATTCAGGATTTCCTGTTCACCAACAATATTGCGAGCATCAATATCAATTACCGATTATTGAGAAAAAACATCAATTACCTGCATCAGGTGGAAGATATTTCTAAAGCAATTTCCAAAAGCAACGAGATGGCCGAAAGCTGGAACTTGAAACCCAGTAATTACATTCTTTTGGGAGAAAGTGCTGGAGGACATTTATCGCTTCTGTATGGCTACCAAAACCCACAGGAGATTAAGAAACTGATTTCGATGAGCAGTCCCACCGATTTTTATTCTGAAAGCTACCAAAAAAGCAAATATTATAAGCGAACGAAAGGCGTTTTTCAGAAAGTAGTTGGTGAAAAATTCGATCATCATTTAGATGCATTCAAAAAGGCGAGTCCGATTGCGCATGTCTCAAATATCCCGACTTTAATATTTCAGGGAGATCGGGATTTTCTTGTGAATAAAAATCAGGGATTGGCTTTGGATGCAATTCTAACTTCAAAAAAAATTCCGCATCAATTGGTTTACATGAAAAATTCTGGTCATGTTCCGAGATTCGTGAAAAGAAAGCGTGATTCTTTTATCTTTCCCAATATTTTGGCTTTTATAAAAAATGATCATCATTAAAGATTTTAAGATCAACCCAGAATACATTGAAAATCATCCCCTTTCATCAAAAAAAACAGCACCTCGAAAAGTGCTGTTTTATATTTAAAAAACCAATGGTTTGTATTCTTAATTCTCGTTTTCAGTTGCCGCTTCCTCTTTCTTTTTACCGAAGAAAAATTTAGCGATAATCGGAACTGTGGTAATCAAAACAATGATGATGATAATCACTTCTAGATGGGCTTTAAGGTCGATATCGAATTGGTTTTTAAACAAAGCATCTAAATAATGTCCTGCAAAAATGAGCGAGAACGACCAGAGAAACGCTCCAATAATATTGTCGATGAGAAAACGTTTTTTATCCATTTTAACAATTCCGGCAACAATGGGTGTGAAAGTTCTGACTACTGGTAAAAACCTTGCCATAATTACCGCCAATGCACCGTGCTGTTCAAAAAAATCGTGGGCCTGAAAAAGGTATTTCTTTTTGAAAAGGAAAGTATCTTCTTTTTTATAAAGAGCAGGACCTGCTTTTACGCCAAACCAATAACCGACTTCATTACCGATTACTGCTGCAATAGCAACCGTACTTGCTAAGATGGTCGTATCTAAAAAATCGCTTCCGGTGGAGCCGAAAGTTTCTTTGATAATTTCTACGGCATAAATTCCGGATACGAACAGTAAACTATCGCCTGGTAGAAAAAAACCAACGAATAATCCTGTCTCCGCAAAAATGATGAATAAGATGAGCCAGAAACCGCCCATTTGTATATAAAATTCCGGATTGAGTAAATCCTTCCAACTTTCTAAATTTTCCATAAATAACGATTGACGCAAAAATAGGTTTATTTAAATCCAAAATAAAATAATTTGGAAAGTTTAACAAAAATTTATTTTAAGTTTTTTTGAAGGGTTGAAACTCTCTCATCTTTACCGATATGTTTCCAGCCGGGAGCTTTGAAAATATAGGAAAATTTGGACTTCAAATCGGGAGCGTTTTTTACATCTCTCATCATATTTCTAAATTCATCAAAAACAATATTGAAAACATTATAAGTATTGATATCATGTAAAATTCCGTAATCGTGGGTTTTTGAGTTTTCAGATTGATACGTTCCGAAAAGATGATCCCAAATCATTAAAATTCCTCCATAATTTTTATCTAATTCTTCTATTTGCCGGGAATGATGAACCCGATGGTTGGATGGCGAATTGAAAATTTTATCGAACCAACCGAGTTTTCCGATCGCATTGGTATGCGGCCAAAACTGAAAAATTAAATTAAACTGATGCATCATCGCAATCATAATCGGGTGAAAACCTACCAAAATAAAGGGAATATACCAAATATCACGGTATGCGATTTCAAACCAACCTTGTCGCAAAGCCACCGCAAAACTCAGATGTTTCGCCGAATGATGATTCACATGACCCGTCCAAAAGAGCCTGATTTTATGACTTAATCGGTGATGCCAATAAAATCCAAAATCCTGCACAATCAATACTAAAAGCCACAACCACCAATGATTGAGGTGCCATTTTAAAGTAAAAAAATCATTGAAATTTTTAATTCCAAAAAAATCGGTGATTCTGAAGTGATTGTAAATCCAAAAGAAATAAGACAACGAAATTGCCTTCATTCCAAAATCTAGAAAAACAGCTCCCAAACCTAGTCCAATGCTGGAAAGTTCGTCTTTGACTAATTTTTTGGTAAAAAGTTTTTGTGGAATTTGATACAGAAAAGTTTCGCCCAAAATCAACAGAATAAATCCCGGAACAAAATACGTCACCGGATCGGTAAAATCCAGTGGACTAAACAATCCGTGGTTGTTGAAAAACTGAGAAAGACTTTCTTTCATAAATATTTACAAATCCAAATCATCATCCGAAACTGCGGTTCCATCTGCCATTAAAAATGCTTTCAAAAACGGCGTGATATCGCCGTTCATGACACCATCAACATCTGAAGTTTCATGTCCGGATCGCACATCTTTTACTAATTTGTAAGGATGCATTACATAATTTCGGATTTGGCTTCCCCACTCTATTTTCATTTTACCGGCTTCAATTTCGTTTCTGGCTTTCATTCTTTCGGCGAGTTCCATTTCATACAAACGGGATTTCAGCAATTGCATGGCTTTTTCTTTATTCTGTAGCTGTGATCTGGATTCAGAATTCTCGATAATAATTCCGGATGGAGCGTGACGAAGACGAACCGCGGTTTCAACCTTATTCACATTTTGTCCTCCTGCACCACTCGAACGCATGGTTTCAAAGGAAATATCGACAGGATTAATATTGATTTCAATGGTGTCATCAACCAAAGGATAGACGTAAACCGAGACAAAACTCGTGTGGCGTTTTGCATTAGAATCGAATGGAGAAATTCTCACCAAACGATGCACTCCATTTTCACCACGCAAATATCCGAAGGCAAATTCGCCATCTATTTCTAAAGTTACGGTTTTCACACCAGCAACTTCACCTTCCTGAAAATTGAGTTCGCGTAATTTGTAACCTTGTTTTTCTGCCCACATGCTGTACATTCTCATGAGCATTTGTGCCCAATCGCAAGACTCTGTTCCACCTGCTCCCGCGGTAATTTGGAGAACAGCAGAAAGTTCATCGCCTTCATTAGACAACATATTTTTGAACTCTAAATCTTCTATTTTTTGTAAAAGTATCGGGAAAGATTCGTCGAGTTCCTGTTCGGAATCGGGATCTTCTTTTGCAAAATCAATTAAAACTTGAATGTCTTCAAAACGGGCAAAAATTTCTTCATAATCATTGACCCACTTTTTTTTGGAACGAAGTTGCTTCATAAAAATCTCCGCTTCTTTTGGTTGATCCCAAAATTCCGGAGAGAGTGTTTTCTCTTCGTCGTTAGAAACTTCTATTTTTTTCTTTTCAATTTGAAGATATTTGTACAGTTCACTAATTCTGGCTTGAATATCTTTTATCTGGTCGCTGTTGATCATAATGCAAATTTAATGAATTTTTTGCCGACGAATTTCACAGATTTTCACAGATTTTTTTTTACAATTCTCCGATAATTTTTGTGATGAACTTTTTATCAATTTGGATAGCGTCGAAAATGACCAAAATACCCAATTTCAAACCTGTACGTAGAAGATAAGTATGTAATTATTTTTGATGAACCTTAATCGAAAATTGACTTTTTACTCTAAATCCATCATCTTCACCTTCGTACGATGATACATTTTCACAAACATTTCCCCACAAACCATGATCAATTTCTTTTCCAACATCAAACATTGATTTTTTTTAAAAACAAGTAATTTCATAAAAATCTACATGAGTACTATTTTTTTTATCTCATTTTAAGGAAACTATAATAAATCACCCACCAATTCACCAATTTTTGGCGCCAAAGCAACCCCCATTCCGGAAAGGCGAACTGCTACAATTTGCCGCTTCGAAATTTGCTTTACAATCGGATATTTTTCTTTTCCCATTGCCATTATTCCCGACCAACGCTGCGAAATTTTAAATTCTTGGTTTGGCAAAATAACTTCTTTTAAAAAATTTTCTAAATAATTTTGAAGAAATTCTGTCGTTTCTAAAGCCGTAGTTTCTTCGGTTTCAAAATCTTGATTTCTCGCGCCACCTAAAAGAATTCGATTTCCTAAATTTCGGAAATAAATGTAACCTTCATCATAATGAAATGTTCCTTTCAACTGCAAATTTTCGAGTGGTTCTGTGAGCAGAATTTGACCTCGAACAGGTATTAAATCTACCTCTGAAATTAAATCATTTGCAAAAGCATTGGTTGCAATCACCAATTTTTGAGTTTCAATCTGGAAAAATTGGGTAATAATCTGAACTTTATTTTCGTCTTCCAAGATTTTCAAAACTTCCGTTCCAAAAAGAAATTCAATTCCCAAACTTTGACTTTTTTCTAAAAGTTTCTGTAATAATTTCCCCGAATGCAAGGAACCTTCGCAAGGATTTTCGACTAAAAACTCCGTCTTTTGAAGTCCAAATTTTGCAATTTGATCTTGATTTAAAAAGAAGGTTTTTTCTAAACCAGTGATGGTTTTTAATTTTTCATTGACTTCATCAATTTGTTGCAAAGCATTATTATCATGTAGAATTTCAAAACCACTGCACCTCTCGAAATCGATTTCTTCGGCTTTAAAATAATGTTGAATTTTATTTAAACCTTCAAAACGCATCTTTACCAACTCCAACGTTTTCGGCCATCCCATTTTCTCTGAATCCGAAATAATTTCCGTCAAACTCCCGAAACAGGCAAAACCTGCATTTCTGGTCGAAGCTCCCATTGGAACCGAGCTTCTTTCAATGATTAAAACTGATTTTTCCGGAAACTTTTCTTTTAAAGAAATTGCAGACCATAAACCTGTAAAACCAGCACCAATAATGATAATATCGCGATTTCTATAAAAAGTTTCTAGTTCCCAAACACTTGGATTCATAAGGGTTTCATTTTATATTAAGGGAGCTTAAAAATAAACAAAAAAATCCGTCTCATGATTACACGAGACGGATTTTGGATCAACTTCAATGAAAGTTAATTATTGATAAATTTGCTGGTAATATTCATCTGCCATTCGATCAGAATTGAAAGCTAATTTTACATCATCCATTGCATTTTGCTGAACTTTTCTCCATTCATCGGGACGATCATAATACATAGGAAGAATTTCGTTTTCTAAAACTTGATAAAGATTTTCCAAATCGAAATTATCTTGGTCGTAAACACTTGTATTGTCATAATCAGCTTGTGGCGTCACAAAACCGTTGATTCCGTTTTTAGCGAACTCCGGAATCCAACCATCATCCGTTGAAAGATTCACAGAACCGCACATTGCAGCGGTCATTCCTGAAGTTCCTGAAGCTTCTCTCGGTACTCTTGGATTATTTAACCATAAATCAGAACCTTGTTTCAATGATTTACTTAAAGACAATTCATAACCTGTAAGAACTGCCATGTTTTTGTAATATTTGCTTTCTTCTACCAAAGTATTGAAGGTAGAAATGGCTGAATAATCCATCGGATAAGGTTTTCCTGCCCAAATAATTTGTACGGGATATTTCGGATTGTTCAATAATTTTTCAAACCTTACTTTATCGTGCAATAATAAATCTGCTCTTTTGTAGCCTGCAAATCTTCTTGCCCAAACAATGGTAAAAATATTTGGGTTGAAAAGGTTTCCTGTTTGATCAGCGACAATTCTAAACATTCTTTTTTTCAAATGCTTTTTTCTAAAGTCGAAAAGCACTGCATCATTATCATCTTTGGCATCATACAAAGGTCGATCTGCCCAATATTTAAAATCCTGTGCATTAGTAATGGCTTTAATTTCACAAATTCCTGGATATTTGCTCCACATTTTACGGGAAACTACACCATGAAGTTGGGAAACACCATTGGCAACTCTTGCCATTCTGAGTGCACAAAGTGAATGATTGAACCGGTCGTCTTCTACTCCTTCAATTGTTTTTACTTCATTTAAACTCAAACCAGAGAAATAAGACATATCGTGACACAAATTAATATTGTGCTTTTCATTTCCTGCTTCTTCCGGAGTATGGGTTGTAAAGACTAATTTCTCTTTCACTTTCGCCAAATCACCGCCGAATTTTTTAAGTAAATAAAATGCAGCCGGTAATCCGTGTGCTTCATTTAAATGATAAACATCGCGCTCGAAATTCATCACATCTAATAATTTTGCGCCGCCTTTTCCGAGCAGAATATATTGTGCGATTTTGGTAGATTCGTTGGCGTCGTATAAACGGTGACAGATTGTTTTTGAAATATGATCATTTTCCGGAACATCTGTAGAAAGAAAAAACATCGGTGCAGTATGGAAAGTTTCAGGATTCAGGTAATAAACCTTTACCCAAACTGGTGCTGAATGAATTTCGATCTGAAATTTAATTCCGGTATCTTCTAAAAAAGAATACATTTTTTTCGTCCAAGTTGGCTGCAAAGTTTGATCGTGATTTCTTGCTTGATCGTAATAACCAAATTTCCACAAAATACCGATTCCTACTAAATTCTGTTTTAGGTTGTAAGCACTTCTCATGTGAGAACCTGCTAAAAATCCTAAACCACCAGAATAAATTTTCAAGGCTTGATCGATGGCAAATTCCATTGAAAAATAGGCGACTTTTTGACTATATTTAGGGTTGATGCTGAATGGCATCGCAAAGTTTTTAAAATCCATTTTAGGCTGTTGTTAAAATTAAGATGCAAAGGTAAATATTTTATAGCCTGTAGAAAATTATTCATGTTAATTTTCATAAAACTTAATTCTTATCATATTTTCTGCAGTATTCTAGGAATAATATCATCATCATTCCAAAGCAAAATACCAAATTTAATGTCCACTACAGAAATGAAAATGAGAACGATCATTCAAAATAAATATGTTATAAAAAAGACCTATAAAAACAGTGACAAAATGGGTTGAGAAAAATTAAGAAAACAAGTTGTTAAAAATTTTCAACAGAAAAAAAGAAGCATAAACAGCAATTCGGAATCAATAAAGCCAGATCGAAAGTGGAAAGCTTCAAAAAATTAGATTTTTCTTTTCAGCGAAAGATTTTCACGAGCTGGAAAAATTCGATGTAGAACGACTTCTATGATTTTCTTGAAAAACTTAAAAAAGGGCATCGCTATGGAGTTCGATGCTGTTTTAAATACGAAGAAAAACAAACTTTAAAACAAAATATTTAGCAAAATAAATCGTACAATTTATTTTTGGATGAGATCGTTGAGACAGAATCGAAATTAAAAACTTGATGTATCTTTAAAGTAATCTGATAATAATTTAATTTTGCCACCCTCCGAAAATGAAACCACCGTACAGATTTGATTGGTATAGGTTCCTTTTCCTTTGATATTTCCCAAAGAAATGGTTTCGTAAAAGTATCGGTTTTTTCCGAGATCGAAAATTTCAGACTCGCTCCATTCAATACTTTCATATTTTCTAAAAATAGCACGAAACAAAGCTAAAATCCTGCTTCCACCCTGAATTTCTTTCGCAGGCGGAATCCAAATTTTACTTTCATCATCAAACCATTTTTGTAGATTTTCTACTTTCAAGGAATTTAAATCCCGCATAAATGAAGTTACTTTACAATCCATACGCATATATACGACGAAATGCGTAATTTTAGATTTAATTTTTTCTAAAATGAAAGATTTATTTTTAAAAAGATTTCAATACTATAAAAATATAGCCGATCAAACTTTTGAACAACTCGAGGAACCTCAACTATTTTGGCAGTATAATCCAGAAAGTAACTCAATTGCAACAATCGTTAAACATATTTCGGGCAATATGATTTCTCGTTGGACCAATTTTTTGACAGAAGACGGCGAAAAAGAATGGCGAAACCGAGATGCAGAATTTGAAAACGATATTCAGTCAAAAGCCGAAATGCTGGAAATGTGGGAAAAAGGCTGGTTGGTTTTATTTGATGCTTTGAATCAAGTTAATGATGCGAACATCAACTCCATTATATTGATTCGCGGAGAAAAAATCTCTGTTGTTGATGCACTATTGCGCCAGTTAGCGCATTATCCTTATCATATCGGACAAATTATTTACCTCGCAAAAATGCTAAAAAACGACGATTGGAAAACCCTTTCTATCGCCAGAAATAAATCCCAAGAATACACTGAACTTTTAAAAAAGCAGAGTTCTGCAGAAATTCACCAAAATTCTTCACCCGTTTGTTACGCAAAAAGTGATGAAGTACGCGATGAGTACCAAACAGAATAAATTTTAAAGAGAAGGTTGAAAATTCTATATTTTTAAAATTTTGAATTTGCTTATCTTTGTGGACTTAAATTCTCCATACAATTGAATTCACTTCCGCAAAAAACCGCTGCTTTTCATACCCTTGGCTGTAAATTAAATTTTGCAGAAACCTCTACCATTGCTCGACAATTAACCGGTGCAGGTTATGAAAAAGTAAGTTTCGACGACAAAGCTAATGTGTACGTCATCAATACGTGTTCGGTAACAGAAAATGCAGACCGCGAATGCAAACTTCATGTAAAGCGTGCCATGAAAGCCAACCCAGAAGGTTTAGTGGTTATTCTAGGATGTTACGCGCAACTGAAACCTGAAGAAATTTCTGCCATCGAAGGCGTAGATCTGGTTTTGGGAGCAAAAGAAAAATTCAATATTCTGAGTTATTTGGAAGATTTACAGAAAACTGAACATCACGGAATCATTCATTCTTGTGAAATTGATGAAGCAGATTTTTTTATCGGAAGTTATTCCATTGGAGACCGAACAAGAGCATTTTTAAAAGTTCAAGATGGTTGCGATTATAAATGCACGTATTGCACGATTCCTTTGGCTCGCGGAATTTCGCGTTCAGACACCATCGAAAATGTGGTGAAAAATGCAAAAGAAATTGCCGCAAAAGGTATTAAAGAAATCGTTTTAACCGGTGTAAACATTGGTGATTACGGAAAAGGTGAATTTGGAAATAAAAAACATGAACATACGTTTCTGGATTTAATTTTAAATTTAAATCAGGTTGAAGGAATTGAGCGAATCCGAATTTCTTCCATTGAACCCAATTTATTAAAAGATGAAAGCATAGATTTGGTGGCTCAAAGCAAAAGTTTTGTTCCACATTTTCACATGCCATTACAAAGTGGAAGCGACGATTTATTGAAAAAAATGAAACGTCGATATTTGACTTCACTCTATGAAAACAGAATTAATAAAATCCATGAAGTGATGCCTGATTGCTGTATCGGCGTTGATGTTATCGTGGGATTTCCAGGGGAAACAGAAGATAAATTTTTAGAAACATACAATTTCCTTAATCAATTGCCCATCAGTTATTTGCACGTTTTCACTTATTCTGAAAGAGAAAATACAGAAGCTGCAGCAATGGAAGGAATTGTTCCCATTCCGGAAAGAAAAAGACGCAATAAAATGCTCAGAATACTTTCAGAGAAAAAGAAAATGGCATTTTACCAGACGCAAATTGGAAAAACTCTTCCGGTTTTATGGGAACATGAAAATAAAAACGGATCGATGTTCGGCTTTACAGAAAATTATGTTCGGGTTCAGAAACCATTTGACCATAATTCTGTAAATAAAATTGAACTTCTGGAACTTCAAAAAATTCAGGATGACGGAACTGTTTCTGTTGCTTTGAGTTTTGATAAATTTTTAGAAAAAGTATGATCTACTCGCATTTAAATCCCTAATTTTCTCAGTCAAAGATATTTATGTAACTTTATTTTATTAACCAACAAAAATAAAGTTATGATTAAAAAATCTATTCTCTCTTTAGCGGCAACTTTCTGTTGCTTAGTTTTAATGAACGCGCAACAAACCATTGCGGTAATGAATTCCTCCACAAAGCAAGTGCTGCAATTAAGCGACTTGGATGGATCGGTTGTTAATTTATCGTACATTGACACTTCCCCACAATCTCCCGGAACGATTAAGGGAATTGCGCAGATTGATGATAAAATCTGGATCACGGATCAAACGCAGGATCGAATTTATATTTATTCCAATTCGGGAAGCTATGAATCTACCATCACTGGAAGTTTGGATAATATCCGTGGATTAAATGTGGTAAATAATGAAGTTTGGGTTGCAAATGAAGGATCTAACAACGGAGCAACTGCAAATTCTGTCGTTCGATTTTCAAAAGCGGGCGTACTTTTAGGAAGTTATCCCACCATTCTTTCTCCTTTTGATGCTTTTGATATCGGAAGTGGAAATGCTTTGGTAAGTTCATTTTCAAGTAACGGAATTGCAAAACTTTCTTATGATGGAACGGTTTCCACGCCTTTTGTTCCTGCAGCAGTTTTAAGCAATCCAGAGCAAATGAACTTTAATACGACTGGAAATATCATCGTTGCAGTTTTCGGTTCATTAGGAAGTAATCCTGCCGGAATTTATGAATATACCCCTTCAGGAACAATGGTCAATAAATGGCCCATTTCCACAGGCTCAGTTCGTGGTGTCATTGCAGCACAAAATGGAAATTATTTAGTTTCTACTTCAACTGGAGTTTATAGTTTGAATCCTACAACAAGTGTTTCAACCTTAATCGTAGCAGGAAATTTTCAGTTCTTCACAAAATTAAGCACCAATCTTGCGGTAAATGAAAACGCTGGAATTTCTGCGAAAATTTATCCGAATCCGGTAAAAGATGTTTTAAATATTTCTAACAATAAAGACATTGATCAAGTTATGATCTACTCTGCGACCGGACAATTGCAAATGCAGCAAAAGGTAAAAGGAAATTCCGCACAGCTGGATCTTTCTAAATTATCTTCCGGAATGTATCTATTGAAAATTCAGGATAAATCATTAAAAACTCAGACCTTAAAAGTGATTAAGAAATAATTTTAAATTACTTAAAACAAGAAAACACCGCCTAATTGCGGTGTTTTTTTTATGAATTTTTTTGAGTAAAATTTTATTTAACAGGTTGCGCTTCACCCACATTCATGCTTTGAAAAAGATCTGGGAAAAACATCGTGAGAATAAAATAAAAGACAATTAATAGTACAATTACTGCAATTCCACCAATTACAAGCGGACCGGGATTATTTTTTTTTGAAGGTTCCATGATTTAATTTTTTAAAGTTATTCGTGAAATTTAAACCATTTTTATGCCACTCTCAGATTGTTTTTAATGGTGATAAACATCCTCATACTTTACGCCTGCTTCAATTTTAATGGGAAGAAAATTTTCTTTTGGAACGATCGGACAATTGTAATCATACGCATTATAAGCGCAATAAGGTTGATAAGATTTGTTGAAATCTAAGATAATGAAATCGCCTTTTGGAATTTTCAGATCCATATATTTTCCGCCACCATAAGTTTCTTTTCCGTTGGTTTCATCCCGAAAAGGCAGAAATAAATGATCTTCATATTCTTTCATTTTAATCAAATTCTGGGACTGATAAATTTTCAAAGAATAATTTTTTCCCTGCAGTGTGAAAGTCGCAGTACCATATTCCAAATAAGGTTGTGTTCTTCCAGAAGATGTTGGATTTTCGAATACTACAGAATTTTTTGTTCTCACAAATTTTGCTTTAACCCGATATTTTAAATCAACAGGAAAAAATGGATGTTCTTTAAAATTATCAAAATTATCTCCTCGAAGTGGCGTTTCTTTCGGATTTTTATATTCAGAATTTAAGTCAGATTGAAATTTCTGAATTGCGGTAATTAATTCTTTCTTCGATTGTGAAAACGTGAGTAAAGGAAATAAAAGTAGTACGAATATTTTTTTCATGGTAATGATTTCAATGTTTATGTAATTTTCACGCGGTAAATATCAGTGGAATTTCGCTTGATATTTTTGACTATAAATCCACCTTCCTGTGGAATTTCTTCTTTTAAATCAAAAGATTCACAATCCTTCGGCAAACCAGTAAAAACAAGGGTAAACCAAAAATCTTTAAAAGGCGGAACTTCGGTCCAATATGGAAAAAGCGAAATATTTTCGTGATGAATCAGGCTGCTTCGATGTCCTAAAGCGTTATCAATCAAAAAAGTAGAACTCCAAATTCGAATCAAATTACCTTCAAAATGAGGTGCTGGAAAACAGCAGTGCACAATTACTTGCTTTTCTTCCTCAATTTTCGGTTGAAGCAGTTCTAGAATTTCCGAAATGATTTCAGGTTTGGTGATGGTAGCCATTTTCGTCTATGAAATAATTGTCAATCGCTATTTGATAATCGCCTATTTTAATAGTCGAGTTCTAATTTTTCTTTCGTGTAATTTCTCACTTTTTCTGCGAGTTCCTTATTTTCAGATAATTTTTGACCATAAGACGGAATAATTTCCAGCAGCTTTTCTTTCCATTCGTTTTCTAATTGATGCGGAAAACATTTTTCGATGACCTGCATCATTGCAAAAACCGACGTTGACGCACCAGGAGAAGCGCCCAAAAGTGAGGCGATCGTTCCATTTTTGTTGACCACGACTTCTGTTCCGAATTCTAATTTTCCGCCCATCTTTTCATCTTTTTTAATGATTTGAACGCGTTGTCCGGCAATTTTCAATTCCCAGTCTTCTTCTTTAGCATCTTTTACAAACTCTCTTAAATGTTGCATTCTCTGCGATTTTGTCATCGCAACCTGTCGAACCAAATACTGCGTTAAAGGTAAATTATGCCACCATGCGCCAAACAGAGAACGGATATTTTTAAAGTTGATGCTTTCTGGTAGATCAAGATAACTGCCTTCTTTCAAAAATTTAGTTGAAAAACCTGCAAATGGACCAAAAAGAAGCGCTTTTTCACCATCAATAATTCTCAAATCCAAATGTGGAACACTCATTGGTGGTGCATCAACAGTTGCTTGTGTGTACACTTTCGCATGATGATTTGCAATGAGTTCAGGATTATGAGTAACCAACCATTCCCCAGAAACTGGAAAGCCGCCATATCCTTCACTTTCTGCGATATCTGAACTGTCCAAAAGTGGCAATGCGTAACCACCTGCACCGATAAACACAAAATCTGAATAAACGTGTTGTGTATGATTATGAAGACGGTCTTTCATTGTGATATCCCAAGTTCCATCGGTTTGTAGATCCAAATCTTTTGCTTCATGGTACAAGAAAATTTCTACATTGGAACCTTCGGATAAAAATCCACCCATTTTTCTGGTTAAAGTGCCAAAATTCACATCGGTTCCTAAATCCATTTTTGTGGCAGCAAGAATTTCATTTTCTTTTCTTTTGCTCATGATTAGAGGAATCCATTCTCTCAACTGGTCGTGATTTGTAGAAAATTCCATTCCTTTGAAAAGATTTGAGGTGATCATTTTCTCATGTCGTTTCCTCAAAAATTCAGCATCTTTTTCACCAAAAACCAAACTCATGTGCGGACAGGAATTAATAAAGCATTTCGGATCCTGAATGTATTTTTTTTCAAGCAGATAAGACCAGAATTGTTTTGATATTTCAAATTGTTCGGCAATGTTTTCAGCTTTTGAAATATCAATGTTTCCGTCTTCTTTTTCGACCGTATAATTCAATTCGCAAAATGCAGAATGTCCTGTTCCTGCATTATTCCAAGCGGCAGAACTTTCACTGGCTAATTGTCCAAGGCGTTCAAAGATCGCAATTTGAAGTTGCGGATCAAATTCGTGGAGAAGTGTTGCGAGTGTTGCACTCATAATTCCACCACCGATGAGTACGACATCATACTTTGGCTTTGGAGTTTTTTTTGAAAGAATTTCTGTCATGTAAGATCTTATTTGGGACGTCTAATTTCGGAAAAAGTTTTCCTTTATCAACTCAGATTTTTTAATGTTTTTCAATTAAAGGTTTTCGTTGGAAATGAAAACCTTCAAATAAGGGCGAGGAATTCCTGG
>Ga0116183_1003799_pt1 | contig 15159 bp, 15 predicted proteins | sample AD_UKC078_MetaG_FD_89753 | JGI IMG/M metagenome (GOLD analysis project Ga0116183, IMG submission 89753) | Active sludge microbial communities of municipal wastewater-treating anaerobic digesters from USA - AD_UKC078_MetaG | ecosystem: Engineered > Bioreactor > Anaerobic > Digestate | place: USA... | reverse complement strand
GGCGTAGTGGGGTTTTTCAGAACTAAAGTTCATACGAAGCACAGAGTTCAAATTTAACACAAAGTTTCATACGAAGAACGTCCGCCCCATTACGCCAAACCGCTGTTACCGCCTGGTGTTCTGTCTTCCAGTCTTGTAAACCATTGTTAATATTGAGTGGCCTTGTCATTGTTATATCACTTTTCTGTCTGTGTTGGCTCGTGTGTCAGAGTTTTTTATTTTTTTTAGTGTCGGCAAATTTTTTAAAACAATTTCTCTCAGTGCATTGGCTTTGCAAGCTCTTTGACAAAGCTTTGGTTGTAGCGTTGGCTCGTGTGGCTTTGGCAATGTGCTTGCAAATGGATTGGCTAATAAATTATTTCAGCAGTATCATATACTTTTTTAATTACGTCTTCATTAATTGGAGTTTGTCCTTTTTTAAAACCAAGGTCTGTAACTCGCATATATTTATAATCTTTAAAGCCTGCCTTGTCTAATATTTGTTTTCCGCAATCAATTGGGCAACCATCCAGCATAAGGATGTTTTTTTTCTTAAAATCTTCAATTGATTTTTCAATACCTGCACCAGCTACAGCAAGACAATTCATTTTCCGAACTCCGTTATCTCTTAATCTACGGGCTACAATGTCGGTAATCTGTCCTAAATCACAAGCACCGGAACAAGCTAAAACCATATATTCGCTTACTCCGCATAAACATGAACTTTTTTCTTGATTTTCCATTTTTTTATTTTTAAAGTTTGTACTCAAAACTCAATACTACATGATGTTGAAAGTTTATTGAAACATCGTCAGGTTGCCAGCCCTGATAATTTAATGAAATATTTACGCCTTCTATGGCATTATAATGTATTCCTGAAATATATGCTTTTCCTGTATTTTCATAATACCAATTATGAATATCGTTATTAATGGTATTTGCCTGTAAATTGTCAAAACGTGCAAACAGTTCAATCTGTTTAAAAATGCTGTAAGCTCCAAAAACTGAATATCCAAATAAATCGTGATTGTTGATATTTAGATTATTTTCACGATAATTCAACTCTCCTCCAATCCTAAATTTCTGTTTAAACTTATACCCTGCAAAAAATGAATAAAGTTTTTGTTCCGTTGGTTTTAAAGGATTGTTGGATTGAGTATAATCATAATAAAAACGAGTTTGCAATCCTTTGAATGGTTTATAATCAAAACCTGAAGCTATCTTAACATCTCCATAAGCATCTTGGTCAAAGCGGAAACCTTCGCCATTTGTGAAAGCTATATCAAAGCCCAATTTCTCATTAATTTTAAAGTAAGCTATTATACCTAAATCCGAACTTGGAATCCCATAATATTTATCTTGAAAAGTTGGAGCTACATAGCGATAGCCCCAAAATTTCTCTTGTGTTATATAATGATTCTGTAATACACCCCCTGCTTGTATTTTTATATGTTCGTTTGGTTTCCATTCTAACGATGCAAATTTCAGGGTCATTGTATAATAACTCCCTTCTTTCGAAGTGTTTGATGTATTTAAATTAAGTCCTGTAGTATCTGTTACTTCAATTTGTCCGACTGTTGTTGGGCGACCTGCATCAATAATTATTTTACCTGAAAAATGATTATTGAATTGATAATCATATCCAAAATGGGCACGACCAAACCAAAATCCATATTTTTTTTGTGTACCTTGAGTTGCATTATAATCAAAATTACCAAATACCTGAATAATTGGTTTGCCTTTATGTGTCCCAGTTGTATCGGTTTGAGAAAATCCAACCAAATTACCTGTAAAAAATAATAGTGCTAAAAAAGCTAATTTACTTATTGTCATTTTTCTAACTTTTTAAAATAGACTGCCATAAATCAAGCCCGAAACGGTTGCCATTACAACAACTAATGAAACATAAACAACTGTTTTTTGTGTTCCTAAAACACCACGGATTACCAACATATTTGGTAATGATAAGGATGGGCCTGCCAATAATAAAGCCAATGCAGGGCCTTTGCCCATGCCCGATGCTATTAAACCTTGTAAAATTGGAACTTCGGTAAGGGTTGCAAAATACATAAATGCACCTACAACAGAAGCAAAGAAATTTGAAAAGATTGAATTACCACCAACTAACCATTGTATCCATTCATTTGGTATTACACCTGCTATGGTTTGCCCATCATGTGTTGAGCCAAGTAGAAATCCTGCTGTAATTACACCGATAGCAAGTAAGGGTAAAATTTGCTTTGCAAAACCCCACGAAGAAATTGTCCATTCCCTGTTTTCATCTTCATTTTTATCAAATAAAGTAATAATGCTTAACGAAGCTATTCCGACCAACATAGGCACAAGCGGAGCAAGTTTTGCATTTTCTATAAGATTTGAGGATAATAGTGCCGATGCAACAGTCGCAATTGCAGCGATTAACACCCATTGCCATTTTATTTTTAAAATGCGGATTAAAGAATAACCAAGTAATAATGCAAAAAATCCTGTAATATACCATTTGTAAGCCCACAAATAATACCAAGTACTCGAAACATCGTCAGCCGTAGGTTTACCCCAGTTTGCAAAAACAAGAATTAAAACCAGTATAAAAAAGTGAAATGATGTTTGCCACATAGGTCGCTTTTCAGGTGGCAATTGAATGTTCATTTGTTCTTCTTTTTTTATCTTTTCTTCTTTTCTATAAATAAATGCCATTATTAAGCCGATTATAACGCTAAATGAAATAGCTCCGATTGTTCTTGCAACACCCATCTCAAAACCTAAAATCCGAGCTGTTAAAATTATTGCCAATATATTTATTGCAGGACCTGAATATAAAAAAGCAATTGCAGGGCCTAAACCTGCTCCACGCTTATGAATACTTGAAAATAATGGCAGTATTGTGCAACTGCAAACTGCTAATACTGTTCCTGAAACAGCGGCAACAGTATAAGCCAACCATTTTTTAGCATTAGCCCCAAAGTATCGCAAAACCGAACCCTGACTAACAAATACCGAAATTACACCTGCAATAAAAAAGGCAGGCAACAAGCATAATACAACATGTTCCCTTGCATACCATTTTACAAGGTCAAAGGTTGCTGCAATAGCTGTATTAAATCTTGCACTTTCAATAGGCAAGAAAAATGCTACTCCGAAAATTACTGCAATCCATATTAGGATTTTTATTTCTTTTTTTGTTTCCATAAATATTTTCTTTTACTTGTTTATTTTATTTCGTAATTACATGAATTAACGAAATGTATTTTTAAAAAATTAGATTAATTTTCTCATTCAAATTTTATCGTTTAAGGAATAGATTTATTAAAATACTTTTTCTGAAAAAAGAAAGCTAAATTAACTAATGCAAGCATAACAGGAACTTCCACCAAAGGACCCACTACGGCTGCAAGTGCTTCGCCTGAGTGCATTCCGAAGATTGCAACTGCTACGGCAATTGCCAATTCAAAATTATTACTTGCTGCGGTAAACGATAAAGTTACAGATTGTCCGTAATTTGCACCAACTTTTTTACTCATAAAAAATGAAACCACAAACATTATTAGAAAATAAAGCAGCAAGGGTAAAGCAATCAATAAAACATCAAGTGGGATTTTTACAATGTATTCACCTTTCAATGAAAACATTACAATAATTGTAAATAGTAATGCTATCAATGTAATTGGGCTTATTTTAGGAATAAATTTGGTATGATACCAAGTTTTGTCTTTTACTCGAATTAAAATGTAACGTGTTAAAAAACCTGCAATAAACGGAATTCCAAGATAAATAAATACGCTCTCTGCAATTTGCCAAATAGTGATATTTTCTACTATCGAATTGGTAGGAATACCAAACCAGCCGGGTAAAACTGCTACAAAAAAGTAGGCATATACAGAGAAAAATATCACTTGAAAAATTGAATTAAACGCCACTAAACCTGCTGCATATTGCGTGTCGCCTTTTGCTAAGTCGTTCCAAACTATTACCATAGCAATACAACGAGCCAAACCAATCATTACAATTCCGTAAAAATAGGGTAAATTTGCGTTGTCTTGTCCGGGAAACAATTTGAAAAACAATACAGCAAGAGCAAACATTAAAATGGGACCGATAATCCAGTTTTGAACTAATGAAAGTCCCAAAACTTTGAAGTTTTTAAAAACATCGCCAAGCTCTTCGTATTTTACTTTGGCAAGTGGCGGATACATCATTAATATTAAGCCGATTGCAATAGGAATATTAGTTGTGCTTTCGGGTGTTGGTTTCAGGCTTTCCCAAAATTTAGCAATTTCGGGAAACAACCACCCCGAAAAAATACCAATGAACATTGCAAGGAAAATCCACAACGTAAGATATCGGTCTAAAAAATTAAGTCGTTTTTTTGAAGGCATAATTTCAAATTTTCAGATTGTTATAAAATTTTTGAAATTCTGTTTTTATTTCGTCTCTTACTCTGCAAAACTCACTCATTATAAATTCATTTGTTCCAATTGCTTCCGAAGGGTCTTCAAAACCAATGTGTAAACGGTTTTTCACAGTTCCGAAAAATGCCGGACACGTTTCATTTGCTCCGCCACAAACTGTAATTACATAATCCCAAGTTTCGTTTATATATTGTTCAACGTGTTTGGGTGTATGGTGGCTGATGTCAATTCCGATTTCGAGCATTACCTGAACTGCTTTTGCATTAATTTGTTTCGCTGGTTCAGTGCCTGCTGAAAAAACTTGTAATTTTTTATCGAACGATTGCAAGAATCCATGAGCCATTTGGCTTCTACAACTGTTTCCTGTGCAAAGAATTAATACCTTCATAATTAAATTTATTAAAAGAAAAAAATATAAATGTAATACATGCCTACCAAAATGAAAATTGCAGACACTACCCTGCGAAACCACAATTCAAATACTTTCAGACCATTATATAATTTCCCTACGCCTGATAAAGTAAATGCAATTAAGTAAGCAAAGATGATAACTGGTAAACCTGTCGCTATTGCAAAAATTAAAGGTAATATTAACCCTGATGTGCTTGATATGGTAATAGGTATTAACATTCCGAAATACAATACTCCACTATACGGACAAAAAGCCAATGCAAACAAAATACCCATTAATAATGCACTTATACCACTACCTTGTTTTTCACTATTCTGAAATTTGTCGGTTATGTTGCCAAGTCCGGGAAATTTTATTTTTATAAAATCAAGCATAAAAATACCGATGATTAATAATAATGGGCCCAAAAACTTTTCCCCATTACTTTGGAAAAAAGATGCAACATGAAATTTACTTGCTCCAAAAAACAAAATTACTCCAAGTGAAACATAGGTGATTGCCCTTCCTAATGTATAAAGTAGTCCATTAATAAAGACTTTTCGTTTATTTTCAATGTTCTTTCTAATAAATGCGATGGCAGTAATATTTGTTGCCAAAGGGCAAGGGCTTATGGCAGTCATAAGCCCTAAAATAAAAGCCGATAATATCGGGAAATTACTACCGTCTAAAATATTTTGTAAAAACTCCATTGCAATTATTTTATAAAGTAGTTTATGGTATCACTCATTCCTTTTAAAAACACATCGGGTTGTTTGCGAGAATATGAAAAGGCATATTTTGTAAGGTCATTATCTTTTTCTGCCCCATTTTCTATATCTACTAAATGAAGTGCTGCGCCTGTAGCCTGATATTTTTCAGCCAGATTTTTGTTTTCTGTATCTTCAACATTCAATACAGTAAAATTTATAATACCTTGTTCAATTTCGTTTTTAAAATTACTCTCCAAAACTTGTTTGATATTAGCTTCAATGCTATTACAAGTTGGGCAACGGTGTGTTGCATGAAAATAATAAATTTGAAGTTTAAGGTTAGGGTTTTGTGTAATTTCATTTTTAACTTGTTCATTGTTCGTTTTTTGTGAACCTTGATTACATGCAACAAAAATTGAAGTTGCAATAAATAAAAAAAGAATTTTTGCTTTCATACATTTGAATTTTAATTGTTTTACTTGTTTTTAATATCCTTTCCAAAAAAAGCGTGACACATAATTTTTGCTTTCTCAAAGTTTTCACGATTAATACAGTATTTAATATATGGGGATTCAATTTCACCCTGAATTAAACCTGCAAATTTCAGTTCTTTTAAATGCTGTGATAATGCCGACCTTCCAACAGGAAGTTCTTCAATGAGATTGCCACTATAGCAACAAGCGTCCATTTCGGAGAGCTTCATTAAAATATAAACCCTCACAGGATGGCTCATTGCTTTGGCAAATTTTGCAATCTCTAAAATATCTTGTGAAAATTCTATTTTCTTAGCCATTGCTGTGTTTTTCAATTAACTTTTTAATTTCATCTTTTGAAGGAACTCGTCCGCTGATAAGAACTTTTTCGTTCACAACCAATCCGGGAGTTCCCATAACACCATAGTTCATTATTTGAACAATGTCTTCTACCTTGCTTATTTCAGCATCAAAACTATTTTCAGTTACTACTTCAGTTGTCAATCTTTCTAGTGTTTTGCACTTCGGACAACCTGTTCCGAGAATTTTAATATTCATTTTCATTGTCTTAAAATTTAAATTTCATTTTATTTTTAAATCTGTTTTACCTGTTCGTATTTCGTAATTTTACGAACAATGTGGTTAAAAAAAACGTTTATTCATTCTTCGAGAGTTCGATAAACATCTCGCCAAACATTTTTTTTGCTAACAGCCAATTTTCTTTGTTGATACAATACTTTACCGTTGGCGGTGTGATTGTTCCTTGTATCAATCCCGATTCTTTCAACTCTTTTAAATGTTGTGACAAGGTGCTTTTCGCAACAGGCAAAATTTCGGACATATCACCATGATAACAACACGTTTGCTTTGCCAACATCTGCAAAATAGCAACCCGCACAGGGTGTCCCAATGCTTTGGCTAACCTCGCCAACTGCTCTTGCTCTTTTGTCAATTTTTCTTTTGCCATATCTTTAAAATGTTTTGCAAAGATATATTATTTTTCTCTATGTTCGTAAAATTACGAATAATATTTTTCTGAGAGGTGCGCTGTTTCGGGTTACGCCCGCATTACTGCCAACGGATGGGTATATGAAACGTTTGGCATTTCAAAGCGATTTCCTATCAAACCGTTGCGATGTTTATTAAACGTACCTCCCTTAAAATCAGCACTATCTGCCAAATGTTTTATATACCGTGTTGTGCCTTCGTTGTTTCTTTCTTCAACCGTGCGTTGGGGCAGCCATACTCTTTGCCAAGTTTTGGCTTGCGGGTCGGCTTTGTGCGACTTGGCAATGTGTATGGATGCAGCATGGCGTTCATATTTTATTGTCCTAATCTTGGGTTATCAATCATTCTTTTCATAGTATCAAATAGTGCTTGGTAAAACGATTCGTCTTTTGCATAAAGTTTATACAATTCCAATTCCTTTTTTCTTTGTTGTCCCATAACATCATCCAATATTTTCTTAAATGCTAAGTCACGATTTTGTGCATCCTTGTTATCTGCAACTTTTGTTTTAAAGTCTGGGTGGGCTTGAATATGTCTGCTGATGGTTATAAATTTTACACGCTGGTCTTCCGGTGTTGCATCCCAGCCATGAAACCACCTTTCGTTGAATGACTTTATGATTTCGTCCAACGGGTCTTTTTCTTCTTCACCACCATGTGCACCCCTTGGATTTGGATTTTGCGGGTCTAATTCTGTTGCTGAATCGTCCAAGCCAATGGAATGATTTAATTTTGTTCGTTCAAGTCCGTAGGTTGAAAGGTCAACAGATTCCAATAGTTCATCAATCAATTCATCTTCTTTGGTTCTGACAATTAACTTAGGTATCAAAAATTTCAAAAACCAAAATAGCTTTTCCCAATCCAGCACTTCATAAGGCATGATGGATGCCATTTGTCCGTAAATCTTGACGAACTGCTTAGCTTTTATCTTATAGTCGGCTTTCTCTTCATCTTTTAAGTCTAACTCGCTATTAAAGCGATTAGCTGCTTTGTCTATGATTGGACTTAACTTCTGGGCATCCAATCCATCAAAGTATTTTGTAACGAAATCTTCCACTTCCGACCATTCATAAACGCCCACATCATCTAATGTTCCTTTCAATTCATGCAATACATTAACGTCCGTTGCACTACTCAAAGATGTTGAAGTGTAAAATGGGTCAAATGCAGCTTTGATGTCATCCACTTCATTAAAGAAGTCCAGAACGAATAAGTCCTCTGTCTTTTTGCCTAATTTGTCGGCTGCCCGATTCAAGCGACTTAGTGCTTGCACTGCCAAAACACCTTGTAGTTTTTTGTCAACGTACATGGTGCAAAGTTTGGGTTGGTCAAAACCGGTCAGGTACTTATTGGCAACCACTAACATTCTGTAATCATCCGAATCAAAGTTGTCGCGGGTATCTTTTTCTGCAAAGCCGTTTAAATCTGCTTCTGTGTATTCTATTCCGTCCACCGTTTTCTTACCCGAAAACGCAATAGCAATCTTGAACGGATTCCCCTTATCCTTAAGAATCTGCTTTATAGCTAAGTAATAACGAATAGCCGATTCAATATTCTGAGTGATAACCATTGCCTTGGCTTTGCCTTTCAGCTTTTTAGTATTGTACACTTTTGAAATAAAGTGCTCCAACATAATTTCTGCCTTAGTGGCAATGGTACGTTTATCTCTCTCTACATAAGCACGAAGTTTCTTTTGTGCTTTTTTGGTATCGAACAAAGGATTGTCTTCAATAGACTTTTCTATTTCGTAATAGCTTTTGTATGTAGTATAATTCGCCAAAACATCCAGAATAAAGCCTTCTTCAATGGCTTGTTTCATGGAATACAAATGAAATGGCTTAAAGGTGCCATCTTCTTGTTTTGTGCCAAATCTTTCCAATGTGGCGTTCTTGGGAGTTGCTGTAAAAGCCAGATAGGATGCATTGCCCTTCATTTTACGGGCTTGCATGGCTTTCAAAATTTTGTCTTGTGCATCTTCTTCGTCCTCCTCATTTTGACCAACACCCATTGCCTGATTCATTTTTCCTGCCGCAGTTCCGCTTTGTGAACTATGAGCTTCGTCAATGATTACCGCAAATCGCTTGTCGCTTAGGTCTGCAATACCATCTACGATAAACGGAAATTTCTGTATCGTTGTAATGATGATTTTTTTGCCTTGCTCCAATCCATCTTTTAAATCTTTGGATGAAAAAGCCGGGGCGACTATATTTTTTACTTCTGAAAATTCTTTGATGTTTTCACGCAACTGCTTGTCGAGCAATCGTCTGTCAGTTACTACAATTACCGAATCAAACAAAGGATTTTGAATGCCTTTTGCACCAGGCAAACCATCTCTTTCGGGATAGGTTTCAATTAATTGATAGGCAGCCCATGTAATGGAATTGGATTTGCCCGAACCGGCTGAATGTTGAATCAGATAGGTATGTCCAACGCCATTTTTTGAAGCGTGGCTCAATAATTTTCTAACAACATCTAACTGGTGGTATCTTGGGAAATACAGGGTTCTTTTGCTAAGAGCATCTGATGGACTACCATCAAAGCGAACAAAATGCTGAATGATATTCGCCAGACTTTCTCTTGTAAAGATTTCTTCCCACAGGTAGGAAGATTTATGCCCGAAGGGATTAGGTGGATTGCCTTTGCCGTTGTTATTGCCTTTGTTAAAGGGTAAAAAGAATGAATTTGCCCCATCCAGTTTGGTGCACATATACACTTCATCCGTATCTACGGCAAAGTGCACTAAACATCGACCAAAATTTAATAACGGTTGTTTTATGTCTCGGTCGTACTTGTATTGCTTGATACCATGCACTTTTGCGGTTTGTCCTGTCCATGCGTTTTTAAGTTCCAGCGTGGCAATGGGTAAGCCGTTTACAAAAACCACCATGTCCATTTCTTCCCGTTGGTTTTCGGTGTTGTAACGAACTTGGCGTGTTACACTAAATTCATTCTTTTCAAAATTATCCTTTACAGCTTGGCTACTGCTTGCCATTGGAACCTGATACAATAGCGTAAAGTGTGCATCTTCCACTTCCAACCCTTTACGCAGCAACCGCAACAAACCATATTTCTTAATCATGCGGTCAAGACGTTCAACTATTTTGAGCTTCCAATCCGCAGTTCGTTTGAGTTTATCAAGTTCTTCTTTTTGTGTGTTTTCTATAAAATGCCAAAACCGTATTTCATCTAATGCAAATTGAGCGTTGAAATCATTGGAATTACCGATATAAAAGCCATTACCACCTCGATAAATTTCTTGTGGTTCAGCAACTAAATTATGTCCTAAGTTTTTCTCTTCTTGGCAAGTACCAGTCAAGGCTTTTTCTATGGCCGCTTCTAGGGCCTGTTCGTTTGTTTGTGATTTCATGCTGTAATTAATTTCATGCTTGTAATCTGTCCTTTGCAGGTGTCATATAGTCATAATTGGTTAATTGAGAATGCAAAAAATCATCATTCATCAACCGAAGGAAAAAATTCTGTGATTTTTTCGTGTCGAGTAGTATTTTAGTTTCATCATCACTATATCTGAACTCATTTCCAAGAATATGATGGTTTCTTACAAACTGCATAATATGCTCTGTCGGTAAATTGAAAACAGGGGAAGTTGTTGATATTTTTGAAAGTTTTCTGGCAAAAGTTGTGTCGGATACTCTTTCTTGAAGTACTTCTATGTTTTCCAAAATATCAAGACCATTGATGTTTTCTAGTGATGCCTCTGCTTCGTGTTCTATAATTGCCCTAAATTCATAATGCCTTTCAAGTATTGAAATGTTATTGATAATAATGGAATCTTCTGCTGATATCACATCAATTTTAGTATCAATTCTCAAAAACTCTTTATCAATCTTATCAAACTGTGTATCATGACCTTTTACCAAGTATATTTTACCTTGTCTAAAAAGATTGATTGGCATTTGTTTTCGGTATAAAATGACATTATTTTCAAAATCACCAATCGAAATAAAATATCCTTCCAAATCAGCCAAATTATCTGTGTCAAACTCAAATAGTGGTATTGGATGCTCTTCATTATCATTTTGAATGCTCTCAAAATATGTAAAAACTGCTGGTCGTTCCTCCAAATCATAAAGGTAAATTGCAGTTTGTCTATCATCAGCAGCTGATAAATCAATCATGGTTAAATCTTCATTGGCTACAACCTGATTTAGTGAATATCTATATGCTGTAACAAGATTAGTTTTAACATTTTCAATGATGTTTGCTCTTTTGATAATTTGACCTTGTTCAGTGTCCAACAAAAAGTAAACATTTAAGCCAATCGCTTCCATTTGTACGATTGATTCTATTTTGGTTCTTAATTCTTCTAAGGTCATATTTTAAACTTTTTTGGTAAAGTAAACTTTCTCCGAAATTTTCATGTATTTGACTTTGTCCTGACTTTTTATTTTGTCTTTCGTTATGAAAATTTTGTTTTTCAGTAGTTCATTGTTGGTGTCTGCTTTATAGATATGAAAACCTAATAAAGCAAAGGAAGGATTAGAATAAAAAAGTTCTGTTTTTATGAAAATTGCCCCTAGAATCAAAAACAAAACTACCAATAGAATTAAACCCCTTGGTGAGGTGAAATCAAAAGCAACAAGCGAAATAATTGTAACCAAAAGAGCGAAATACTCATAATTTACATTTTCAATTTTTTCAATTGTGACAGGCTGTCTTAAATCGCCTTCCAAATCTTTCATAAACTCGTAATAGAAGAAAATGCCCGACAACAAAAGAAGTATACTTGCAAACGCTACAGAGTTACGAATTGAAAATAATTCTTTGAAACCAATGAACTCGCAGTTTGCTCCAAAGCAAATTGGTAAATCAATGGTTACTATAATAAGTAACACAAAGAATATCCAAAAAGACATGATGAAAAGTTTTATATTCTTCATATTAACTCACTTTTATTTTTCCCGTTACCGCACTGTCTATCAGGGTGGATTTCAATTCTTTCAATTTCTCTATCTGCTGCTCTTGCAGTTTTATCGCCTTGTCTATTTTGGCGGTCTTGTCGTCTAAGAATGCGGCAATGGCGGTTTGTTCGGGGAGTGGGGGGAGGATTACTTTTGCCCTGCGTAAAGATGGCCAGTAAAGATTTCTTTGAATTGTGCCAACTCCTTTTGAGTTAATTAAGTATTGACCAACCATATATCCGCTTCTAAACATGTAGTTTGCATACCCAGTATGTAATTTTTTAGAAAGTTCAAGAACTAAGTATGCTGGACTTACAATCCCTTGATGATTAGAAACACCTACTGAACCTCGCCATGCCTGTTGATTATTTAGGACGAAATCTCCAATATCTACTCTTTGATATTTGGATAAATCTTGACTTGTAACATTGGTGCGTTTTGCCTCAACTTCACTAAACTTAATAACTCCTAAATCTAAATAAACAGACAGTAATTCTAATTCACTACAGTTGATGACAGACTTTAACTTTGTTAATGTGCATAGTGGTACTTCATCCCAATTTTTAGGCAATTCCCCAAGCCATTCCACACCTGATTCCTTGTAGGCAGGATATTTTTGAAAAGTTGCTTTTTTTGCTGTGGCTTCCATTAGCTGAGATTTAGAATGTCCATAATCAAACCATCACTTTCTTTATCCAATGCTAAAATTTCATCGCTTACTTCTTCAATGCTTCGCAAGGGTTTGTGCTGGTAGAAGTATTTATTGAAACTGATTTCATAGCCAATTTTTGTTTTGTCCAAATCAATCCAGGCTTCATCCACATGTGGTTTTACTTCACGCAAAAAGTAATCGTGTATGCTTTCATTCAAAGGCACATTCTCACTATCACGCAAGTCGCTTTGGCTTTCATAAATAATGTATTCGTCTTTTTTGCCGGTTGGGTAATACCCGAAATCGGGCAATTGCTCTACGGTGCAATCCAAATGGTGTAGGAGTTTATCCAATTTATCTCCGCTGAGCTTTTCGGTTTTCTTAATCACCTTTTCAGCGGTTTCGTCATACCAACTCACAGCTGCATAAATTTGATTTTTCTCACCTGCAGAAAGTTTGATTTTTTCAGCTTTCAATACTTCATCTACTTTTGCACTGAAAACATTGAAATCGCGGGATTCATCAGTGCCAATTTTCTCCAATAGCAAAGTTGCCGTGTCCAATAAGTCTTTTTGTTTTTTCCAAGTGTCTTTTGAAGTAAGCTCTTTTCGCTTTTTGGCATTCAGGTCTAAGCCGTTTTTCTCAGACCATTCTATAATTTCTTTCTCCAGCGATTTGATATCGCTGTACACCTTTTCGCCAAAGGTTTCATAAGCCCATTTCATGGGTTCTTTCAACGATTTGTCAAAACGCAATTCAGCAATGCGTTCATCGGTAAATTGTGCTTTCAATCGGGCAGGGCGGTCAATGGTTACTTTGTAATAGCCAAAATCGGTATTGTTAAATACCTTGGCGGCAAGTCCATCTTCTGTAGTTCGTTCTACATCTTTAAAATTCATGTAGGCATCCTGAATTTCTTTGATGTGTTCGGGTCGCAGTTCGCAGTTTTTCTCTCCCAGATTTTTGCGGAGTTTAGCAAATCGCTGCGAAGCATCAATCAAAATCACTTTGCCTTTTCTGTTGGCTTCTTTGTGGTTGCTCAAAAACCAGATGTAGGTGGTAATACCTGTATTGTAAAATAAGTTGTTGGGCAGTTGCACGATGCAGTCCAACCAATCGTTTTCAAAGATGTGCCTGCGGATATTGCTTTCACCGCCCCCGGCATCACCGGTAAACAAACTGGAACCATTATGTACAGATGCAATGCGGGAACCGTAAGGACTTTGGCTCAATGGCTTCATTTTGTTCACCATTTCCATCAAAAAGAGCAATTGTCCATCGGAAGAACGGGGTGTAGCATCCACTTCTTCGGCATTGCCCCAATAATCTTTCAGTGTTACTACAAAACGGGGGTCAATGATATCCTTTCCGTCTTTGATGTATTTTAAATCCGTAGCCCATGATTTGCCATAAGGCGGATTAGAGAGCATGAAGTCAAAGGTGTGTCCCGAAAATTCATCGGTAGAAAGGGTTGAACCCACACGGATATTTTCAGGGTTGTTGCCCTTAATCATCATATCCGATTTACAAATGGCATAGGTTTCGTCATTGATTTCCTTCCCAAACAAATACACATCGCCTTTGGCTTTGATTTCGCCTTCTTCATCTTTGATGAAATTCTGCGATTCCGTGAGCATACCACCCGAACCGCAAGCCGGGTCATAGATGGTCATTACGGGTGGTAATTTGTCTTTGATGGGTTCAAAAACAATATGCGTCATCATGTCAATTACTTCCCTTGGCGTAAAGTGTTCTCCGGCTTCTTCGTTGTTTTCTTCATTGAATTTTCGAATCAGCTCTTCAAACACATAGCCCATACCCAGGTTAGAAAGTGGTGGTAGTTTTCTGCCATCCGGGTCTTCCTTTTCAAAAGGCGTGAGATTGATATAAGGCGAAGTGAATTTTTCCAATACATCTAACAACACATCCTTAGATGCCATGTGTCGGATTTGGCTTTTGAGTTTAAACTTCTCAATGATTTCCTTCACGTTCGGGCTAAAGCCATTCAGATAATCTTCAAAGTTAGCTTGTAAGATTTGTTGGCTATTGGTTGCAGTATCATAAAGACGCTGTAATGTCCATTCACTGGTATTGTAAAACACATAGCCGCTGGCATCACGCAAACCTGTTTCGTCCCATTCTGTAAAACCTGCTTCATCTCGTTGAAAAGCAAGTTCTTCCATCACTGCTTCTTTGGTTGGCTCTAGCAAAGCATCCAGTCGCCTTAATACCACCATTGGCAAAATAACATCTCTGTATTTTCCTCTTACATATACGTCTCTTAGGCAATCATCAGCGATTGACCAGATAAAGGAAATTAATCTATTGTGTACGGCTTGGTTCATAATTTCTTTATTGTTTCAATTTCGTTTATCGTTTCTGTCGAGCGTTGGCTGTCTTTTTACAATGAGGCACAACATCTAATTTACGCAGCAAATATACAACATTCGTATATATTAAACTTATAACATTCGTATATTATTTTTTGATTTAATTCAAATAAATATTATATAATCCAATATATCATATAAATAATTAAAATAAAAAGAAGTAAAAATATTTGTATTTACGAATGTTTTGTTTTAAGTGTCCCCTTTTATTAGGACAGTTTTTTTAATT
>Ga0116183_1003795_pt1 | contig 15166 bp, 16 predicted proteins | sample AD_UKC078_MetaG_FD_89753 | JGI IMG/M metagenome (GOLD analysis project Ga0116183, IMG submission 89753) | Active sludge microbial communities of municipal wastewater-treating anaerobic digesters from USA - AD_UKC078_MetaG | ecosystem: Engineered > Bioreactor > Anaerobic > Digestate | place: USA... | reverse complement strand
GCGCGGAAATCTATCGCGGAGGCGGGAAAGCCGTTCCGACCGTACAAGTCCCCGTCGTACGGCGGATCGAAACCTGAGAACCCTGCGGGCGGTGCGGTCTCGCGTCTTCAGGGCATTCGGGAGTCGACTCCTGAAATGGAAGCCGCGCTCGGTAATCCGAACACCGAGTATGAGGGGAAACGGATTGTCGGGTACGGCAACGTGTTCCAAGTTCGAAACGGCGTGCTTGTGAAAGTAGGAAGCGCGGTCCCCGGCATGTACGGTGGTATTGGCGGGAAGGTCATCGGTCAGATGGGGAACGGCGGCAGCGCACTTCCCGGAATGTTCACAGCGGCCTTGAAAAAGATGGAGAAAGCGGGTGTGGACGTGTATTCCGGGTTCGGGATGAAAAAGCCGGGGGAAGATCGGCGGCGTTACTGAAATGTGGCAAAACGCACGTTAAACAGAGAGTTTCGTTTAGCGTCTGGGATTCGGAGGGTTTGTTATGGATGGTCAGGAAATTAGTGTCGGAAGTGCCGAGGAGGCGATGGCCGAAATCGGGCGGCTTCGCGAGGCGCTCGCGTTCGAACGGATGAAGAATCAGGTGCTGGTCGAGCAGCTGATCACCCTCGAGGATCAGATCGCGGCCGGGGACGCTGAAAAGTTCGCGGACGTGATCCCGGAAGAGGATAAGGCGTACTGGGCGGAACAACTCGTGACGAATCGCGAGGCTGCTATCGGCGCTCTCGAACGGTTGCGGAACCGTGTCGCGCAAGCCGTCGTTTCTCCCGCTCCGGCCCCTGCGGCGCCCGCTCCGAAACCCCTGCACAACCGTGCGGCGAAAGTGGCGGTGGCGGAGGGCACGGCTCCGGGCGGGGCGGCAGATGCGGCGCGGTGTTCGCGGATCGCGAACCGGTCCCGTGAACTGGTGCGGGCGCACGGAATTTCTTTCGACGCGGCTTGGCGGCGTGCGGAAGCTGAACTTGGCGGGTAAATCGGAGGGAGAGTATGCAGACGGATGTGAGAGTCGGCGCGTTTCGCGTTTTGGCGGGTGAGGATCTTACCGGCAAGGGAGGGTTTCTTGTTGAACTGACCCATGACGGCGGGGTGGCGGAGGTGAAGCTCCCGGCCTCGAATGACGCTTTTGCGCTGTATGTGCTCAACGACGACTCGAAAGACGGTGGGTACGTGGACGTGATTCCACTTGAGGCGGGCGTCAGCCTCCGTGTCAAGTTCAAGGGGGCGTGCAATCCCGGCGATGTGCTGGTATTGGCCGACACGGCCACGCCCGCCGACAAAGGCAAGCTCCGCGCGTTGCCCGAGATCGCGGGTACGTACCGCGGTCTGGCGATCGCGGAAGAGAAGGGCGTGGAGGGTCAGGAAGTGTTATGTCGTCCCGCGTTGATCGGGCCGATCACGGTGGCGGAGTAAAGGAAGAAGGATGAGGGAAGGAGGGGGTAGCGTGATGAAGAGGATGATTTGTTTTGTGGGCGCTTTGGCGTTGACCGCTGCCGCAGTGTCCGCCGCGGACCCGGAGGTCTTATGGCGCGAGAAGCTCCGCACGGTCGTGACCGTGAACGGCCTGGCCGTGGCGAAGGACACGAACATGGTTACGGACGCCGCACTCAAGACGCCCGCGTTCACCGGGCAATTCCTGTTCGGGTTCGTCGGAGAGGGTACGAACGCCGTGTGGGTGGCCAAGGGGACGGCCACGAATGATTGGGTGCGGATCGCGCCTTAACGTGGGGGGGGAATTAATATGAGTCGTTTGAGTGACATCAGCGCGAGCCCGGTTCTCCGTGAGTTCGCGCAGGGCGCGGCCCAGGCTGCGATCATGCCGGTGGCCGACTTTCTGGCCCCGACCGTCGAGGTCCCGACCTCGGTGGGGCGGTACAAGAAGTACACGGAGAAGGACCGTTTCCGCATCCCGAACACGCTCCGCAGCATCGGCGGGCGGGCGACGGAGTTACGTTTCGAAGCACAGGACGAGACGTACAACTGCGAGCCGCACGCGCTGGACTATCCGGTGGACAATCTGGAGAAGTTGGAGAGCGGGGATCTCGAGAACGCCCTGCGTGAGGGAGCGGTGGCCGTGGCCGAGGTCGCGGCGTTGGCGCACGAGAAGGCCGTGATCGACGCGGCCATCGCGGCGGCCGGTGAGGGTGATGGAAAGGCCTGGGATTCCTCGGCGGACCCGGTCGCGGATATCGACACGGCGATTCTGGATGTGATCAAAGCCGCGAAGTATGGCAGCCTCATGGGTGTGGGCGTTTTGTTCGGGGCGAGCGCCTGGGTACTGTTCAAGAACGCGGCGGCGGTGCGCGGGCGATTCGTGGTCGGTAACGGGAAGGCTGGCGGGAGCTTGGCCGTCCCGACCGAAGCGGTCGCGGGTAACCTGTTTGTCGGCACCCCGGATGTCCGCACGTCGTACATGGTATACGACGACGCGCCGGTGGGTGTGACTGAGAATATCAAGTTTGTGCTGAACACCTCGGTGCTGGTATTCGCGCGGCGTCAGGCCCCGACTCGGCGCGACCCGAGCTTCATGAAGACCTTTCGCCTCATGGGCAAGTACATGGTGCCGTCGAGCTATATGCGTGACGACGGGCGTGTGGAGGTCGCGAAGTTCGACTGGTCGGAGGACATCCGCGTGACCAACGCGGCGGCAGTGAAGCGGCTTGTTGTTTCCGCTTCGTGAGGCTGCTGGCGGGGATGTGCATGGGGCCGTCCGTCCGTGCGGGGCGGACGGCCCTTTCCGTGAGACGGGCGGGGAGGGGATATGCCGAATGTGACGCTAGTTTTCGACGGGGCGACGAACCCCGTGCGGACGCCCATCGAGATGGTCGAGGGGCATCTGTACAGCGAATATCTCCCCGCCACGCCCACGCATCAGGATCCGAACTTCACGTTCATCGGGTGGCACACAGGAGCCGGGGACTTGATCCTCGGGTCGTACCACGTCCCCGCGACGGACCACACTCTTTACGCACGGTACGCCGAGCGGGTCGAGGTGCGCGTGTTGCTCGACTCCAACGGCGGAGAGCCGGTGGCGGTGCCCAACAAGGTGTGCTATTACCGGGCTGCGTACTCGTGCGACGGTGCGCTGCCGATCCCGACGCACTCGATGCCTGCGATGGGTTTCGACGGATGGTGGACCACGCCCGACGCGGGCGGCACGCGCGTCTACGATGCTACGGTGTGCCTCCAGAAAACCGATCACATTCTTTATGCGCGGTGGCATGTCAACCTGTCGTATGTCGGGGCGGACTGCAAGGTTACGTTCAACGCCAACGGCGGATATGCTGTTCCGGTAGAGGTGACCTACAAATCCGGGGCGATTTACGAGACCCTTCCGGTGCCGCAGACGGCGGACAACGACCTGCGGTTCGACGGGTGGTGGACGGATCCTGTGGGCGGGTTCCGTGTGGGCTACGATACGATCGTGCCTGCGGCGGATCACGTCCTCTACGCGCATTGGCGATCGGTCGGACACGATGTTTACTGCACGTTCGTCTTGGAGGAAGGGGCGCTGCCCGGCGGCGCGGATGTTCGCGTTCCGATCTCCCATCCGTACGGCGGGTATCAGGATCTGCCCATCCCGACACATCCCGACGACAGCCTCGTTTTCGACGGGTGGTGGACCGAACCGGTCGTTGGGGGGATGCGGGTGAAGGATGGTTATTCCGCGCCGGACAGGGACCATTTCCTCTATGGACGCTGGCGCGCATGGCACTTGGCCGAGCAGGCGTTTTTCGAGAAGACGGAAGACGGGGAGTGGGTGAAAGTGACTTCTAAGGCGGTCGCGTACAATCTCCCCAAGGGCCTCGCCAACACGTTCGGGCTGTTCGAAAGACGGATCGAGAACCGGTTGAGCCGGCTGGATTTCATCGTGTCGGGCGTGCTGCTTGACTTCCGTACGGCGGTCAACGCGGACGGGCATTCCGTGGCCAAACTGGACAAATCGTTGATCCCGTTCCCGTGTCTACGGCATTTCCAGATGATGGTGTGGTATTTCCTCGGTCTCGAGATCGATTACGCGGAGATCCACAAGCTGGCCTCCGGGTGGAAGGATTCCGAGGTTTATTTACGGTCGCTGGCGATGGCCACGCGGACCGGCGACAACCGGTTCGCCGACAAGGGGGGGGGCACCCCCTTGTACTCCGGAGTAGACGGGCGCTCTGTGTCAGGTGGCGGGAGTTCCCCGGCGGCGTCGGGTTCAGGGACAAGCGGGACGACGAACTATTTCGTTCCAGGATGATGGTCCGGTGGGAGGGTTTCGTGATGGGCGAAGTCGATACGATGGCGAAAATGCACGCCGAGAGGCTTATGCGTGGCGACACGATTTCGGAGGCCGAGATACGTGTGATCATGGCTGGCCTCATGCTTTCTGTGGATCGACTGGCGCACGCTGTGGACGCCTTTCGCGAAATGCTGTGGTCCGAGGACAAACTGCGCGTGCTGATCCGGGCGGAGGTTGCGGAACACTGCGGGGTACGGTGCGGTACGGGTTTTGACGGGTTTTGGATTGTTCGGGCAGTGAGGTCGCTGTTCGGGCGTCCGTAAAGAGAAAGAGGTGGGATATGGCATCTACATCATTGTGGAAGATGTTGGGATCGGCGTTGGCCGGGTGGATCCGGACCAATGGGGCTGTATTGGGCGGACTTGTGCGGGCTCTGCTCGCTGCGGGTGGCGGCTGGCTCGTGAACGAGGGCGTGGCGTCCTCGGAAGACGTGGAGACAATCTCCACGAACGCTCCCACAGTGATTGGCGGCGGGCTGTTCGTCGCGACTGCGGTGTGGAGTTGGCTCAGCAAACTTCGGAAAAAAGGGGGGGTGACACATGGCTAACCCGAATAAAGTGCGGGAGACGACCCGTTCGAAGGTGCGGGAGAAACGTGCCGCAGTGCGGAGGAGACTCCGCAAGGGGCACTCGTCTGTTGCGGTGGCGCGTGCCGTCAAGGTGTGCTATGGCGCGTGTCGCGGCGTTTCGTCCGACGGGGCCGTTATTCTTGTTGTGGCGGTGTTCCTGTTTGCGGCCGGGTGCAATCTGGCAACCCCGGCCAGCAAGAGCGCGGGTACAAGGGCTTGCGACAACGTGACCACGGTGAATAACCATTTCGGGCTGATCGTGATTCCGACTAACGGCGGTGCGCCGAGCGTCGTCGGTCTGGCCGGGCCGGTGACCGTGAACGTCTCGGACGTGAATGGCACGATCGCGCAGAGCGCAGACACTGAGGGCGGCGACCGCACCGATCTGACGGCTGTGCCGACCATGTCAGCGGGCATCATCGGCGACAAGCCGATTGAGGCAGTTCAAAAAGCTGTTTCGGCTTTTGCTTCTCCGCAGGATGCACTTGGGGCCACGCTCTCGGCAATGGCGGAGAAATACGGTTGGTCCTCCACAACCAACGCTCTCGGTTCTGCCGCCGCAAGCTGCACCGGCGGCGCCTGCGGTACACACTAGGCCCTTGAAATACACTCTGAAAGGCTCGATGAAGCCTCTCACCCGTCCGGAAACAGACGTGAGAGTGGGCTTGGACTACGGAGTTGAGCCGCGTTTGCCCTGTTCGCTTTCATTGGCGACGGGGCTTTTTCGTTGGATTTTGAGACATCAAAAAGCAGAAAAGGCAAAAATTCCAAGAAATTCAGCGATAAAACACAAATAATTACACAAATGCGGAATGCCAAAGGCATTAACCAGATGCAAGAAAGCCCAAAAAGGCAGAATAATCAAGCTGGCGTGGATATTTCAGTGTTTCTGTTTTCACGGCGGCATCTTGGATTTGTGTGTTTATTTGTGTAAATGCCCTCTCCAAAACAGCTCTTTTCACCTCGTAACAGGGCTGATCGAAAATCATCAGGAAAAATAAAAAACCTCATTTTTATTGGTGTTTTTGAATAAAAACGAGGTTGAAATTGGTCGGAGCGGAGGGATTTGAACCCTCGACCTTTTGGTCCCGAACCAAACGCGCTACCAGGCTGCGCTACGCTCCGAGAAAAACCGTAAACCGGCGCATACATTAGCCGAACCGCAGGTAAAGTCAAATCGAAAAAGGAGCGTGGAAACGATTTTTTGTACCGAGGTCTTTCCAATCGGCGGCAAACATGATTAACTACGCGTCAATTGTTTGACGCCGCAGGGTATGCGGGGTCTTGGCCGCAGGCGTAAAGAAAAAAGGGGGAAGGGTGAAGCGGGTTCTGCTCATGTTGTTGGCTATGGGGTGTTGCATCGGGGACGTGTGGGCGCAGGGCGCAAAAACGACAAGACGCGCACCCGCCAAAAAAACGGCCGCGCCCGCCCAACCTCAGAAAGTCAAGGGATGCATTTCCCGGTCGCCCTATATCGGTGCCGTGATTTTGGACGCGGATTCCGGAGCGGTGTTATTTGAGGAGCGCGCCAATGTTCCGGGATACCCGGCGAGCACACTGAAACTGATGACCTTGCTGGTGATTCAGGAGAAGATCGAGGCGGGGCAGATCCGGTTGGATGATCAGGTGAAGGTTTCGGTCGAGGCGTACAAAACCGGCGGTTCGCAGGTTTATCTCGATCCCAAGGAGACGTTCACGGTGGAGGAGATGCTGTACGCCATGATCATCCAATCCGCCAACGATGCGGCAGTCGCGCTGGCCGAACACGTTGCGGGTAGCAAGGAGGCGTTTCTCGTGCTGATGAATGCCCGTGCGGAAGCGCTCGGGATGCGGGATACGCGATTCGCCTCCGTGCACGGACTGCCGCCGTCCGCAGGGCAGCGGCACGATGTCTCGACCGCCCGTGATATGGCCATCCTCGCGCGGGAACTGTGCCGGTATCCGGCGATCTTCGCCTACACGTCGGCGACCTACCGGCAACTTCGCGCCAATACGCCTAACCCGTTTGACATGCGCACGCACAACCCGTTTCTCAAAGAGGGTGTGGAGGGATGCGACGGGTTCAAGACCGGATACACCGCGACCGCGGGATGGTCGATTGTGGTCACGGCGAAGCGGAACGGAAGACGCGTGATTGTGGTGGTGCTGGGTAGCGAGGGACGTAAACAGCGGGATGCCGAGGCCCGCGCGTTGCTGAACCGGGCTTTCACGCTGTTGCAGCCGGAGGGAGCCCCGGCGCAAGCCGTGCCGCATCCCGCCTCAGTCGCGCGCTGACCTCTTCAGTTTGTCGCGAGCGGGAACAGACTTGCGGCACGGTAGATCGGGCCGCGGGGCGAGGGACGGCTCTCGTACAGCGTGACGCGTGTGACCCGCCACGAGCCAAAATCCGTTTGATCTTCGGCATCCATGGCTTCGGTCAGGCGCAGGTTGCGCGCGCCTTTGCGGCAACGTCCCAGTGTGATGTGAGGGCGGAAGTGGGTTTCGTTATCCGCGAAACCGAATTTCGGCAGCGTCTGCCAGATAGCCTCCTGCAGCGCCATTAGCTCCGGTATCGGATCGACCCCGGCCCAAAGGGTTCGGGGGGAACGCTTAGAACCGAAGAACCCGAAACCGTACGCACGGCAGGAGAAGGACGGACATGCGGAGCAGACGCGTTCGCAGGCGGCAGTCAGGTGCGGAAGAATAGCCGGTGCGGTGTCGCCCAGAAAGGCAAGGGTCACATGGAACTGGTCTCTGCGGCACCAGGCCACATCCGTAGCCTCAGGTTCCAACCGACGCACGGCATCGGTCAGGCGGGAGGCAACGGAGTCGGGCAGGGACAAGGCAAGGAAAAGGCGCATATGTCGTAGAATACATCAAGTCCGCCGGGGTTTCAATGACGACCTTGTCGTACCGATGATCCAGAATGAAGTTCCGTATTGTGTTGAAAAAAGAGAACAGTACTTTTATACCCGCCGCCGTTGCAAACTACTGCGTGGTCTCAACTGGTTCCAGTCGACACCGATGACACCCAACCCCTAAGGAATGCCCCGACCTGTCTCCAAGAAGGACAGGAGACATCGGCAGCGCTCTTTATCTCATTATCCTTCACGTTCAAAGCGATAAACGTAACGCTCTCGGCACCGAGAACCTTTACGGCGGCATCTCGCATGCCGATGTCATCTTCTGTGTCACCGATCACCACTGCCCGGTCATATGCTCTGCCCATCAACAATTCGCGCACCTGCAAAGCCTTCTCCGCGCGAGTCATGGGCACCTCAATGCGCCAGCCTGCACCGCCGCATCGCACACGCGTGCCGACAACTTGCAGATGCACACCACGTGTCGCCGCTCGCTGCCGGACTTTCTCCAGAAGAAAATCGAAGGATTTACTGACCACCGCAAAATCGCAATCGCCACGAACAGCACTCAACGCACGCCAAGCCGACGGGTAACACAACCGAGATACCAGCGCGGCAGCCTGATCCAGTACGGTAGGCGTACAACACATCATTATCCGGTGTGTGAAAAAGCGTATCAGTCGTCCATCTGCACTGGAAAGGCTGAGTCGTTTTTCCGTATAGGCACGGGCTAGCCGCTGTTGTAACTTCTGGAGCCGCGTGGCTTCACGCAAGAGCCGAAAGAAGCAGCGGGGGCGCGACAGATTGATCAGGCAGAGCGCAACCAGCAGGTCGGCATTCGCGATGCCGCGACACAGCGCGGGACACAACCCGCGGTAGAGGGTGCCGTCAAAATCCAGAATGACGATGGCTTTATGCGCTGCGGGTCTTATCACTTGATCTTTCCCTTATCCAGTCGCACAAGCTTGTAAAAGACCTGTCCGTCTTTGATCTTTATAACGCGGAAGGCATGCGGATGTTCAGCCAAGCTGGGCGCGCACAGTTGCGTGATGTTTCCCCGCGTCCGGCAGTAATCTGTGTGGGAGTGCCCGCAGAGCACCACCCATCGCGCACCGGAGGTGTCCATCGCTTCGACGATTTTTTCCCGGTCCGGATCAAGAACGGAGCAGCCGTGATACCGTCTGGCCAAAGCATCCATCAGACGCGGTGCCCACAGCATTCTGTGCAGACAGAAAAAATGAATTTTGTCCCGACGGGAAACGGTACGCATGGCTTGCAGAGTATCGGCGAAGGCGGTTTCGTCTTTCACGAACGGCAGAAAGAAAAAGCGCGTGTTGTTGACAAGTGTGCAACCGTGCGTCGTATCGAACAAGTCGTTCCAGACCGTGCCATTCTCCTTCCGTCTCGGAATGTCATGGTCGCCTTGAACGACGACAACCGGACATTGAAGACGGCTCAAAATGGAAACGCCGCGTCTTAACGCCTCGATGTCGTCTCCGCGGTTCACGACATCGCCGGTGATCACGACAACATCCGGTTTGACCGTGTCCCGAATTTGTGAGACCGCCTGCTCCAGATACTCAAAGGCTCTTCCGGTACAGGGCCGATGCAGCCGGTAACCGCCCACAGCAATCCTGTGTGTCCACGGTGTATGCGTGACTTTGCCCTGTGTGTCCAGATGCAGGTCAGTCAGATGAACGACCGTCAACTCGGCCTTTTCAGGCAGACGTCTGTCACTCATGCTTGAGTGCCCAAAACACACTCCAAGAAAGAGGATGACAGCTCCCCAGAAAAGCCACTGCTTTTTGTTGTTTCTTCGTGTTGACATTTTCGGGGTATAGTGCTTCACAATGCGGGAACATACGCTTCGTCGCTTACGCTTAGCCCACATGCTCATTCCAGCCGCCTCGTCGCTGTTACTTTACCGGAACAGCCGTCTAAATGCAATCGACCAAAGTGGTCGTCGAACGTCCTCGCGGGAGGCTAGTCGAATTCCCTTCGCATTTCCGCGTACGTGAACGTGTGCGACGGCATCCGAGGATATGCGTTTGCTTGCCCGTGAGGACGGTTCGCCGAACCGTCCGCGGACGCCCCGGGGAGGTGTCCCTGCCGGAGCCCGGCACGGTTGGTTTCGGCGGCCCAGCGCCGCGCCGGTGGCGCCGTAGCTGTGGACGTCCCGCCGTACTGGCAGGAACCGTCCGCAGTTCGCGGGGACGCCCGTGGGGATAATAAATGTCCACGTTATCGGTGGAAAGGGCGAGTTCCGGAACCTGAGTTTTCAACGCGCAGTGACTTGGGGAGATGTCCGCCGGACTTGCGGAGACGCGGCATGGAGAGTATAGTACCGATGCGATGCAGGGAGTGGAAAACACGATCGAGGCTTTGAATGGCAAAGCATTTTTCGCGCTATCTCCATCCAGCACATTCACACACTTAGGATGCGGGCTCTGCCCGCGTTAGGAGTCGCCATGTGCAAATCTTTTTTAAAACGCTTGCTGCCGGTTGTTGTTTGTGGTCTGTCCGCATGCGGGCATGCCGCTCCAACCAAGACTCTGGTGGCCTGGGTCTACCTTGACAATACCACTCAGCAAGGCGGCAGCGCGTTGACGATCCAGCGTGGCAAACAGTTTGATGCCATCGTGTTTGGCGAGAAGGCGGCAGGCAAATGGATGGCGGGCAGCAACTATTTCCGGCGTACGCAGGACGACCAGCAAAGCAATGCCGCGGAAACGGCCGCAGCCGACACCTTGATCCAAATGGCCATCGTCTATACCGAGCAGCGCATAACCATCTGGCGCAATGGCGAGATGTACGCGGATTACGCGGCGGCCAACATCGATCTGCTCAGCGCCCCCGACAATATCGCGGTTTTCGGATTGCGGCACGAAGGCGCCACCACTGGGCAAACGCTAGCCGGCAAAATCGAAGACGCACGTATCTATGACCGCGCCCTGACACAGGCTGAAATCAGCGCATTGCGCCCCGACCAGCCCTCGACGATCAAACCCTATGCCTGGTGGACCTTTGAGCCGGGGCAGGAAACCGACCGGGCGGGACGCTTCGCAATAAACGTTTTGTCCGGCGGCGCAAAAATCGAGGACGGCATGCTGAAACTGCAATCCGGCGGCAAACTGGTGGCTCATATGCCAGCCAGCTCCGTTCCTCCCGAACAACTCGCCATGCCGGAAAACCCTCCCGCCACTTGGCTGACTTACCATCTGGCCCACCCGGGACCCAGCGGTGCGCGTCCGGGCGATCCCAATCCGGCTTTCTATTACAGAGGCAGATATCATCTGCACTACATCTACAACCATAAAGACGGCTTCGCCTACGCGCATGTTTCCAGTACGGATATGGTGCACTGGAAATGGCATCCAACCACAATCACCCCAAAAACGATGGGGCACGGCATGTTCAGCGGCACCGGTTTCTTCACCCGAAATGGAACACCGGCCATGATCTACCACGGACAAGGCTCCGGCCGCAACCAGCTTGCGTTTGCACTGGACGACAACTTGGAGCACTGGTCCCAGCCCCAGGCGATCGAGCCGTTTACCGCTGCCGGTGAAAAGCCGAAGATGCGGCATTGGGATCCGGACTGCTGGTTCATGGACAATGCCTTTTATGCATTGAGCGGCGGCGAGAACCCGAAACTGATGAAATCTGCCGACCTCCGGAACTGGTTGTACCTTGGCGATCTCTTCCATGAATCGTTCTCCACCGATCTGGGTGTCGCCAAAGGCGAGGATGTCTCATGCGCCAACATGTTCCGGTTAGGCAACAAGTGGATGTTGCTCTGCATCAGCCACGGTCTGGGTACCCGCTACTATCTGGGCGACTTCATCGACGAGAAGTACCTGCCCAGCCATCACGGAATGATGAACTGGGCCAAATGGGACTGCTTCGCTCCGGAGTCGCTCTTGACCCCAGACGGGCGTCGTGTCATGTGGGCCTGGTGCACACCCTGGACGAATACTATGCAGCGTGTCGGGCGCTCCAAAAATTTCGATGCGCTGCTGAATCAAGCCGTCTTTCAGCAGGGCATCCAGTCATTGCCGCGCGAACTGAGCCTCCCGGAAGACGGTGTTCTGCGCATTAAACCATTGCGCGAACTGGAGGCGTTGCGGTATGACCGGCAAGAGCAGAGAAAGATCACCGTGCCCGGAGAGGCGCAACAGTTGCTGTCGGGGATCAGCGGAGACACGTTGGAACTGGAGGTGGTTTTTTCCGCGCGGCAAGCACAGAAGTTCGGCATCAACCTTTTGTGCGACGCCAAGGGTGATAATGGATTTAAGATTTCTTGTGACGCTGTCAGCGGCAATCTGAACGTTGGTTATGTTACCCCGTCTTTTCAGGTCAAAGCCTCCGAGGACCTGACCCTGCGGCTCTTCATCGACAAAAGCATGATCGAGGTTTTTGTCAACGAACGCCACGCCGTCGTGGCATGGCATGAGTATCCGCCCGACAACCGGCATATCAGCCTGTTTGCCAAAGGCGGCAACCTGCTTGTTAAAAAAATGACCGCCTGGAAACTCAAGTCGATTTATGCGGGTAATTGCGTGTTTGACCCGGCCGCCTCAAAAAAACAGTGATTGAAATCACGTAGCGATATGGATTCCGGTGTCAGCTGGTTTGGGCTTTGGGATCGAAGTCGACACGCTTGACTTGACACTGCGCGGTTACCGCGTACGACCGATCTGCACGTCACGTCCGGGCGCAACGGTCAACGGCCAGTGACTCGGGGGGTGTCCACCGGACTTGCGGAGGCGCGGTACGGGGAGTATAGTACAGATGTGATGCAAGGAATGGAAAACACGATCGAGGCGAGGGTGGTGGAGATTTGCCGGGAGCGGAAACAAACGCTGGTTACGGCGGAGTCCTGTACGGGCGGTCTGGTGGCCTGTCGGATCACGTCCGTACCGGGGGCTTCGGATATTTATCTCGGTAGCGTTGTGAGTTACGCCAATGCGGTCAAATGCGGCATGTTGGGCGTCACGCCGGAGATTCTGGCGCGGGACGGTGCGGTCAGCGCGGTCTGTGCGGAGGCCATGGCCTGCGGGGTGCGCGAACGGCTGGGTGCCGATCTGGCAGTCGCGGTCACGGGAGTTGCGGGGCCGGACGGCGGCACGCTTCAAAAGCCGGTCGGGCTGGTGTTTTTAGCGGTGGCAACCACTGCGGGCGTGCGCTCCGAGGCCTGTCGGTTTGGCGGTAACCGCGCGGAGGTGAGGATGCGGGCAGCGGATCGGGCCTTGACTCTGGTTCTGGAGAGTTTGGGTTGAACGGATGGGATTGCGCTGTTGGTCGTCCCGGAAAGGGGGGCTCCTGTTTTTCATCGACTTGGGCAATAAAATATATCAAACTACATTATTTACACGGGATTCTCTTTTTTCCCGAAGCGGAATGCGGTTATGAAGTGTTTTGAATTTGTTGAAGGCGGGGTTACGGCGGCGCGCGGGTTTCGCGCGTGCGGGATCGAGGCGGGCATCAAGGACGCCGGGCGTAAGGACTTGGCGATGCTGGTGGCCGACGCGCCAGCGGCGGTGGCGGCCGTATACACGACCAATAAGGTTGCGGCGGCGCCGGTTCGGATCGACCGGGAGCGGACGCCTGCCGGGCAGGCTCAGGCGGTAGTCATCAACAGCGGCTGCGCGAACGCCTGTACCGGCGAGACCGGGTTGCAGAACGCACGCGAAATGGCCCGCCTGACCGGTGAGGCGCTGGGCATCGACGAGCAGCTTGTGCTGGTTTGTTCAACCGGCGTGATCGGCGTGCACCTGCCGATGGAGCGTATCGCGAAGGGCATCAAGAAGGCGGTCGGCGCCTTGAGTTCCACAGGAGGCAGTGATGCCGCGTATGCGATTATGACAACCGACACTGTGGACAAGCAGGTGGCGGTGGAACTTGATGTTGACGGCAAGACGGTGATGATCGGCGGCATGTGCAAAGGATCCGGCATGATCGAGCCCGACATGGCGACGATGTTGGGGTTCATCACGACGGATGCCGATGTGCATCCGAAAGCTTTGGATCAGGCTTTGCGCGAGGCGGTGGAGGTAAGTTTCAACCGGGTTGTGGTGGACGGCGACCGCAGCACCAACGACACGGTGATCCTGATGGCCAGCGGCGAGGCTGGCAATGAGACGCTGACGCCGTACCATCCGCAGTGGCAGTATTTCGTGGACGCACTGATGACGGTCTGTCTGGAACTCGGTAAGAAGATGGTGCTGGACGGCGAGGGCGCGACCAAGTTCGTGACGGTGCGCGTGCTCGGAGCGCGGACCGAGCAGGACGCACAGGCGGCGGCGCGCGCGGTGGCCAAGTCGGCGTTGGTCAAAACCTCGTGGTTTGGGCTCGACCCCAACTGGGGGCGTGTAATCGCGGCGGTCGGCTATTCCGGCGCGGAGGTCGATGACCAGAAGGCACAGGTCTATTACGGCGATATCTGCGCGTATGACCAAGGGCATGTGGCGGATAAGGCACTGCTCAAGGCCATGCAGGATGTGATGCGCAAGCGGGCCTTTGACGTGACGGTAGACCTGCATCTCGGTGAGGGTGAGGATACGATTTATACGTGCGATCTCTCGTGTGATTACGTGAAGATCAACGCCGAATACACGACTTAAGCTGAGCGGAAGCATGGCGACCCCGGGATTCGGACGACAACGAGGGATAAGTTTAGCCAGGATTACAGGATTTACAGGATGGGGTTTCTGATCATGGGAATTCTGTAATCTTGTCAATTTATCGGTAAGGCGGATAGGGAGCATGACGCAGAAGGCGTTTTACGATTGGCAGACAGCGGGCGGAGGCGGGGACGTGATGCGTCTCGTCTCCGTGCTCGAGCGGCTGGATGTGCCTTGGTGCGTGATCGGCGGCATCGCGGTCAACCACTGGGTGGAAGAGCCGATGGTGACGGCCGATGTCGATCTGGTGATTGCTCTGGATCGCGTCGAGGAGGCGGTCAGCGCGTTGGAAAAGGAAGGGTTCAAAGCGGAGCGTTTCCCTGGGGCTGTCAATTTGAAAGGCAACTCGAAGGTCAGTGTCCAGATTTCCACCGAAGAGCGCTACCGGCAGTTTCCGGCGCGTGCTGTGGCTGCGGATGTGTGGGGCATGCTGATGCGCGTGGCTTCGCTGGAAGATACGCTGGCGGGTAAGCTGGCCGCGTATGCCGATGAAAGTCGGCGGCCCAGTAAGCGGCAGAAGGACTGGCTGGATATCCTGCGCTTGGTCGAGAGCCATCCGGAACTTGCGGATAAGTTGCCGGACGGGATCAGGGCGAAGTTGAAGGAGGTTGGGCCATTTTGACATGATTGACATGCAAGAAAAAGGGCGGCAGGACAGGAGCATGCAGAAGTTCATCGAGAAGGCGGCGGTGCTGACCGAGGCACTGCCGTACATTCAGGATTTCAAAGGCTCGGTCGTGCTGGTGAAGGTCGGCGGCAGTGTCATGGAGGTCGAGGAGAACCTCGATCGCCTGCT
>Ga0116183_1003792_pt1 | contig 15173 bp, 13 predicted proteins | sample AD_UKC078_MetaG_FD_89753 | JGI IMG/M metagenome (GOLD analysis project Ga0116183, IMG submission 89753) | Active sludge microbial communities of municipal wastewater-treating anaerobic digesters from USA - AD_UKC078_MetaG | ecosystem: Engineered > Bioreactor > Anaerobic > Digestate | place: USA... | reverse complement strand
ACCTCGACCAGCTCGCTGTTGATGCGCTGGGGGAGGTAGACCGGGATCTTGGTGCCGAGGCGTACCCGCCTCATCTCCTCATAGCGCTCCTCCCTCCCCTCGTTGTCCGCCCGCTTGGCCGCTGCCATCTCGAGGACCGCATCGAGGATCTGGGAGAGGGAGCGGGGCGAGCTCATGAAGGCGTCGCCTCCGGTGATGAGGATGTCGCTGAGGTAGGGGTCGTTTCTAAAGTACTCCATGTTGAGCTTCAAGAGCTCGGGCCAGCTCCTCTTCGGCTTGAGGGTCTCGAGCTCGAAGTTGAACCGACCCGCCTGAAAGTCGTACATCCGCTGACAGTATGCACAGAGCCCGCCACAGGCGCGCCCCATCGTGTCGGGGATGAAGATCGCCACGTTGGGATAGCGGCGGTGGACGTTGTGGGACGGCAGGACCCAGCCGGCGGCATTGGGCTCTCCCGGCTCGGCGATATCCTCCTTCTCCCACGCCACGATCCGGCCGAACTCATCGACAAGGTCCTGGCTGTAGAGGAGGTAGGAGCGGATGGCAGCGTCGCTTCGAGGACGCTCCTGCTCATCAAGCGGGCGGGTATCGATGAGGGTGAGGAAATATGGGGTGGCGAAGATCGGGATGCCCTTCTCCTCGGCCCGTCGCATGATGGAGAGCTCCTCGGCAGTGAGGCTATGGTCGAGGTACGCATCGAGCGCTTCGCTGTCACGGATGGCATAGTGGAGGTGGAAGCGGTCATCATCCCACCAGAGGCGTACCTGGGCGCGCTTCTCCTCCCCGTCCATCCCCTCCCTGAACGTGTAGCGACCGGTATCACGCCCCTCCGCTTCGATGCGCGTGACCAGCAGGCCTATGATCCGTTCCTTGTTCTCCTCCCTCCACGCCATCACGCTGCTGTCGAGGCCGCTGGGGTGGCGCTCCATCCACGCCAGGACCTGGCCCCTGGTGGGGATGGGCTTGCTCTCGGTTGCAGAGAGCTGGGCCATGAGGTGGGCCATATCATCGATGAAGTCAGGTGAGGCCTCGCACACCTCGCCCCTGAGGGCAGCGCGCAGCAGGGCCAGGGGGCGGGAATAGACCACCTCACCGTGGAGGTTCTGGTCAGTGAACCCCTCCCCCTCGTGGTCAGCGTAGTCGAGCAGGCGCATGCAGGCCATGGCGGCGGAGGCGAGCTTGTAGTAGTTCTCCTCACTCTGCCCCTCCCCGGTATAGTAGGACCACGCCTGGGGGTGGTGGTGCTGCATACGCTCTGAGATATGGGCTTTCAGGCGCTCTTTGAGCCCTTCAATAGAGAGGTCCTCGTCTAGTAAAAGAGCGAGGATCTCTCTGTTGTGGTCACTCATGAAGGAACGCAGTGCTGCAATCTTGGTAGGATCTATACTCATTCTCCAAGAATAACCAGATGAAAAAGAGTATGTCAAGATTGGTATCTTAGTTGTTGTATTTCAATTAATTACATGCTTTTCAATCCATTTTAATAACAATATATATCACTGACAGTACATCTTTTTGTCCTACTGACAACTTATTGACAGCCTCTAGGTTGTAACTTCTAATGCCTTGATGAACGCCCGATTCTCATCAAGCCACCGCTGGATTGCAAACCCATCCATCACCGGGGCGTGGATACGCTCATGATCCTCGCTCTTGTAGTGGTCGGGCACCCGGTAGGTGTTGAGCCGCCAGAGCGGGACGGTCGATATGGTGGCGGCGATCGAGCGCAGATCATCGCTCTCCATCGTCGGGTAGACGGTGGTCCTCACCTCAAACCCAATACCCGAAGCCTTGAGCAGGGCGAGGCTCTCCTCCACCGCCTCCCAGGAGGCGTTCGGCCCGCACACCGAACGGTAGTCCGCCTCGGTCGCCTTCACGTCCAGGGCGACGTAGTCGAGCAGGTTGTCTTCAAGGAGGCGCCCTACCATCGTTGGATTACAGCCGTTGGTATCGAGCTTGACTGCATACCCCATCCCCTTGATGAGCCCTGCGAATTCAGGCAGATCGCTGTGCATCGTCGGCTCCCCCCCGCTGATGACCACCCCGTCGAGCAGACCGATGCGACGGGTGAGAAAAGCCTCCACATCCACCGCCCCATCGCCCCCTTCGAGGGCGATGAGGGAGCGGTTGTGGCAGTAGAAACAGTCATAGGGGCACCCCTGGGTAAAGAGGATGCAGGCGAGGCGGCCAGGGAAGTCCAAGAGTGTACTTCCCTGGATGGCTGCAATCCTCATACCGCCACAGCCTTGAAGAGGGTGCGCTCCCGGTACTCCTCCTTCTTCCCCTGGTGGAAGTCGGCCACCGGCCTGAGGTAGCCCACTACCCGCGTCCACACCTCGGTCTGCTTGCCGCAGTGGGGACAGATGGGCTGCTCACCATCGAGGTAGCCGTGGTCGCTGCAGGTGGAGAAGGTCGGGGTCAGCGAGATATAGGGAAGACGGTAGTGCTCGAAGACCCGTTTGATCAGCCGCTTGGCCGCCTGGCTGTCCTTGATGCGCTCACCGAGGTAGAGGTGGAGCACCGTCCCACCGGTGTAGGCACTCTGCAGGTCATCCTGCAGGTCGAGCGCCTCGAAGATGTCGTCGGTGAAGCCGACGGGCAACTGGGTGGAGTTGGTGTAGTAGGGCACCGCCTCTCCGCTGGTGATGATATCGCTGTAGCGCTCACGGTCGAGCTTGGCGAGACGGTGGCTCGTCCCCTCGGCCGGGGTAGCCTCGAGGTTGAAGTAGCACCCCTCCTGCTCCTGGTAGACCGTCATGCGGTCGCGCAGTACATCGAGGATCTTCAAGGCGAACGCCTGGCCGCGGTCGCTGGTGATGCCATCCCCATCGCCGTAGAGGTTCTCCAGCGCCTCGTGCATCCCCACCACCCCGATGGTCGAGAAGTGGTTGGCCCAGTAGGAGCCCTCCCGCTGCTTGATCGGCTCAAGGAAGCGTGCGCTGAAGGGGTACATCCCCCGCTCCGTCTCACGCTCGATGACCGTCCGCTTGAGGCGCAGGCTCTCGGCGGCAAGGTCGCTCAGGTCAACGAGGCGCTCAATGAACTCATCCTCGCTCTTGGAGAGGTAGCCGATGCGGGCGAGGTTGATCGTCACCACCCCGATCGATCCGGTGAGGGGGTTGGAACCGAAGAGCCCGCCGCCGCGCTTGCGCAGCTCGGTGGTGTCGAGCCTGAGGCGGCAGCACATCGAGAGCGCATCCTCCGGGCTGAGGTCGCTGTTGACGTAGTTGGAGAAGTAGGGGATGCCATACTTGGCGGTTATCTCCATGATGGCGTCGACGACCGGGCTCTCCCAGTCGAACTCCTTGGTGACGTTGATGGTCGGGATCGGGAAGGTGAAGACCCGCCCCGAGCTGTCACCCTCACCCATCACCTCGCAGAAGGCGGTGTTGAAGAGGTCCATCTCGCTCTGGTAGTCACCGTAGTAGCTCTCCTGCGCCTCCCCTGCGATGATCACCGGCTTCTCCTTCATCCGGGTGGGGACGACGAGGTCGAGGGTGATGTTGCTGAAGGGGCACTGGAAGCCCACGCGGGTGGGGACGTTGAGGTTGAAGACAAACTCCTGCAGCGCCTGCTTGACCTGGGCGTAGGTAAGGTTATCCCGTCGGATGAAGGGGGCGCAGTAGGTGTCGAAGGAGGACCACGCCTGGGCCCCGGCACACTCGCCCTGGGTGGTGAAGGTTGCGTTCACCACCTGGCCGAGGAAGGAGCGCAGGTGCTTGGCGGGCTTGGAGGAGACCTTGCCCTCAACGCCACCGAATCCCATGGTCAAGAGCTGCTCCAGGTCCCATCCACAGCAGTAGGCGCCGTAGAAGCCGAGGTCGTGGATATGGAGGTCCCCCTCCTGGTGGGCGCGGGCGATCTGGGGTGTGTAGATCTCGCTGAGCCAGTAGCGGCGGGTGAACGCCTCGCGGATGTAGTTGTTCATCCCGTTGATCGATTTCTTGGTGTTGGCGTTCTCCTGGATCATCCAGGTGCGGTCGTCGAGGTAGTCGTCGAAGAGGGCGACGGTGGCATCGATGAGGGCCTGCCCCTCCCGGACGGTGCGTCGCTTGTCACGGTAGAGGATGTACGCCTTGGCGGTCTCGGTGTAGCCGCCGCTCATGAGACTGGCCTCGACGAGGTCCTGGATCTCCTCGACAGTTATGGAAGAGCGGCCCCCCGCCCCTGCCTCGTTGAGTACCTCTGTGGTGATGGTGTCGACATCGACGTCCTGGTTTGCAGCCGTGGCTGCCTTTCCTACTGCGGCGGCTATCTTCTGTCCATCGCAGAAGACCTTTGTCCCGTCACGCTTGATGACATGGGTAAGCATCGCGCTCTCCTTTGCGGCCATGAGCGCGGACTATACGCCTGTGAATGTGTTGATTCTCAGGGCGCCTTCGCCATGCTCCGTGGCTACGCTTCCATGCAGGGAGGTCTTCTGGCTCAGGTTCTACGGACGGCTGCCCCTTCCCGGATCACTCCAGTGGTTATGGCAACGTCCTCCCCTTCACAGCGGCGGGACCGCGTGGGCTTATACCCAACTTCCCTGTCCTGCATGCACAATATGTAGTGTCGTCGTACTAACTGTACGCTATGGATAGTAAGGTAGCGGAGCGAATAGGTCAAGAGGGATATTGACTACAACGTGCTGGAACGGAGAATTCACCCTATTGTCCCCGTCCATCTTGCCAAGCATCTCGTTGGGTACTATCGTTATCCTGTCGGTGCGTTTGCTTGACTATGAGAGAGAAACAACGTATCAATATATGAGTATATACGAATATATTCGAGGTATCATGTTAGAATTCTATGAACCGTCCTCCAAGGACAGACACCTGTTTCCACACGACAGTCGCTACCAGGCCTACCAGTACCACTACTCCTTCTCGGTGTTGTGGAAAGAGGTGGTAGGTCTTACTATTTGCAAGACCGACACCGCCTTCTACCTGCACCTTGCCGAGGATGACTGCTTCCTCCTGCCGGTCACCGAAGACCTGCCGGCCGCGATGGCCGAACTCGAGGCGCACTGCAGGGAGAGCGGGCAGCGTCTACAGCTCGAGTGCGTCCCCCGCAAGGAGGCACAGGAGCTGCAGGCGATGGGCTACACCGCAGAGCACATCCGCAACCTTGACGACTACCTCTACACCAGCGAGAAGCTCATCAAGCTCAGTGGACGCAAGCTCCAGGCGAAGCGCAACCATATCAGCCAGTTCGAGCGTGCCTACACCTACTCGGTGCGCCCCCTCTCGACCAAGGAGATGCGCGAGGAGTGCTACACCATGGCATCGACCACCTGGCTCGATGCCCAGTCGAGCACCACCAAGGAGATCAAGGACGAGCTGACGGCCCTGCGCAATACCTTCGACAACTGGGATGAGCTGGGCTTTGTGGGGATGCTGGTCTGTGTCGACCACCACCTCACCGCCTTCACCGTCGGTGAGATCATCGACGACGGGATGGCCATCGTCCACTTCGAGAAGGGGGACACCTCCTACATCGGCATCTACTCGGTGATCAACCAGCTCTTCTGCTCCCAGTACCTCAGCGACGTCACCTACGTCAACCGGCAGGAGGATGCCGGGGTGCCGGGCCTGCGCAAGGCCAAGCTCTCCTACCGCCCCGACCTGATGGTCGAAAAGTACCGGGTGACCAAGCCATGACCGAAGTGCGGGTCTCCGATCCACGTGAGCGCGACGAGCTCTACGAGCTCTGGGCGCGCGTCTTCAACGAGGATCGCGCATGGCTCGACCGCTTCTTCACCCTCCGCTACGCTCCCCACAATATCTTTGTGGCCCGCGTCGATGGGGTGCTGGCCAGCGCGCTCCATGCACTGCCCGCCTCCTACGTCCAGGGGGGGTGTGAATCCCCCTGCGCCTTCATCGTGGGGGCGGCCACCGATGAGCGCTACAGGAGGAGAGGCCTGATGGCAACACTCCTTGAAGCGGCCGCATCCTCTTGCCAGAAGCCCATCACCCTCTTTCCCGCGGTCAGGGGGTTCTATGAGGCCAACGGCTACACCACCACCTCAAGTCTCCTCTCGTTTGACCTGGAAGAAGAGCCGGGTCCCCACGCCTCTCCGCACCCGGCCCAGTGGCAGACGCTGGACCGGATCTACCGGGCAGCCAACGAACGCGAAGGCTACCTGGTGCGCGATAAGGCGGCGTGGGCGTTCTTGGGCGAGGGGTACCAGACGGTGTCCATCGATGACGCCTACGCCTTCATCAACGGCGAGGTGGCAGTGGAGGCGTTCGCCCTCACCGACAGCGCTGCAGCCACCCTTGTCGAGATCCTCCCGAAGATGGGGGTCAAGCGAGTGCAGACCCTCCCCGACTCCCCGCTCTCCCGCCTCCTGGGCCAAAAGAATGGGGTGCCCACCCCGATGGGAATGAGCACCCACACCACTCTGCTCGGCGTCTACATCGCAGAGCAGTACTGATTTTGCCTACCGTACCGTCAGCACAAACTCCCGGCTCCACTGATTGTCGCCCTCATCGGTGATGGTGAGGGTCAACGGGATCTCCGTCCCGGACGGGGCATCGGGTGAGATGAGCAGGCGCATCGTGTTGGCCTCCCCATAGATCCGCTGTGAAGCGGTTGAGGACCAGCGGCTGTTGTTGGTGCTCGTATACCCGGCATTGAGACGGGAGAGGGTGAGCTGGTCTCGAAGGAGGGTGACGTACTCGCTCTCACTTGAGAGCGTCGCCCTCAGGGCTCTCTCGTCAACATTGCCCCGGTTGGTGTAGGAGAAGCCGACCGCCAGCTGGGTGTTTGTCGGCACTGCACTGCTGTCCCAGTAGAGCAGGGCGATCCCATCGATGGAGACCTCCTTCCAGAGCGCCTCATAGTAGCCGCCCTTGCCTTCCCTCTGGTAGGAGGAGACATCGGTGATGAGCTCCCCGGTGGTACGATCATACCAGCCGCCGAAGATGGCCTCTGCCGACCCACTCTCGGGCACGGGGACGGTGATCTCCTCCCCACTGAACACGAGGTCGATATTGCTCCGTTCGTCGATGAAGCGAACCCCGTCCTGGTAGATGGCATAGAGGGTCTGGTCGGTATAGGGCATGGTGATGGTCTCTCCCTGTTGGTAGGTGACGCTATCGGGGGTAAGCCCCCAGCCGGCGAGGATGCCGACCTGTCGTGTATTGAAGCGGATATCGCCGGCTGCAGGGAGGGTGACCTCCCCATTGGCGTTCGCCCTGATCTGCTGGCGGTAGCTGTAGCGATACCCCTCCCCCTCACTCGAGAAGTCCAGGGTCAGCGTCGGTCTCCAATAGGGGCTCTTCTCTTGAAGCCAGGCAGCCCATTCGCCCTGCTCGCTCTCATCGAGGGTGAGCAGCTCACTCAGCAGTGCATCGCTCTGCTTTCGGCTCATACGGTAGGTAGAGAGGAGGGCAAGGTCCCTCTGGCCTTGGCGATACGCCTGGAGGTCTCCCTTCCTCACTGCCTCCGCCATCGTCTTTCCAAGCGCTTCGCGCTCCTTCTCGATGGTGACATCGAGCTTCTCAAATACTGGTTTAGCCTCACTGAGGGAGAAGGTCTTCCCCGCGATGGCCGCGTACTGCGTCTCTGCGGTCGGGTGTGCACCCAGACCCATCGAGACGACAGTAAGAATAATGATCAATCCAATGTGTGTTCGTTTCATAGATTTCTCTCCTTTCATCTCTTGCATATAGTTATACAAATGGAGAGGGGGAGGAGGCAAGAAAGGCAAACCCTTCTTCACCTACTCTTCAGATAACAAGGATGGGTGAAGGGTGATACTCCTCCCATCCATCGAGAGCACCCCTTCGTCACGGAGCAGTGCCAACTGCCGACTCAGCGACGTACGGGCGAAGCCCAGACGTTCGGCAAGCTCTTTTTTGGTGATCGGCAAGGTAACACTCCGCGTTCCTTGCTCCTTGGCAAGGCGATGGAGGTAGGAGAGCAGACTCTCTCTCAGGTCCAGGGTCACCAGACGATTGATGGTGGTGCCCAGTCGATGGGCCCGGTCGCTGATGATCGCCAAAAGGGTGAGCAGGACCTCCTCACGACTCTCGCAAAGCTCAAGCACGAGCTCCCGCTTCAGATGGAGGATTGTACACGGCTGCTGGGCCACGACCTGCATGGGATAGGTGTTGTTGCTGCCAAAGAGCAGCGTTGCACCGCAGCTCTCGCCGGCGTCCAACACTTCTGCCTTGAAGAGCCGCCCCTCCTCATCGAGGTTCTGCATGCAGACCGAACCATCGAGGATGAGGTCGAGCGTCGTACACCGCTCTCCTTGCAGGGCGATGATCTGATCCTTTGCATAAGAGGTACGGCGTGCTCGTCCTGCCTTGATGAAGATTTCTATCTCTTCACTATCGAACCACAGTTTTTTCACCATTCATCGCTCCATATGTGTGACCTATGATACACATTATTGGAATCTGCGCTACTATACTAGCAACATCATCACAAGGAGTACCCTATGATAGAGACAATTTTCACCTACACCGCAACCGACGAAAAGGTTATCGAACGCTTGATCAATGAAGATGTGGCCATGATCAACCACGTGGTGCTGCCAGGCGGCGAACGGCTTCCGGAGCATCACAGCGACTCAAACGTCTTTTTGATCATCGTCCGTGGAAAGCTCTCCATGCAGCTGGGCGAACAGGAAGCCCACGTCTACAGCGAGCGAGTGGTGCAAGTCCCCTTCCATACCAAGATGAATATCACCAATGGCGGCGATGAGCCGGTGGAGTTCTTCATCGTGAAAACACCACATCCACGGGTATACAAGGAGTAATTACATGAAAAAGGCCATCCAACGCAGTGTACAGGTCGCATCGTTGCTGTTCTTCATCCTCTTGATTTTCAAGGGGAGGGTCCAGCTCTGGATGCTTATCTTCGCCTCCTCGACGCTCTTGACCCTTCTCTTCAGCCGCTTCTATTGTGGGTGGATCTGCCCCATCAATACGGTCATCAGGCCGATCAGCTGGGTGAAGAGAAGATTGAGAGTCAAGCGGCAGAAGATGCCCACCTGGATCGAAGGCGATATACCACGAAACATCGTCCTCGTCCTCTTTCTAGCGACGATGGCCTTTGTCTTCAAGACCGGCAAGAAACTGCCGATCCTGCCAGCCCTTCTCGGAATAGGGGCCCTTCTCTCCATCCTCTTCGATGAGGCGTTGTGGCACCGCCACCTCTGTCCATACGGGACAATCTTGAGCTTTTTCGGGCGTTTTTCGAAGAAGGCGATGCGCATCGACCCGAATACGTGCACCAACTGCCTCCGTTGCGTTCGCGTCTGCCCCTCCAATGCCATCGTCGTCAAAGACGAGACACACACGATCATCAAGAGGGAGTGCCTGGTCTGCCACGAGTGTGAACGGGCTTGCAAGGCGGGGGCCATCACCTACATCTAGAAGAGGAGGCCGGCTTATCACAAGAGAGAGGGAGAGCTGCGCTCTCCCTCGTACGTCTGTTTTAAGGTGTCTCTCCTTACTTGTCCTTCTTGAAGCAGAGGAACCAGTCGACGCAGTTGAGATCTTCCGACGTGTCGGCCATGCGCTCCTTGGCGGTGCCGCAGGTGCCGGGGGACGGGACGATGACATCTTGTCCGGGTCTCCAGTCGGCCGGGGTGGCCACCTGGTCCTTGTCTGCCTTCTGCAGGGCCAGGACCACACGCTTGATCTCATCAAAGTTCCGGCCCAGGGAGGCAGGATAGAAGATGATGGTCCGCACGATGCCCTTGGGATCGATGACGAAGACTGCACGCACTGCCTGGGTGGTGGACTGGCTCTGCACCATGCCGTACTTGCGTGCCACATTCATCGAGATATCCTCGATGACCGGGAACTTGACCTCAAGGTTCTTCATGCCCTTCCACTCGATCTCCTGGATCTTGCGCAGCCATGCGATATGGGCGTAGATCGAGTCGATGGAGAGACCGACGAGCTCGGTGTTCAGGGCCTGGAACTCCTCGTACATCGAGGCGAAGGTCATGAACTCAGTGGTACAGACGGGGGTGAAATCAGCCGGGTGGCTGAAGAGGATTACCCACTTGCCCTTGTAGTCAGCGGGGAAATTGATCGTCCCCTGGGTGGTTACAGCGGTAAATGCGGGTGCCGGGTCGCCGATAAGCGGTAACGTTACTGCGGGTTTCAAATTCTCTTCCATGTTTGTTGACTCCTTATTGTTTGGATAGTTTGTTTGCATGGACTAACAATACTACAATCTTATAACAAAAGCAAGTCCCTATTAATAATTAATTCTATTAATACACCACTGCTCCCTGTATTCCATGTCACACACGGTGATTTATATGCGCGAGATCCCTCCTTTCATACCTGAAGCCGTTGTGGATGCCCCCTGTTGGGGGTATTATGTAGAGACATATCAATGGAGGCTGCCATCAAGAATCAGAAGGGCTTTGTCCGACACTTTTTCTACTCCATGGTACTCGTCCTCATCACCCTGACATCTGCAGGGTATGGCAAGGTGGCGATGAGCAACCGTATCGTTGCCATGAGCCAGAAACTGCATGAGACCTACGAGATCGTCAACAACACCAGAACCCTCTCCTCGAGCCTCACCGGGGTCCGTCTCTGTGAACGCGGCTATCTGCTCACCGCCGAGGAGCGCTACTACAACGCACTGCAGAACAATGCCCGGGCCTTCCGCAACCAGAACCTCGTCCTCCTCTCACGCTTCGATGACTCATCGGTCGAGTGGGCGCTGCTGACCACGATCCAGGACGACTTCGAGCGCTTCATCGCTGATGCAGTCACCCCCCTGCTCGCCCTGCGCCCCCCCGGACGGAGCGGGGATCAGCGCAGAGGAGCAACGCCGCTACTCCGCCTTGATGGATGCGTCTCGCACCATCAGTAATGACCTCTCATCGGTCATCACCGAATTTGAGGAGCGGCAATACAGTGAGCTCCAGGCCCGTCGCCTCGAGGTCGAACGCCTGGCTACGATCGACCGCAGGACGACCATCATCGCCCCCATCGTCCTCATCCTGGTCACCTTCCTCTCCGGCCTCTACACCGCACTCCGCCTCGAGCGCTACAAGCAGCAACAGACGCATGACCAGGAGCAGCTCCGTATCACCGGCGACCGCCTCGCCATGGTGATCGAGGGGACGAACCTGGGCACCTATGAGTGGGACATCCCCACCGGCGCCTTGGTGATCAACGACCAGCTTGCAGCCAACATCGGGTATAGCAGGCAGGAGTGTGAGCCCTGCACTACCGAGACGGTCAAGCGCTTGGTCCACCACGATGACCTTCCGCTCATCATGCAGAGGACTGAGGAGCTCCTTCACAAGGAGATCGAGTTCTATAGCGCTGACATCCGCCTCAAGCACAAGGATGGGCACTGGGTGTGGGTCCTCGACCAAGGCAAGATCATCAGCTGGGATGAGGAGGGCAACCCCCTCCTGATGATCGGCACCCATACCGATATCAGCGAACGGGTCAAGGGAGCCGAAGAGCTCAAGCAGCAGGAGGAGGAGAGTCGCAAGCTCCTCGATACGATGAACCAGGGCTTCGCCTACTGCAAGATCATCGTCGACGGGGAGGGGGTGCCCGTCGACTACCAGATGCTGCGCTTCAACAACAACTTCCACGCCCAGACCGGCTTGCCCGAAGAGCGGCTTGCCGGCCGTCTCCTCAGCGAATTTGATGTCGGCGACGTGGCAGCCCCCTTGATCGAGAAGAACGGGCAGGTCGCCCTCACCGGCGAGTCGCTGAACTTCGAGATCTACAGCTCCCTCTCAAACCGATTCTTCCGCATCTCCTCCTACTGCCCCCAGATCGGCTACTTTGCCATGATCCTGGATGACATCACCCAGGAGCGCGTCCTCGAAACCCAGCTGGGAGAGGAGCGGCGGCTGATCAAGACCACCCTCTTCAATATCGCCGATGGGGTCATCACCACCGATGGCAGCGGCATCGTACAGTTCATGAACCCCACCGCCGAGAGCCTGACGGGATGGAGCGATGGCGAAGCGCGGGGGCAGGAGCTGGACATGGTGCTGCGGATCTTCTCCTCCCGGGATGGGAGGAGATTGACATCCCCCTTTGAGCAGGTCATGACAGAGCGTGCCAGCACCACCAGCAACGAATGGACCACCCTGGTGTCGCGTGATGGCGTCCAGGTCTATGCCGCAGGCAAGGCAACCCCGATCATCGGTGATAACGGGGAGATCACCGGCGTGGTCATCATCATGCGTGACGTCACCGAAGAGCGCAAGCGGCAGCAGGAGATCCTCAACCTCAGCTACGTCGATCCTTTGACCGGCCTCCATAACCGGCGATTCTACGACCAGAGCAAGAGGGAGCTCGACAGCGCTGCCCACTACCCGCTCTCCCTGATCATCGCCGATGTGAACGGCCTGAAACTCACCAATGATGCCTTCGGCCACGATGCCGGTGACACGTTGCTCCAGACGGCAGTCAAGGCGCTCACCGATGCATCCCCTGCCAAAGCGGTCATCAGCCGCATCGGCGGCGATGAGTTTGTCATCCTGCTGCCCAACAGTAGTGAGGAGGAGGCGGTGGCGGTCATCAACCGATGCATCACGCTGCTCGCCCCCATCCATGTCCACGATGTACCCGTGTCGATGAGTTTCGGCCATGCGACCAAGGAGGATGGCGAGGCCCCCTACGAGGCGATCTTCAAGCAAGCCGAGGATGTGATGTACCAGAACAAGCTGGGGATCAACCTGAGCTTCAAGAAGGCGCTGATCACGGCGGTCCTCGACCGGCTCTTCGAAGAACACCCGGAGTTCAGCGACCATTGCCAACACGTCGGTTTCTACTGCCGTGAGTTTGCCCGCACCCTCGGCTACCCACATGATGCGGTGGACCAGATGCACCTTGCCGGCCTCTACCACGATATTGGGCGCATCGCCATCGATCCGACACTCCTGGAGAAACCCCCGGATGAATTGACCGGGAGCGAGCTGATCGAGCTCCAGCGCCATGCGGAGATCGGGTACAATATCCTCAGCTCGGTACCCGACTACTCCTTCATCGCCCGGGCAGTGCTCCACCACCACGAGCGCTGGGACGGCAGGGGGTATCCCCAGGGACTCAAAGGCAGCCTCATCCCCCGCTCCGCCCAGGTGCTCGCCATAGCAAACGCCTTTGTCGATGCGCTTGAGGCGCTCGATGGAGACGAGGAGTCGGCGTGCCGCACCCTGCTCGACGATGAGCTCAGCTACTTCGACCCGGCCCTGGTGCAGCGGTTCATCGACGAAGTCGTCCTCCCCAACAGCCAGCCCCCTCTCTCAGAGCCGGGCAGCCCTAAAGGTACTGTGAGAACTCCACCTTCTCCCTGTTCGGCCCCTCAATAGTGAAGAAGCTCACCCCCCGCTCAAAGAAGGGCAGCGTCTGCACACCCCCCTCCAGGGCAGGGTGGCCGAGCTGATTCACCAGTGCGTAGGTCGCCTCGATATCAGAGACATCCAGGGCGATGTGGTCGATGGCACCAGCCTGACCCGCCGTCCGCTCCTCCTCGTAGGTCTCGATGACGAGGGTGCCGCACCTGAGGAAGGCGACCCTCCCTCCGGGGTGCCTGTTCTCATGGATGACCTCAAAGCCGATCGCCCCATAGAAGGCGATGGTCTCATCGATCGCTCCTGTCGGAAGACCGATATGCTGGAGCCCGCGCACCACATCCTTCATCTCCTTCACTGTGGTCCCTCCTCTCTTCCCCTCCATTTGAACAGAGGGGATACAATCGGTCAAGATGCGCTTGACTTGTCCTCTCAATGGCCTACCATGGACGTATGACCACCACAGACCCCCTCATCACCCTTACCCAGGATCTGATCAGGATCCCCAGTCCTTCGGCAGGAGAAGAGCCGATCGTCACCTTCATACGAGAGACGATGGAAAATCTTGGCTACGACGAGATCTTCGTCGATGAAGTCGGCAGTGTCACCGGCTCGATCTTCGGCAAGCGAGCCGGTCTCAACCTCCTGCTCGACTGCCACATCGACACCGTGGGTGTCGATAACCCCGACTCATGGCACGTCGACCCCTTCGGCGCGACGCTCCACGAGGGGAGGATCTATGGGCGCGGCGCGGCTGACATGAAGGGGGCGGCTGCAGCGATGATCAGGGCGGTTGCCCGCTTCAAGGAGATCCATGGAGACGACTTTGCCGGTTCGGTGAGCGTCTCCTGCACCGTCTGCGAGGAGTGCTTCGAGGGGTATGCAGCCCGCTCCATCGCAGAGCGCACCCACGCCGATGTGGTCATCATCGGGGAGGCGAGCGAGCTCAACCTCAAGCGAGGCCAGCGTGGGCGGGCCGAGATCACGCTGACCACCTACGGCACCAGCTGCCACTCCTCCAGCCCCGCCTCAGGCACCAATGCCATCGAGGCGATGAGCCGGATCCTCCCCGAGATCCTCTCCCTCCCCGTCCCCTCCTGCCCGATCCTCGGACAGGGCATCCTCGTGGCCACCGATATCATCAGCAACCCCTACCCAGGCCGTTCGGTGATCCCCGACCGCTGCACGGTCACCTTCGACCGCCGCCTCCTCGTCGGCGAGAGCCAGGAGGCGGTCCTCGCCCCCCTTGAGGCGGTTATCGCATCCTGCCCCTCAGTCAAGGCGTCGGTAGGTTTCACGACCGGGCGGATGGAGAGCTACACCGGCCATCCTATCGAGGCCCTCCGCTACTTTGGCGCCTGGCTCATGGATGACGACCATCCGGTGGTCCGCCAAAGCCTTGAAGCGCTCAACACACATGGCATCCCCGCTACCCTCTCTCACTATCGCTTCTGCACCAACGCCAGCTGCTATGCCGCCTCCCTTGGCATCCCCACCATCGGGTTCGGCCCGGGAAGCGAGGAGATGGCCCACACCGCCAATGAGTACATCACCGTCGAGGAGCTCGAGACCGCATACCACGGCTACCTCATCTTGATCGAAACACTGCTGTCAAAGGCCGTTTCATCTGCTATGATGGGCTCATGAAATACGTACGTCTCCTATCTGATGGCCTCACTCGATACGGGATCCTCACAGAGGATCAGATCCACCTCATCGACACCACCCCCTTTGAGGAGTTCAGGAGGACCGGCCAGGTCGTCCCCCTCGAAGGCGCCCACCTCCTCGCCCCCACCGACTTCTCCAAGGCGATCTGCATCGGGCTCAACTACCGTGACCACGCAGAGGAGCTCCAGCTCGCCATCCCCGACACCCCGGTGGTCTT
>Ga0116183_1003784_pt1 | contig 15185 bp, 15 predicted proteins | sample AD_UKC078_MetaG_FD_89753 | JGI IMG/M metagenome (GOLD analysis project Ga0116183, IMG submission 89753) | Active sludge microbial communities of municipal wastewater-treating anaerobic digesters from USA - AD_UKC078_MetaG | ecosystem: Engineered > Bioreactor > Anaerobic > Digestate | place: USA... | reverse complement strand
TACTGTCTTTGGATTTGAAACACTAAGATAAGTGAAAAAAATGACATGACAAAATCCTGAGCAACTTTTTGTTGCTCAGGAACTTATAAAACATAATATTTAACTAAGTTGCGGAATTAAGGTTATCCAACTCAAGACAAAATGGGGAGAAGGCGTATGGTGATAGCTCACCTAGAGAAGACGGATGAAGTTGACTCTGCATTGCTGAAAGAAGTTAAAGAGCGTTTAGATCAGAATGTTAAAAGGAGAAGTTGATAATCTGAAAATATTTTTTATAAAGTTGCTTGGAAGATAAAAAATATAGTATAACTTTACGAGCGTAAAACTAATATTATGAATCAGAATAATCTCAATGTACTTGTTGTACAATTTACAAATGAGTTAAAACAAACAAACATCCCATATTTTAGAGGTGCTGTAATTGCTGCACTAGGCGAACAGGCCGATGTGCTTTTTCATAATCATACCGAAAACGGATTTCGTTATGCATATCCGCTGATACAATATAAACGTGTAAAAGGGAAAGCTGCAATTGTTTGTATAAAAGATGGTACAGAGCAGATTGGGCGCTTTTTTGCCGATGCTGATATGGATCTTCGTATAGGAAACACGCAGATGAAGATGGAAATTGAAACAATACGTCCGCACAAAATTACTGTTCAGGTGTGGGATACCATGTTTAAATATCGTATACGTAGATGGTTACCGCTTAACTCACAAAATTACAAAGAATACATGTTGCTTGAGGGGTTAAAAGAAAAGATTGCTTTCCTGGAACGAATACTTACAGGAAATCTCTTGTCTTTTACTAAAGGTGTTGGCGTGTTTTTAGACAAGGAGGTTCTCTGTGAACTCACATCGGTTAGCGAACCTTTTTATATAATAAATAAAGGGGTGAAACTTATGGCTTTCGATGTGGAATTTAAAGCAAATCTTTCTATTCCCGACTATGTAGGAATAGGTAAAAACGCAAGCATAGGCTGTGGGGTGATAACGAGGGTAATTGATAAAGATAAAATTGAAAAATAATAATATAATGTATGGAAAAGTATTTATATGGAGCTTCTGTGCAAGGCATACAATCCTTTATTTTCCAAACAAGTAAATTGAAAGAAATTGTTGGCGCAAGTGAACTTGTTGAACGTATTTGTACTGATTTTTTTGATGAATTTGCTAAAAATGGAGAGTCAATAGTTCGTGCTGCAGGGAAAGTTATTTTTGCTTTTAATGATAAGAAGGAATGTGAATTAGCAGTTAAGTTATTCCCTAGAAAAGTAATGACGATTGCGCCTGGGATAACAATTAGTCAGGCTGTTGTTAAATACAGTGATGATTATGTCTTAGCCTCTAATGAATTGGAAGCTAAGTTGCGTATACAGCGCAATAAACCTGCGCGTTCTCTTACTATGGGACTTATGTCGGTTAGTAGAGCTCCCTCAACAGGTCTTCCTGCAGTAAAAAGTCAAAAAGGTGTTTTAGTAGATGATGCTTCAGTTAAAAAGACTGATAGCACCCAAACGACTAAAGGCTTAATGATGAAGTTAACTGATGATGCGGCATTAAAACACGATGATATAGCCTATGATTTTAAAGATTTAGAGGGCCATAATTCGTGGATTGCAGTTATTCATGCTGATGGAAACGGTATAGGTAATATTGTGCAGCAAGTTTGTAAGAATTCTAACGACGCAAAACTGTTTTCAAATTTGCTTAATAATATAACGATTGAAAGTGCTAGAGATGCTTATAAAAAAGCGATTGAGAAGAATAAAAAAAGAAAAATACCTGTTCGTCCAGTTGTGCTTGGTGGAGACGATTTAACTATTATTTGTCGTGCAGATCTTGCTATCGCATTTATTCAGAGATATTTAGAAGCTTTTGAATCTGAATCAAAGAAACAACTAAAACAACTTGGAAAATATGAGATTGTTAGTAAAGGGCTCACGGCATGTGCAGGTATTGCTTTTGTGAAGTCTTCTTATCCTTTTCATTATGCTATTAATCTTGCAGAAAGTTTATGTGTTGAGGCTAAAAAAGAAGCCAAGAAAATTGATTCAGATTTAGCTCCTTCTTGCTTCTCTTTCCATAAGGTTCAAGATTCATTTGTGGAAAGTTATGATGTAATTGCTCTGCGAGAATTGACTCCTAATCTGAATTTGTCATTTAAATGTGGACCATATTATATTCATGAACAAGAGGTTGATGGATGTGAAACAGCATCTCAACTCCTATCTGATATTAGCCGACTGGAATCTAAAGAAGGTAATGCACTCAAATCACATTTGCGGCAATGGTTGTCGTTGCTTTTTGATGATATCGGTGCTGCAAACCAGAAGATGAAACGGATTCGTACAGTAAATAAATTAGCTTTACAAGTAATTCCTGAATGTTACGAAAAAATAAGTGGTGATTCTCAATGTAAAATTCCTTATTATAATATTTTGTCATTAGCTTCTATATTATTACAGAGAACAAAAGATGGAGGAAATGTAGAATGAGTAAAGATATAAAATATAAGATAGAACTTTTTTCAGATTGGCATTGTGGCAGCGGATTATCTGCTGGAGCTGATTTAGACTTATTAGTAATAAAAGATTCTAATAGATTGCCTTTTGTTCCCGGAAAAACAATAAAAGGATTGCTGAGGGAAGCTGTAGAAGTATTATCTGAACTTCAACCCTCTAATTCTGAACAAAATTCTGAATTGGTAATACACGTTTTTGGGAAAGAGGCTTCTTCGCAAGGATGTGCTTTTTTTAGAAATGCAGAGCTTGAAGAGAATGTGAAGACAGTTATTATTGTTGAAAAATTACAAGAATTCCTTTACCGTTCAATTTCTTCCACTGCGATTAATGATGATGGGGTGGCTGAGGAACATAGTTTAAGAAAAATGGAAGTGACTGTTCCTTGTATTCTTCAAGGAGAAATACTGAGTGTACCTGATGAATGTGAAGAACTACTTGTGAAGGGATTGATGATGGTCAAACGACTTGGGCAAAATAGAAATAGAGGTCTTGGTCGTTGCAAAATTACAATATTATAATAGTAGCTTATGAATACATTATATTTCCGTTGTTCCTTGCTTACGGATGTTGTGTTGAGCCAAAGAGCAGCAACCGAAGGAAACCAGGCTTCTCTGGATTTTATCCCGGGGAATAATTTTTTAGGTATTGCGGCAGGATCACTTTATAGTAATCCTAATTTAAAAAATACGGATAAACTAGTTTTATTTCACAGTGGTAAGGTGCGTTTTGGAGATGCTCATCCTGAAGTTCGTAACAAAAGAACTTTAAAAATACCGGCTTCATTCTTTTATCCGAAACTAGATACTGAAAAGAGTGAATACTATATCCATCATGAAATGGATTATTCTAAATGTTCATTTCAGCCAAAGCAATGCCGGAATGGCTTTTATCTATTTTATGATAGGCAATTAGAAGAAGCTAAAGTTAATAAAATGTTTGCTATTAAATCTGCTTATGATAGAGAATTACGACGTTCTAAGGATGAAGCAATGTATGGATATGAGTCTTTACAAACCGGTAGCAGCTGGATATTTGAAGTTGCTTTTGAACAAGAACTGTTTAATTCGTTTTCTGAATTAGTTAAATCAGCTTTAACAGGTGTGAAGCGTATCGGTAGAAGTCGCACTGCGCAATATGGTTTGGTTCAGATCAGCCTTTTGGATAATTATACCCCCGATAGAAATTCAAAAGTAACAGAGGTTTTATGTGATACAACAGTGTATGCGGATGCACGACTAATCTTTTTAGATGAATATGGTTTGCCTACTTTTCAGCCAACCGTTCAACAATTAGGCTTTAAGAGTGGTGAAATTGACTGGAGTAAATCTCAGATTCGTACATTTCAATATGCGCCATGGAATTTTAAAAGGCGTACAAGAGATGCGGAGCGTTGTGGTATTGAAAAAGGCAGTGTGTTTTATGTGAAAAATGCAGTTTTAAATGATACACAAAATTGGGTTGGTAGCTTCCAAAATGAAGGTTTTGGGAAGGTAATTTATAATCCTTCTTTCTTAGCTACTGAACCGGAATCAAATGGAAAGGCTATTTATAAAAAGTGTTCAGTTGATACTAGCTATGAGAAAGAGAAACCAATAGACAAGGTCGTTGTTGATACTCTTTTGTTATCGTATTTGAGAACTCAAAAGGATAAAGTAATGAGTGAACAAAATATTGTACAGAAAGTTAATGACTTTGTTAGTAAACACAAGCCTCTGTATCTTGGCGACTCTTTCGCCTCCCAATGGGGATCGATTCGAAGTATAGCTATCAGATGCAAATCTAAAGAGGAAGCCTTTAATGAATTATTTGGTTCTGAAGGTTATCTTGAACATGGAGTCGCTAAAGATAAATGGGAGGAAAGAGGTCGAAAGAAACATTTCAAGGACTTTATTAATGGCTTTACCGGTAATGATTTTAAATCAGCACTTATCAATTTAGCGTCGGAAATGGCGAAAATATCTAAACACTAGTACATTATGGAAAACAATAAATACCCATATCGCAGCTTAGCAAGATTAATAATAGAGACTGTTACTCCTTTGGCCGTTAGTTCAGGTGAAAAGGGGTTATATACCGATAGTTTGGTTGCTCGTGATGTGAATGATTTGCCATACATTCCTGGAACAGCAGTGGCTGGTGTTGTGCGACATGCTATTAAAGAGAGCGGACTAGATGACAGTTTTTTTGGCTTCGCAGCAGGACTGGATGGTAAAGACGGGGGAAGGGGATCAGAGATTCTTTTTTCTTCGGCACAAATGGTAGATGAAAAAGGAAATATTGTGGAAGGATTAGTAAATCCTGATTCTTCTCCGTATTTAAAACTCTTTAAAGAGGAATTACCGGTACGTCAACATGTATGTATCAATGAATTTGGGGTAGCTAAGAAGCATGGAAAATTTGATGAAGAAGTGGTCTTTAAAGGTACTCGTTTTTGCTTTGAGATAGAATTATTGTCTTCTGAGAAAGGAAATAGAAATTTAGTGTCTGTTTTAAGTGAGTTAAGTAAAGATACTATTCGTGTTGGAGGTGGAACGCGTAAAGGTTTTGGAGAATTTAAGTTGGTGGAAAATGAATGTAAATTTGCGGAGCTTGATTTGAATAATGCTGATGATCTGAATTTATATATTAGGAAAACGTCTTCTTTAAATGATGGAATCTGGAACTCAAATTGTGTGCACTCACTTGCATCACTTGATATGCAGCGTCAAGAAACCTTGTGGACGGAATATAAACTGATACTGAAACCTGATGACTTTTTCTTGTTTAGTAGTGGTTTTGGTGATGATGAGGCTGATATTATTCCTGTAACAGAATCATTTATTGATTGGAGTACGGGCATGCCGATATTGAACAAAGATGCTATTCTTATTCCGGCTAGTTCTGTAAAAGGTGCTGTGGCTCACCGAGTTGCTTATCACTATAATCGACTAAAGAAACACTATATAGACGAACTTAGTGCTAATAATATTCCTGATTTAGTTAAAGAAGGCTATCTTTTCCCTCCTGATTTCGATAGTACGAATCAGAATAGTTGGCGAAAAATGTTGGTGGAAAACAATCCTGCTGTTTCTTCTTTGTTTGGCTTTAGCTCGCAAGATGAGAAACTGCAACAACGAGGAAATGTTTTGGTGTCAGATGTTATTCAGGGCAGATTTAATAGTGGGAATAAGAAAATATTTAATCATATCTCAATCGATCGTTTTACTGGAGGAGGAATTGATGGAGCTCTTTTCTCAGAAAAAGTTGTTATGGAAAGAGATGTGTATGTACTTGTTTTTAAAGTCAACAATAAAGTTTTAATAAATGAAATGGTTAAAAATTCTTTCGAAGAGGCTTTATTTGATTTAGCTCAAGGATTGTTGCCATTAGGGGGAGGCACTAATAGAGGGCATGGATGTTTTACAGGTCAATTATATAAAGATTCAGAGGAGATAAAAAGATGAATAAATATATTAAGATAAAAGATATACCACAAGACTTAAATTACGAAGGCTATCTTTGGATGAGCGATAGTGATACTCCTCAGATGGTTAATTTGGGTAGAATATTGAAAGATATGTCTGACGAAAATAATCCATTTATTGTGGAAGGTCAGTTATATGCTAAAAACGAGGGTTTGTCATTTAGTATTCGATATGTGGATGGTAAGCATGTTGTTGTTTCCTATGATTTGAATGCAGGTGACGATTGTTATGATGAAAAATCATTTGTTGCTAATAGGCTGTCAAATGTTTCGAGGATATTATTTCGTCAGTATTGGAAAGCGCAACAGGATGAGTTATGTGAAGGAATGCCAGTTTTAGTTCCTGCGGGATTTGTGTTTGTTGGCTTTGAGTATTCAAATAAAAGTGAAGGAGGAAGATGTAATGAATAAGATAAAAGCACCGTTCAACTTTATTCCGGTAAGTGAAAAGGTTTTCTATCCGGAGTGGCACAATCAAATTTCACATGATATACCTTTTTCTGATTCTCAAAGTGGCGTAATTGAATTTAATATAATTGCTGAGTCTCCTATTTTTATAAGAAATGGCCATACAAAAGATGAGGCTACTAGTGAAAATGACAGCTATAAATCATTTAGCAAAGCAGGTGAGAAATTCTTAATTCCGGCAACTACAATTAAAGGTGCTGTAAGAAATGTTCTTGAAATAATGAGCTTTGGTAAGATGAATAAGGTTGATGATGATAGTTTTGGTGTAAGAGATTTAAATGATCTTGGTTACCGAAATCTAATGAAAAATCAGCACTGTGGCTGGTTGCAATATACACCAAGTGGATATATGCTTACTGATTGCGGCATGCCGGGAAGAATATCTATTTCTTCTATTGATAAGAAATATGGTACCAAACTTGAATTATTTGTGAAAAATCCTGCTAATTTTAAAAAGGATTCAGGTAAAACTGCTAAAATAAAATATGATTCGATAGGTTTGTCTAATTTTTTAAAGGAAGATTTCTTTGAAGATGATGTGTTGCTTGAAGAAAGGATGAAAGCTAAAAATTCGGTTGACCCTCGACACTACGTTAAGTTTGGAGGCGACAAAAAAGGTGTGTTGGTTTTGACAGGGCAACCGAGTGCAAGAAAGGAAGCAGAAGGAACAAAGAGTACAGGAAAGTTTTATGAATTTGTATTTTTCGATGAAGGTAATACGCCAATTGTTCTTCCGGATAAACTAGTACAAGCTTTTAAGACTGTACATAAATCTTCACCTGATTATACTGATTTTTGGGGTCCTAAACTTAATAAAGGTTATAAAATTCCTGTCTTTTTTATAACTGAAACACGGAAGGAAAATGGAAAAGAGCAGAAGGTGATTCACAGCATAGGACTTTCTTATTTGTATAAATACCCGTATGCTAAAACTGTATTAGAAGCTGTTCCTCAAAATTTAAAGGATAATAAAGAACGGTTAGACTTGGCTGAATGTATTTTTGGCTATACCGGAAAGGATCAATCGTTAAAAGGACGCGTGCAATTTTCTGCCGGTTTCTCTGAAAATGCAGAGTTAGATGAAAGTCGTAAATTAATTCTAGGTTCTCCGAAGGCTTCTTATTACCCTATTTACATTAGACAGAGTGGCAAGAATGGGAAAACAGACTCTCTTAAAACTTACAATAATGGAACAATTGCCGGTTGGAAAAAATACGTTTTAAGAGATGAAACTTGGCAGCATTGTGAGAACAATAAGAATTTAGATACGGAGATTTTTCCATTGAAAAAAGGAGCAGTCTTTGCCTGTAAGGTTCGTTATCACAATTTGAAAAAAGTAGAATTAGGTTCATTACTTTCTGCTTTGACTTTTCATAATACCAAAGGATGTTTTCATCAAATAGGTCAGGCAAAACCTTATGGATTTGGTAAAGTAAGAGTAGAACTTGAACTAAATGAAGATCAGATACAATTATTAAAGTTGTTTGAGGATACAGTTAGGAAGGATATAAACCTAGAATGGAGGAATACGCCTCAGATTCAAGAATTATTTACTTTGGCCAGCAAGCAAGTTCGTACTAATGATGAACGTTTTAGCTATATGAAGATGTCTTTGCAAGGAGAAAATGAATTCGTCTCAGCAAAAAAAGAGAATTCATTCTTACGAAGCTTTTCGGATCTTGTGGGACAAACGGTGACTCCTGTTTCTGATTTGCCAACATTGGAGCAGCAGCTGGAAAATGATTATGCGGCTTTGTTGGATGATGCTAGGTCTTTGAGAGATATTGGGAAACTTGATGATGCAGTAAAGAAGATTAAAGAAGCGGAACTGTTATTCTCTAATAAATTAGAACATGATACTCTTCTTTCTGAAATCAATAGTATAAAAGAAAAACGTTTTAAAGAAGCTGAAGAGGAGCGTTTGCGGAAAGAACAAGAGGAAAGAGACAGAGCAAAAGTTGAAGGAGGACTTTCTTTCTTGGAGGATATAAATCTAAAGAATGAATATAAGATTTTTGATTTCAAAGGAGCTAATGGAAGAATTATTCAGTGGATGAAAAAAGCTAATTTGGAAGCACCATTACCAATGGAGCAAATTTTGATACTTAAAACTACGGTGTATCGACTTCGTAGAAACCCAGATAAAAAAGAAAAGAAAAGTTGGGATGATTTTAGTTCCTTTATTTGGGATAGGATTCAGCTTTATGTTGGAAGTGAAATTGCTAAACAATGGTTTGAAGATAAATAAATAACAACGCATATGGAAACGAAAAATCTTATTGTTACCCTTTTAAGTGACCAAACAATTCCTAATGTTCAGTTTATCAAAGATAAACAGAACAAAGATACATTCTTTCTTTTTGTTACCACGACTGCTATGGAAAAGAAAGAAGTCAGAACATGGATTCAGAAAGTGTGTAAAATACCAGAAGATAAAGTTTATGTTACAAATGTGGATCAATTTTCAATTGTAGACATAGAGAGTAAATTGAATGAAATTGATTATGATGAATATGATAAAATTTATGTGAATGTAACAGGGGGCACAAAAATAATGTCTCATGCCGCTACAGATTTTTTTAAGGAGCTTGGCGCTGAAATTTATTATCTGACTGGTGCCAATAAAGTTATTCAAGTGTATCCCAAAAAGAAACAGTCTGAACGGGTAATCTTAAATGAAGTAACCCTTGATGAATACCTTGAAAGTTATGGCTTCAATATTCGTGAAGGACGTTTAAGTGGCATACCTTTTGAGTATACTTCTATTTTTCTTAAACTGTTCGTTAATTTGCACGATTCAGAAAGAAGAATTTTAAATGAATTAAGAAGTAAACGAGATAAGAGAGTAGAGATTAAAGGTGTTAGTGGATTACAAGATTTTATTTGTAATATAAAATTTCCGGTTTCTGATAAAGATTTCTTTTATCTTAATAAAAATGAAGTAAAATATCTTACTGGAGATTGGTTGGAGGAATACGTCTACTATAGAATTAAAAATGAATTGTGTATTAAAAATGAAAATATAAAAACAGGTGTTATACTTGATAAAAATGGTGTATCCAATGAGTTTGATGTCATTTTCTTATTAAATGGAAATCTTTATATTGTTGAATGTAAGACTTCTATCGTTAATAAGATGACAGAAAATATGAATATATTAAATGAAACTATTTATAAAGCAACGGCATTACAGAAAAATCTAGGACTTCATTCTAAATTTTCTATTTTTACATTAAGTACCAAGAATGATGAAGTAAAGGAATTGCATTTAGATCGTGGAAGGTTATTTAATATAAATATAATATGTAGACAAGAAATATTAGAGTGTGATAATCTTACTCAATTTTTTCTTTCTATATCTTAGATGCTTATGTTCATTAATCTATCCAATCACCCAAGTGATTCTTGGGATGAAAATCAGCGGGATGCTGCAAAAAAATACGGAGAATGCGTGGATTTACCGTTTCCGGAGATTGACCCCACTTGGAATGAAGAGAAAATTGAAGAATTGGCTAACGCTTATTGCGATAAAGTGCTTCATATGGCCGATACCTATGATCAGATTACGGTTCATCTGATGGGGGAACTGACATTTTGCTTTTCTTTATTAAAAAAACTTCAGCACAGGGGTATTCGATGCGTGGCCTCGTGTGCTAAACGAAATGTGGAAGAGGAAGATACGGGGGTAAAGCGAAGTGTGTTTAGCTTTGAAAATTTCCGTGAGTATTCAATTGATTAAAAGGAATGCTTTGTTGTGAAAAAGATTAAAATAAAGTGTATGGATCAGATTGTTTTGCGTGAAGGTCAGCAAAGAGCGTTTGATAAAATTGTTGATTTTATTAGAAATGATCAGGCCAAGGTGTTTATCTTGAAAGGGTATGCCGGTACAGGAAAGACCACCATGATGAAGGTGCTTATTGAGGAGCTTAAAAGAAGAAACTTATTGTATTTGCTTTTGGCGTCTACCGGTAGGGCTTCGAAAATATTAAGTAATGCCACTGGAAAGAAAACATCAACCATACATGGTGCAATATATCATTTTCAAGATTTGAATCAGGATATGGAGGAAGTGGTGAAAAAAAGAAATGAAACGGAGATTGATTCTACCGGACAAATCTTTATCACTTTTGGACTGGATACGGTTTTGAGGCTGGACGATGAGGTGTGTTATTATATTGTTGATGAATCATCAATGGTGTCTGATAAGGTTGATAAAATGGCTACGCAGGCTTTGTTTGGTAGCGGCCGGCTGTTGAAGGACTTATTGGAGTATGATCCCAACGGGAAGTTTATCTTCATTGGTGATGCTTGCCAATTACCGCCTGTGCAACAAAAAATATCGCCGGCCTTATCTATTGAGTATTTTAAAAATGTTTTTGATATTGAGGCTGAAGAAGTGGAGTTGACTGATATTGTAAGGCAAAGAGAGGGCAATGATTTGATATTGGCTTCGCAACGTTTAAGAAAGCTATATCATAATCCGCCTGAAATTAAATGGGCCAAGTTTCCTTTTAAAGGGTATAAAAACATTGAATTGCTCTCTTCGCAAGCGGAACTGATTGGAAGGTATATTGAGGATGTGAAGAGTAAGGGCTTCAATTATTCTTCTATATTATGTTATTCCAATAAACAGTGCGATATGCTTACACGGCTACTCCGGCCAATGTTAGGTATCAATTCGCAACAATTAGCTGCAGGTGATTTGCTGTTAGTAACTCAGAATAACAATCTTTCTGGCTTAATGAATGGTGATGTGGTTACGGTTCAGCAAGTGGTTGTGAAAGAGCAGCGAGCCGGACTTACTTTTCTGAAGGTGTCTGTAAAAGAATTGTTTACGGGTAAAGAGTATTCGCAATTAATGATTGCTGATGTGCTATATGGTAACCAAACTAACTTAACGCAGTCTCAACAAAAGGAGTTGTTTATTGATTTCTATATACGGATGAAGCATCAGGGTTTGAGGCAAAAAGATGATGCTTTCAAATCGATGATGATAAAGGATCCATATCTTAACGCATTAAGGGCGGTGTTTGGTTATGCTTTAACGTGTCATAAGGCACAAGGTGGTGAATGGGAACATATTTATTTGGATGTTCCGCGAAATTTTCCGTTGGTAGAAAAACCGTATGTGTATCAATGGATGTACACGGCCATGACTCGTGCTAAATATAAGATGTTTACGATTAATGACTTTTGGGTGGAATAAATGATAGTTTATGCTGCAAGAATATGGAACTGATTTTAAATACTTTTGGTACTTCGCTCAATCGCGATAACGAGGGCTTTGTGATAACGCACAAAGATGGTAGGCAGCGCATCCCGGTAGATGGAATCAAGTCTATTCAAATAAGCAAGGGGGCACAGATTACTAGTGATGCGGTGATATTGGCCGTTGAACATGAGATAGAGGTGTTGTTCATGGATAAATCGGGGATGCCCATTGGACGGATATGGAGTCCCAAATATGGTTCCATCTCTACAATCCGTAAAGGTCAGTTGAATTTCACGTTCTCAAAAGAGGCTTTGGTTTGGATTAAGGAGGTTATCAGGAAAAAAATAGAAAATCAGCAGGCTCTTTTGTTAATGATGCAGTCTGATGATGCCGAAATTTGCCTGCAACGTGAAAAGGCTATTGGACGCTTAGAAGATTATCGTGCAAAAATCGCTTCGGTGGAAGGTGAAATTGTTTCTGATGTGGCTTCACAACTTCGCGGATGGGAGGGGATTTCGTCAAAAATATATTTCGAAGCACTTAACTGGTTCATACCGGAGGACTATCGATTTGAAAGTAGAAGTCAACATCCGGCAATGGATGTTGTAAACGCATTTCTGAATTATGGTTATGGTATTCTGTACGGAAAAATAGAAGGGGCATTGATAAAGGCTGGTATTGATCCGTATGTAGGAGTATTACATCGGGATGATTATAATAGGCCTGTATTGGTCTATGATGTGATAGAGTTATATAGAGTTTGGGTGGATTATGTGGTTTATAGTTTGGCTGCGCAGCAGGTTGTGACGGACGAATTCTACTCTGTAAGGGATGATGGGTCTTACTGGCTGGAGGGTTTGGGAAGGCGCATTTTGATTCAGTCACTGAATGATTATTTGGAAGAGGTGATTCAGGTGAAAGGAGTTTCACGGTCGCGCTTAACCCAAATTCAGTTATATGCACAAGATTTGGCTCAACAGTTTAAACGTTTCGAGTGATGTTGTCTGTTGGAAAAAATATAGCAAGCAGTGCTGATGCACTAGCTAAAATGCCGGTTGATTATTTGTATCACAGTCTCCGGAATCCTAAGCCCGAAATTAGCGCTCGGGTAAGACAGTTGCGCATTGTGAGGCATTTGGATGAAAAACAGTATGGACTGCTGAAACGAACATTGCCTTATGTGGTGTGTGGAATGTTTAATCCACCGTATCGTTCAATAAATAATTTTGCTTACACCGAATATTTCATTGTTGATATTGATCATCTGTCTGATAAAGGATTAGATCCTGAAGTGATAAGAAAGCAGATAGAGAAGGATGAGCGAACAGTTCTTTGCTTTCTCTCGCCGGGTGAAGATGGGCTAAAAGTTCTTTTCAAACTGAAGGAGAGGTGCTATGATGCCGGTGTGTATACGCTTTTTTATAAAGCCTTTGTACGTAAATTTTCGGTAGAATATAGTTTGGAGCAAGTGGTAGATTCGCGTACTAGTGATGTGAGCAGGGCTTGTTTTATCAGCATTGATACAAACGCTTATTACAATGATAATGCTACGCTCGTTGATGTGAATGCTTATCTTGAGATGGGGGATTCTACAAGCATGATGGACTTGAAGTCTTCTTTCATTAAAGAAGAGAAAGAGTTAAAGAAAGCTGAAAAACAGGAGGCTGGTCCTAACATAAATGATCCTGATGCGGAGGTATTGGCTCGTATAAAAGGTGTGCTAAACCCTAAAGGAAAGAATGCAAATGCCGAGAAAATACCGGTTTATGTGCCCGAACGCTTAAATGAAATGATGGATGATTTGAAGGTTTATCTTGAGAATACCGGTGTTGTGTTGTATGAGCAAGTAAATATTCAGTACGGTAAAAAGCTGAGAATGAAGTTGGGAGCTCGATTAGCTGAAATTAATCTGTTTTACGGAAAACGAGGGTTTAGTGTAGTTCAATCACCTAGAGGTGGAACTTCCGCAGAATTTAATCAGCTTATGAGTGATTTGATTAATGCTTACTTGTGCGAGGTAACATAACGGTGCTTTTTTAATTGCAATGGCGAAGAATAAAGAAAAAGTAGTGCTTACGTTTCCTCAAAAAATGAGGAAGCTTGTGCAAGCAGGCATTGCGGATAGCAAAATGATTAATCGTTTGCCTAATGATTATGATTTAATTCCTGATCTTGAAACCCGTGTGAAGCATATACTGGGATTGATTAATAAACCCCAAAGACCGGCTACTAATATGTTGTTTTTTGTGATGTATGATATTGAAAGTACAAAGGTGAGAAACCAAATTGCCAAGTACTTAATAAAGACAGGATGTACCAGAGTGCAACGTTCTATTTTTCTGGCCGACCTGAACGTGGATAAATACGAGATGATTCGTAATGATTTAACGGAGATTCAATCCTTGTATGATAACCACGATAGTATTTTGATAGTACCCATATCAACTGATTATCTCCAAGCAATGAAAGTAATTGGTAAATCAATAGATGTTGACGTAATAATGAAGTCTAAAAACACTTTGTTCTTTTAGGTCGAATTAACTTGCGTTCTTTGAAATATTGATTACCTTTGCACCCCATTAAAAACGACCTCTTTTTTAGTCGTTTTGGTGATATTTTTCTATTTAATCATAGCTAATGCGTTGATTTATAGGCTTTTGTCTTTTTTGCTCTCACAGAGTATCTTCCAGTAGAATAAGGATTAAGACATTTGTACTCTTTGTCGTTTGAATCGGTACTCACAGAGTATCTTCCAGTAGAATAAGGATTAAGACTTGGAACAATACAGAAAATAGGTTTTTCAGACTCTCTCACAGAGTATCTTCCAGTAGAATAAGGATTAAGACTAGATGGTTCATTATTTCCCTGAGCAATTGACTGCCTCACAGAGTATCTTCCAGTAGAATAAGGATTAAGACATAAACAAACAAAATGGGGCTGCGCATCCCCAAGCCCACGCTCATAGAGTATCTTCCAGTAGAATAAGGATTAAGACCGAGGTCGCGACGTACTATCGAAATTTGTAGTACTAACTCATAGAGTATCTTCCAGTAGAATAAGGATTAAGACTACGAATTAGGTTGATTATACTTTTTTGAAAAGACTCATAGAGTATCTTCCAGTAGAATAAGGATTAAGACTGTTTCTCCAGAGCTTTATAAACACTTGCAACTATCTCTCATAGAGTATCTTCCAGTAGAATAAGGATTAAGACGCTGTTCCATTTAATCTGTCTTCTTCAATTTGCCCTCATAGAGTATCTTCCAGTAGAATAAGGATTAAGACCTGCAAGTTTATCTTCGTCTAATACAACATTAGATAACTCATAGAGTATCTTCCAGTAGAATAAGGATTAAGACTTAGTTATTCCTAACTTATTGCTCCTATCTTATTGTCTCATAGAGTATCTTCCAGTAGAATAAGGATTAAGACTATCACTCTCTCCATCCTTCTCAAGAGTAAGTAACTTACTCATAGAGTATCTTCCAGTAGAATAAGGATTAAGACCTGAAACTCT